>JGI20214J51650_10002104_pt1 | contig 12597 bp, 6 predicted proteins | sample WetSurMetagenome_FD_51650 | JGI IMG/M metagenome (IMG submission 51650)
GCTAGGCGTGATCGAATGGAAGGTGGAGTTTCTAGTGAATGAATGGAACCCGGCGGCGGAGAGGATCTTCGGTTACAGCCGTGAGGAAGCGCTTGGCCGCCATGCCCGAGAGCTGATCCTCCCCAGGGACATACTGGGGGATCTCGATGTCGTATGGGACAAGCTCTTGAGACTGAAGGGCGGGGAATACAACACGAACGAAAACATCACCAAGGATGGAAGGATAATTCTCTGCGAGTGGTTCAATACCCCCCTTGTTGACAACGACGGCAATGTCATCGGTGTCATGTCGCTCGTACAGGACATCACCGAGCGCAGGCGGATTGAAGAGGCGCTCAAAGAGTCGGAGAGCAGATACCGGGCCATTTTCGAGACCACCGGGGCCGCGACCCTGATTATCGAAGAGGATACGATCATATCCCTGGTGAACAGCGAATTCGAAAAAATCACCGGATACGCCAGGGACGAGACAGAGGGTAAGTTAAGCTGGACGGTCCTTCTCCCCCAAGAAGACGAACGGAACAAAATTCTAGGTTACCACCGGTTGAGAAGGATCAGTGCCACTGCAGCCCCGAGAAGATATGAGACGCAGATTGCCGACAGGCAAGGGAACAGGAAGGACGTCCTCNTCAATATCGATATGATTCCGGGGACAANGAGAAGCGTTGCCACCTTCATGGACATTTCGGACAGAAAGCACAGTGAAGAAGCTCTTGGAGAGATGAACGCGGCCTTGCGGGTCCTGCTGAAGCAAAGAGAAGCGGATAAGGTAGAGCTCGAACATAGCGTATTGACGAGCGTGAAAGAGCTTGTCATGCCTCACGTACAGGAATTGAAAAAATGCCTTTCCGGTTACAATGAACTGACCCACCTCCACATACTCGAATCCAACCTTCTGGGTATCCTATCCCCCTTTGCACAGAGACTATCCCTGCAATGCTTAAATCTCACGCCGAAAGANATACAGGTTGCCGATCTCATCAAGGAAGGGAAGACGACAAAAGAGATTGCCCGATTGATGAATATCTCCAGATTCGCCATCGATACCCATCGAGCCCATCTTAGAAAGAAACTGGGGTTGACCCAGAAGAAAGCCAATCTCCGGACTTACTTGTCCTCTCTCTCAAAATAGTGGTTTAATATCACTATTTTCTCACGAATCTTTCATCATTGCTTCTTCCTTCAATCCGATTATATTTCTGATAAAAGTAATTGAAATGACTGGATTTACAAGTTCACGGTCTCAGGTTCCCGTTTACCATCCATCTCAGATTCAAGTCCGTTGTCGGCCCATTAACCTCTAATCTAACCAAATCTGCACTACATCCATTTCCGTTAGATCTTTATCATTCGAGTTCGGACGCGAATCATAGGTGTAACACCATGAAGTTCATGGAACTAGAACCAAAAGGGGAGGTCTTTCACCGATCCCCTGCCATGCACTGGGAAATCTTCCCCACACGCCATTCCGATGCCGTGATCCACAGGGTCAGATCCATTGGGGGAACGATTTTCTTTGTTACGGACCGTTCAGGCCGTAACTTCATGCATTGTTCAGATATGGAAGACTGTTACAGGATCATTGAAGAACAGTTCCCCTGGGTCATGCTTGACGGGATGCGGTCGGAAGGCACGATAGAGATCTTGCGTAACAGTCTTGCTCTCACCGCCCCGTTATAATCTCCATGCCGCAACCCATCTGCCTTGCGGTGGATGAAAGACGTTAAATGACCCATACATAAAAGGGAGGTGAACAGCATGAAAAGCAAGATACTGATCCTCATGGTGCTTTGCGTGGCTCTAGTGGTCTTCCCGAAACTATCATATCCGGCCGAGAGGGCAACAGAGCAGGATGCCATGCAGATGGTCGAGATGGCAGGCAAAATGATAGAAATGATGGGTGATGCCGCTCTGGCGGCAATTAGCGATCTATCAGGCAGATGCTGCGACAAGGAACGAGATCTTTATGTTTTTGTATACAGCGACGATGTCGTGATGCTCGCCAATTCCCTGAGGCATGATGTCATCGGGGTGTCTTTCAAAAGTAATGATCCGATCGTGTACAATTACCAAGTTTCAGAGCTTCTGGTGAAGAAGGCCATGAAAGAGGGAAACGGTTGGGTCGAGCATGCTTACATGAATTCGGGATCGGGGCAGATCAATATGAAACATACTTACGCGAAGCTGTTCCGAAACGCTGACAAGAACTACATCGTCTGCAGCGGTGTCTGGTATGGCCTGCCCACAGACTTTGTACCACAATCAGAGTCAGAGTACCTCTACTAGATCTCATCTCAGTGCAAACATGTTTGCAGCGGTGTCTGGTGATAAAAGGGGAAACGACGAAAAGACGGCAGGGTCAGAAATGGCCCTGCCTTTTTTCTGCTTTCTATCCGTAATCTTCAACATACATGATCAGGATGAGTTGAAGAGTCGTAGCCTGCAGTCAATCCTTCCATTGACATAGCCTGTAAAGTCATGTGCTGTTCAGGACAGATTAGAGGAACAGTCTTTTGCATCTCCGCTCTTCCTCACTTCTACTCTTCCGATCTTCGCATTCTTGATGCCTGAAGACGGACGCAAAGCATTCAGCGGGGCGTGCCGGGCAACTAGACGGTCAGGAAATGAAGGGGAGATCATCCTGCTGCGGCTCGCAGCTAAACCGATCCTCCATGCAGTACTTGTCGAGTTCTTCCTCGACGGGGAGGGGATACTTCCCGGAGTAGCAGGCAAGGCAGAAGCTTTTGGGGTCCATCTGGGTGGCTTGGACCATTCCCTTGAGACTGAGGTAGTAAAGCGAGTCCAGGCCGATGAAGCGGGCGATGGCGTCGACATCCCCTTTTTCGGCCGCGACAAGCTCCCCCTTCGAGGAGAAGTCGATCCCGTAGGGGCAGGGGTTGCGGGTCGGGGGGCAGCTGATGGCCATGTGGATTTCCTTCACACCGATCTGGCGGAGGTTGCGGATGCGGTTGCGGCTCGTGGTTCCCCGGATGATGGAGTCTTCCACGATCAGGATTCGCTTTCCCTCAAGCAGAGGTTTCACGGGGTTGAGTTTCACTCGCACTCCGAAATCTCGGATGGCCTGGGAGGGCTGGATGAATGTGCGGCCCACGTAATGGTTGCGGATCATGCCCATCTCGAAGGGCAGCTTGCTTTCCTCGGCATAACCGAGGGCGGCATAATTGCCCGAGTCGGGGAAGGGCATGACAAGATCCACATCGGGGCAGTACTCGCGGGCAAGCTGGTGGCCGAAGCGCTTGCGGCACAGATATACGTTCTGGCCGAAGATGTGGCTGTCGGGCCGTGCGAAGTAGACGAGCTCGAAGATGCAGTGCGCAGGCCGGACTTTCCGGAACGGTTTCAGGCTTCGGAGCCCCGTGTTGTCGATGATGACAATCTCGCCGGGTTCCACGTCGCGCACATAGGTGGCGCCGAGCAGATCGAAGGCACAGGTCTCCGAGGCAACGATGGTTGCTTCGCCGAGTTTCCCGATGGCGAGCGGCCTGAACCCCCGGGGGTCGCGGGCGGCGATGACCTTGTCCTTGGTCAGCATGACGAGGCAGTAGGACCCCTTCACTTTCCCGAGTGCCTTCACGAGGGCCTCATCGAATCCGTTGCGAAGATGATGGGCCATGAGATGGACGATGATCTCGCTGTCCATGGTGGACTGGAAGATGGAGCCCTGCTTTTCGAGCTGGGAACGGATCAGTTGGGCATTGATGAGGTTTCCATTGTGGCCCAGGGCGTAGGGTTCGCCGGCATGGTGAACGAGAAACGGCTGGGCGTTGGACAGGGTCGATGAGCCCGTTGTGGAATAACGGACATGACCGATGGCCATGTGGCCGTGTAGTTTCTGCAGGTTGCTCTCGTGAACGACTTCGGAAACGAGGCCCATCCCCTTGTGCTCGTAGACCGCCTTGCCGTCCGACGTGATGATGCCCGCACTTTCCTGGCCGCGGTGCTGAAGCGCGAAGAGTCCGAAATAGGTCAGTCTCGCGGCCTGCTCGTGGCCGTGCACGGCAAAGATGCCGCATTCTTCCCTCGGTCGATCCTCTGTCATCCAACTGTTGCACATCATGATGTTCCTGATTCCTTTGCCTGGAAACTGCAGCATGCCGACATCAGGCCCTTGGTTTCTTTCCCTTGCCTTGTGGCTTGGGGCTTGTGGCTCGCGGCTTTCTCGGCACTGTAGTCTTTGAGCGGTTTCCGGCGGCATAATAGTCCTGCAGCGGGCATACCTGCCACTCCTCTTTCTGGAGGGCCCCGATGGCCTCGCTCACGGCCCTGGCCCCGGCGATCGTCGTCGTGTAGGGGACGTTGTACATGAGGGCCCCGCGGCGGATGTGGTGGGCGTCCTGAGATGAGCGGCGGCCGATGCCGGTGTTGATCACGAGATGGATGTCCCCGTTCTTGATGAAGTCGACGACGTGCGGGCGTCCTTCGCTCACCTTGCAGATCGTGTCGGACTGGATCCCGCCTGCTTTAAGATAAGCAGCCGTACCCCGTGTGGCAAGGAGCCGGAAACCCATGTCTTTGAGTGTCCTGGCGATGGGGACCATCTTTTCCTTGTGGGAGTCGTGGACGCTGATGAAGACGGTTCCCTTCCGGGGCAGCTGGAACCCTGCGGCCATCTGGGACTTGGCAAAGGCGATCCCGAAGGAGCGGTCGATGCCCATGACCTCTCCCGTGGACTTCATCTCGGGCCCCAGGATGATGTCGGCGTTGGGGAAGCGGTTGAAGGGGAAGACGGATTCCTTGACGGAGATGTGTTTCGGCCTGGCTTTTCCGGTAAAGCCCAGCTCCTTGAGGGTTTTCCCCAGCATGACTTTGGTCGCAAGCTTCGCAAGGGGCACGCCGATGGCCTTCGACACGAAGGGAACCGTCCGGGATGCCCGGGGATTCACCTCGAGGACATAGAGGACGCCGTCCTTGATGGCGTACTGGATGTTCATGAGCCCCACGACACCGAGCTCGCGGGCGAGCATGCGGGTCTGCTTTTCGATGGTCTTGAGGAGATCCTCGGAGAAGGAGAACGGCGGCAATACGCAGGCGCTGTCGCCCGAGTGGATGCCCGCCTCCTCGATGTGCTCCATGATCCCCCCGATGACGGTGTGGGTCCCGTCACTGATGGCGTCCACATCGAGCTCCACGGCATCTTCCAGGAACTTGTCGATGAGGATCGGGTGATCGGGCGAGATAAGCAGGGCGCGCTCCATATACTCGCGAAGTGTGGCGGCGTCGTAGACGATCTCCATGGCCCGCCCGCCCAGGACGTAGGAGGGCCGGACGAGAACGGGGTAGCCGATCCGGTCAGCCGCCTTCAGGGCCCCCTCGACGTTCGTCACGTTGTCGTTGTCGGGCTGGTTGAGCTTGAGCCTGCGGACGATCTCGCCGAATCGCTCACGGTCCTCGGCGCGGTCGATGGCCTCCGGGGACGTGCCCAGGATGGGGGCGCCTGCCGCTGCAAGACCGCGAGCCAGGTTCAGGGGCGTCTGTCCGCCGAACTGGACGATTACCCCGTAGGGCTTTTCCGTTTCGAGGATGTGGAGGACATCCTCGAGGGTCAGGGGCTCGAAGTAGAGCTTGTCGGAGGTGTCGTAGTCCGTCGAGACCGTCTCGGGGTTGGAGTTCACCATGATGCTCTCGAAGCCTTCCTCGCGCAGGGCGAAGGAGGCGTGGACGCAGCAGTAGTCGAACTCGATGCCCTGGCCGATCCGGTTGGGCCCGCTGCCAAGGATGACGACCTTTTTCCGCGTCGAGGGCCGTGACTCGTCCTCGGTCTCGTAGGTCGAGTAGTAGTAGGGAGTGAAGGCCTCGAACTCGGCGGCGCAGGTGTCGACGAGCTTGTAGACGGGCGTGACCTTGTGCTGCCTGCGCAGATCGCGGATCTGCTGCTCCGTCTTGTTCCAGAGCTGAGCCAGGGTTCGGTCGGAAAACCCAAGTGCCTTGGCCTCCCGCAAAGTCTCGGCCGAGGGCGAGAGGACCCGGAAGGCGTTTTCGGACTCCACGATCTCCTTGATGTGGTGCAGAAACCATGGGTCTATGTAGGTGTAGCGGGAGATATCCTCGATCGGCATGCCGCACTGGATGGCCGTGGCGATATAGAAGAGCCGCTGTGAATTGGGCGTCGTCAGCTTGGGGATCAAGAATTCCTCGGCGCTCTCGATGTCGGGGGGNAGCTGCTGGAGCAGGCCGAAGCGGCCGATCTCGAGGGACCGCACGGCCTTCTGAAGGGACTCCTTGAAGGTCCGGCCNATGGCCATGGTCTCGCCGACGGACTTCATGGACGTCGTGAGAAGGTCTTCCGTCTCGGGGAATTTCTCGAAAGTCCAGCGCGGGATCTTCGTGACGACGTAATCGATAGTGGGCTCGAAGGAGGCCATCGTCTCGCGGGTGATGTCGTTGGGGATCTCGTCGAGGGTGTAGCCCACGGCAAGCTTCGCGGCGATCTTGGCGATGGGGAAGCCCGTCGCCTTCGATGCGAGCGCGGAGGAGCGCGACACGCGGGGGTTCATCTCGACGACGACCATCTCGCCGTTTTTCGGGTTGACGGCGAACTGGACGTTGGAGCCCCCCGTCTCGACGCCGATCTCTCGCAGGATGGCAATGGAGGCGTTGCGCATCTCCTGGTATTCCACGTCGGTGAGTGTCTGGGCGGGCGCCACCGTGATGGAGTCGCCCGTGTGGACACCCATGGCGTCGAAGTTCTCGATGGAGCAGATGATGACGACGTTGTCGGCCCGGTCGCGCATCACCTCGAGTTCATACTCCTTCCAGCCGAGGACGGACTCCTCGAGCATGATCTCGCCGATCATGCTGGCGTCGAGGCCCTGCTTGGCGATGTCGAGCAGGTCCTCGCGGTTGTAGGCCACACCGCCGCCCGTTCCTCCCAGCGTGAAGGAGGGCCGGATGATGATGGGGAACCCGATCTCGTCGGCCACCTTGGAAACGTCGCCCATGTTGCGGGCAAATCCGCTGCGGGGCACCCGCAGGCCGATTCTATCCATGGCGTCTCGGAACTTCTCCCGGTCCTCGGCCTTGTGGATGACCTCGAGGGAGGCGCCGATGAGCTCGACACCGTATTTTTCCAGCACGCCGAGCTTCGCGACGCCAACGGCCGTGTTGAGGCCCGTCTGGCCTCCCAGGGTGGGGAGGATGGCGTCGGGCCGCTCCTTTTCGATGATCTTGGCCACGGCCTCCGGGGTGATGGGCTCAATGTATGTCCGGTCGGCCGTCTCGGGGTCCGTCATGATCGTGGCGGGGTTCGAGTTGATGAGGATGACCTCGTAGCCCTCCTCCTTGAGGGCCTTGCAGGCCTGGGTGCCCGAGTAGTCGAACTCGCAGGCCTGGCTGATGATGATGGGCCCCGAGCCGATGATGAGGATTTTTTTCAGGTCCGTACGCTTAGGCATCGCTGCGTTTCTCTCTGAGCATGAGGTCGGTGAATTCCGTGAAGAGGTAGTTTGCGTCCTGCGGGCCCGGCGCCGCCTCGGGGTGGTACTGGACGCTGAAAGCCTTCAGTTCCGGGACGATGAGGCCTTCGAGCGTGTTGTCGTTGAGATTCAAGTGTGTCGTTACGACCCGATTCCCGAGGGTTTCCGGGATGACCGTGAAGCCGTGGTTCTGGGAGCTGATTTCGACCTGGTTTCTTTTCAAGCTCTTGGCCGGCTGGTTGATGCCGTGATGGCCGAACTTGAGCTTGGCCGTCAAGCCGCCCAGGGCCTGACCCAGGATCTGGTGCCCGAGGCAGATGCCGAAGATGGGCGTCTGCCCCAGAAGCTCACGGACCGTGTTGACGATGTAGGGCAGGGTGGCCGGGTCGCCGGGGCCGTTGCTCAGGAGAACCCCGTCAGGCTTATAGGCCCGGATCTCGGGCGCTGTCGAGGTGCAGGGCACGACGATCACATCACAATCCCGCTTCTCGAGGTTTCGCAGGATGTTGTATTTAACGCCGCAGTCGATGACGACGACGCGCAGACGCGCTTTTGCCTTTTCGAGCAGCTCGATGGGCCTGGGGGCGCTGTCTTTCCAGAGGTAGGGCTTCTCGCAGGTGACGGAGGGGATGAGGTCCCTGCCCACGAGTCCCGGGTAGGCCCGGACCCTGTCGAGCAGAATCCGCGTGTCGTCCGTTTCCGTAGAGAGGATTCCCTTCATGGCGCCGACCGTCCGGATCCTGCGTGTCAGGGCCCGTGTATCGATTCCCTCGACGCCGAGCTTGTTGTGCTCCTCGAGGAACTCCTTCAGGGTCATGCGGGAGCGCCAGTTGCTGGGGACGGGCTGGTACTCCTTGACGATGAGCCCTTCGAGGTGGATCTTCGACGATTCCATGTCTTCGGGGTTGATCCCGTAGCTGCCGATGAGGGGATAGGTCATCGTCACGATCTGCTCTTTATAGGAGGGGTCCGTGAGGATTTCCTGGTAGCCCGTCATTCCCGTGTTGAAGACGACCTCGCCCATGGACTGTCCAACGCAGGCGAATGCGTAACCCCGGTAGACGCTTCCGTCTTCGAGCACCAAGACTGCCTTGGGCTTTTTTCTCAGAAGATGCACGGCTTTTCCTTCACACAAGGGTATGCGGGTGGCCCGTCAGGGGCGCACCCGCGGCGTTCTTATATATCAGATTCCCTCTTTTTCCAAACGATTTGAAAAAAAGGGGCAACCCGTCGGGTTGCCCCTTACCGGTTTTTACAGCATGGGCAGATAGCGGTTGATCTCGAAATCGGTGACGTAGGTCCGGAACATATCCCATTCTTTTTCCTTGTTCGCGATGACCTTGCCGAAGATGTGATCCCCGAGCACCTCGTTGGCCATCACGCTTTGCTTGAACTCCTCGAGGGCTTCCCAGAGGCTTCCGGGCAGAGAGGTGATCCCGGCCTCGGCCCGCGCCTTCGCGTCCATCTCGAAGATGTCGTGCTCCACCGGCTCGGGCAGGGGGTACTTGCCCTCGACGCCCTTCAGGCCTGCACCCAGCATGAGGGCAAAGGCCAGATAGGGGTTGCAGGTGGGATCGGGCGAGCGGAACTCGATGCGTGTGGCATTCTCTTTGCCGGGCTTGTACATGGGCACGCGGATCATGGCGGAGCGGTTGCGGCGGGCCCAGGCGCAGTAAACAGGGGCCTCGTAACCGGGCACCAGGCGCTTGTAGGAGTTCACCCACTGGTTGGTCACGGCCGTGATCTCGCGGGCGTGCCGCATGATCCCGGCGATGTAGCTTTTGGCTGTGGCGGAGAGGTGGTACTTGTCCTTCGTATCGAAGAAGGTGTTCTTGCTGCCCTTGAAGAGCGACTGGTGCACATGCATGCCGCTTCCGTTCTGGCCGAAGATGGGCTTGGGCATGAAGGTTGCGTAGACGCCGTTCTGCCGGGCGATCTCCTTTACGGCCACACGGTAGGTCATGACCGTGTCGGCCATCGTCAGTGCCTCCTGGTACCGCAGATCGATCTCGTGCTGGCTGGGGGCCACCTCGTGATGGCTGTACTCGACGCGAATGCCCATGCTCTGGAGCGCGAAGATCGTCTGGCGGCGAAGGTCCGTCCCGCGATCGGTGGGAAGGCCGTCGAAGTATCCGGCCTGATCCAGGACTTCGGTATCGGTGTCGTTTGCGAAGTAGAAGTACTCGAGCTCGGGCCCAACGTAGTAGGTGTAGCCCTGCTTGGCGATCTTGGCGACGATCCTCTTCAGTGCGTAGCGGGGGTCGCCCATGTAAGGGGTGCCGTCGGGGTTCATGATGTCGCAGAACATCCGGGCCACGGGGCGGTCGCTGGGGCGCCAGGGGATCAACTGGAAGGTCTTGGGGTCCGGCAGGGCGATCATGTCGCTCTCCTCGATGCGGGCAAATCCCTCGATCGAGGATCCGTCGAATCCCATGCCCTCCGCCATGCCTTCCTCGAGTTCCGAGGGGGTTACGCTGAAGGATTTCAGTTTTCCAAGGACGTCGGTGAACCAGAACTGAATGAAGCTGACGTTCTTGTCCTTGACGAATTTCTGCACATCTTTTGCATCTCTGATATTGGTCATTACGCCCTCCTTAATGTGGTAATCGTTGCTTCATTCAATCCGGGCGTGATCGACACCCGGTTTGGAATAGAGAATTCTGACAGAGCCTGTCGAAAAATCAAGTTCTTTCCTCTCGGCCGGGGCACGGCCGCTTCATCCGTCTATTTCGACCCGTTGACACTCTCGAGGGACTCGTTTTCCGCGAGTTGCCAGATCCCGCAGGGGCACGCCCCCGCGCAGAATCCGCATCCGATGCAGCGCTCCGGGTCCACTGCGTATTCATAGGCGCCGCTGCCCAGGTCTTTTCTCGAGATGGCGTTCTGAGGGCAAATGGTCACGCAGACCGAGCAGTCCCGGCAGGAGCCGCAGGAGGCGCACTCGCCGGCGCAGTCGTCCACGTCTCCGAAGCCTTTCACGCGGGGGTCGTAGTACTCCAGCTTGATCCGTGCCGTCGGGATGGGCGGCAGTGTGTCGAGGGACAGCTCGCGGCCCCTAAGCAGGGAATCGATGGCCTCGGCCGCTTTGCGGCCCGCGCCGATAGCCTCCGTGAGAAGCCCCAGCCTCACCGTATCGCCCACGGCGAAGACCTTGGGGTCTCTCGTCTGGAAGCGTTCGTTGACGACGATGAAGCCGCGCTCCGTCGTGATGTCCTCGGGCAGGAATGCCAGTTCGGGCTGATCGCCGACGGCGACGATGACCGTGTCGGCAGGCAGGACATCCCCTCTCGAGAGCTCGACGCCTTCCGAGGTGATGGCCCTCGAAGCGACGGGCCAGAGGAACTTGGCCCCCGCCGCCTCGGCGTGCTGGCGCTCCTTTCCGAAAGAGGCCGGCTCCTGGATGTCGATAAGGGTGACATCCGTGGCTCCGAGCCGTACCGCCTCGGCCGCCGCATCGCATCCGACATTGCCCGCGCCGATGACGACGACGCGCTTCCCGACACGGATGAGATTTCCCTTGCTTGCGCGCAGGAAGTCGAGGGCCGGCAGTGCCCGCTCGATTCCAGGGATCGGGAGCATTCGCGCTTTCTGGGCCCCTGTGGCGATGACGACGTAGTCGTACTCGTCGCGGAGCTTTGCGAAGGCCTTGCTGCTGAGGTCCTGCTTGAGATGGATCGTCGGGATCAGTCCTTTGATCCGGTCGATCTCATGGCGGACGATCTCGTCGGGGATGCGCAGGCTGGGGATGGAACTCGTGATCTTTCCCCCGAGCTCTTCGCCCCGGTCGAAGACAACGGGTTGATGCCCCTTCAGGTAAAGCTGCCATGCGATCGAGAGGCCCGCAGGTCCCGCGCCCACGATAGCGACCTTGTAGCCCGTGGCCGGTGCCGGCTCGGGCGGTTTTGCCTGAAGGCTCGCCTTGCCCAGGACGGTGATGTCCACTGGCTTCATGCCCACGATTTGACGCGTGCAGTTCTGCATGCAGACATTCGGGCAAAGGTATCCGCAAACCGTGACGGGGAAGGGCGTGTAAGCCAGTGCGATGTCGACGGATTCGTCGACAAGCCCCTTGCGGATCATCTCCCAGCGCTTCTGTACGGGGATGCCCGTGGGGCAGTTTGCCTGGCAGGGCGGGAGGAACTTCAGGTTTTCCCAGACGGGGACGTAACGCCGCAGAATGCCGTTCGTGATGAGCGGGATGGGGCTGCGGTCCAGATCGGTCAAATCGCCGATAAGCCCGCCCTTGCCCAGTTCGCTGTCCCACACGAAACGGCGGAAGTCCTGCATCTTGCGGATGGCCCTGGCGCCCTTCTCGCCGGGCTTTCTCGCGGCGAGGATCTTCCAGGCTGAACGGTCCGCTGTCAGGGTCTGGAGCAACTCGGAGCGGTGGATCGCGTGAAGGAAATCCTTCATGTTCGACGTGAGCCAGTTCCATTCTTCGCCCGAGACGTCGACGAGCTTGGCGTCCTCCTCGCTGTAACTTTTATAGGGACCGCGGAAAAAGACCTTGCCACCCACCATTCCCACACAGGGGCGATGGCCGAGTACGTTGTCGGCGTGAAGGGGCCCATGGCCGCACACAACGGCGACGCCTCCCGCCATGAACTCGGCAAAGGAGTCGCCCGCGCCTCCGAGGACCCAGAGCTGCGGCGCTGCGAAGCGGGGGTTGTGCTTGGTCATCGTCATCCCGCGGGCGCCGATGTCGCCTGCCACATAGATCCTGCCCTGGGCCATGGCATTGCCGCAGCCGTTCGTGGCGTGGCCGTGCACGACAATGTCGGCACCGGCGTCGAGCCAGCCCACGTCGTCCGATGCGGGACCCATGATCTCGATCCGCGTGTTGGGGAAACCCATGGAGCCCACGCGCTGTCCGGGGTTGCCGGTCACTTTTACATGGAGAGGTTCTTCCCCCGCCTTCCAAAGCCTGCCCCCTATGCCGTGCTGGCCGAAGGCTTTCACTTCGATGAAACGGTGCCCCGACTCGACGGCCTGNTGGAGACGCTCCTCCAGGACCCGTGAATCGAGGCGCTTACCCTTCTCCATCCCTTCGATCACGAGGGCGNGTTTCTGGTTGCCGGTCTTTTCCCTGGTGTTTTTCGTATTCACCGTTGCTCTCTCTTCGATTAAACGACGTATTGAATTTTCAGCCGCTCTGCTGCCGACT
>JGI20214J51650_10002106_pt1 | contig 12596 bp, 14 predicted proteins | sample WetSurMetagenome_FD_51650 | JGI IMG/M metagenome (IMG submission 51650)
AAAATTAAACGTCCCGATAATTCCTTCATTGTAATAACTCATTATCAGCGATTGCTCGATTATATTGTTCCTGATGTTGTACATGTTCTTTATGACGGAAGGATAGTTAAAACTGCAGGAAAGGAACTTGCACTTGAACTTGAAGAAAAAGGTTATGACTGGATCAAAAAAGAGGTCGAAAATAATGTACTGTCATGAACGCCATATCTGAAATAGCAGAAAAGTATTCTCTCTTGTATGGGGAAAATATTGACAGGATTTCCGGTAATTCCTCACCNTATATTAATTCGTTCAGGAAAACAGCTTATGAGAAATTCATGGAACTCGGTATTCCNACAAAAAAGAATGAAGCCTATAAATACACAAACCTGAATATCTTTTTTGACCACGATTACAAGAGCTATTTCATGCCTGTTAAATCCGATTTTGTCAAAGCTGAGGAATTCAGATGTGATGTTACTGCTCTTGATACCCATGGAATTGTATTGCTTAATGGGTTCTATCCGACAATAAATGANAAGCTCCGGCAGCTTCCCAGCGGNGTATGGATAGGGAGTCTGAATGAAGCCGCTAAAAAGTTTCCCGATAAGGTTGAAAAGCATTATAATAAATATGCCACAAATGAGACCGATGGACTGATACATCTCAATACCGCTCTGGCATCCGATGGAGTCTTTGTATATGTCCCTGAAGGAGTTACGCTTACTAAACCGGTTCAGATTGTCAACCTTGTTCAGTCTGATGAGGATATGTTCAACCAGCACAGGAATCTGATAATTGTGGAGAAGAATTCAGAGTTTTCGCTCATAATATGCGACCATGCTCTTTCTCCACAGAAGTTTCTCACAAATGCTGTAACAGAAGTTTTTGTCGGGGAGAATTCACATTTCGATATTATAAGAGTACAGAATGAACATAATGCCGCATGCAAGATCACTCATACATTCATCCATCAGGAGAAAAACAGCGTTACTTCTTCAAATAACATAACCCTTCATGGTGGCCTCATTAGGAACAGCACTTATCATTACCTGGGAGGTGAAGGAGCCGAAAGTCATTCATTTGGTCTGTTCCTGGCCGATAAGTGGCAACATGTCGATAATTATGTCAACGTTGATCATGCTTTTCCACATTGCACCAGTAATCAGCTGTTCAAAGGAGTACTTGATGATATGTCAACTGGCGCATTTAATGGGCGGATACTGGTGCGTCCCGATGCCCAGGGCACACTGGCTTATCAGAGAAATAACAATATACTTCTCACTGACGATGCAAAAATGGATACGAAGCCACAACTCGAGATTTTTGCCGATGATGTGAAATGCAGTCATGGTGCCACAATTGGTCAGCTCGACGATGATGCTCTCTTTTATCTGCAATCACGTGGAATAAATAAAAGGGAAGCAAGGCTAATGCTAATGTTCGGATTTGCTCATGAGGTAATACAAAATATCAAGATTGAACCTCTCAGGGAAAGGATGGACAACCTTGTGATGCAACGACTTAAAGGTGAGCTTTCCCGTTGTGCCAGCTGTATGGTTAAATGCGGATAATCTGAAGACAAAGTGAAAGATATTGCTGAAATAAGGGCCGATTTTCCAATTCTTAGCAGGACGGTTTATGACAAGCCTCTTGTCTATTTTGATAATGGTGCAACTACGCAAAAACCTCAGTGCGTAATAGATGCCATGAATTCCGTTTATACATCATATAATGCAAATATTCACAGGGGTGTACACTTCCTTAGCGACACCTCTTCTGAAGCATATGAGAATTCGAGGGAAAATGTAAGATCTTTCATAAATGCAGGAAGCAGAGAAGAGGTGATATTCACTTCTGGTACAACCGGTTCAATAAATGGGATTGCATTTTCTTTAGGTGAGAAATACATAAAACCCGGAGATGAAATCATAATCAGTTTTCTTGAACACCATGCCAATATAGTTCCATGGCAGATGATGTGCCAGAGGAAGGGTGCGGTTTTACGTGTTATCCCCATAAATGATGCAGGCGAAATTATCCTTGATGAATACTATAAACTTTTATCATCGAAAACTAGGCTTGTATCAATTACCCAGGCCTCAAATGCACTTGGAACAGTTCTTCCATTAAATGAGATAATTACAGCAGCCCATTCTGTAAATGTACCGGTTCTTGTCGATGGTGCCCAGGCAATTCAGCATGGCGTTGTTGATGTGAAGAAGATGGATTGTGATTTTTATGTTTTTTCAGGGCATAAAATTTACGGGCCCAATGGTATCGGGATCCTGTATGGTAAAAAGAAATGGCTCTCTGAACTGGATCCTTTTCAGGGTGGTGGTGATATGGTCGACAGGGTAACATTTGAGAAAACAACCTATAATGAGCTTCCTTTTAAATTTGAAGCCGGAACTATGAACTATCCGGCGGCAATCGGTATGTCAGCGGCCCTTGATTATGTTCTGAGTATCGGACGTGAGAATATTGCAGCCCGTGAAAAAGAGCTCCTTTCATATGCAACTGAAAGATTATCAGCGATCAAAAGATTAAGAATCTATGGTAATGCATCCGATAAGATCTCTATAATATCATTTCTACTTAAAGATATTCACCAATACGACACAGGTATGATCCTCGACAAAATGGGGATTGCAGTAAGAACAGGAACTCACTGCGCACAACCGGTTATGGACAGGTATTGTATCGACGGGACTGTCAGGGCATCGATCTGTTTTTATAATACCCGGGAAGAGATTGACTCACTGGCAACCGGCATTGAAAAAGTAATAAGTATGTTTTCTTAGGATAATATTATGACAATTAACGAAATACAGGATAAAATTATTGATGAATTCTCTCTGTTCGATGACTGGATGGATAAATATAACCTTCTTATCGACCTTGGCAAGGAATTAGTTCCAATTGATCCTAAATTTAAGGTTAAGGATTTTCTCATTGAGGGTTGCCAGTCGAAAGTGTGGCTCCATCCCGGTTATGATGGTAACGTGATAACTTTCACTGCCGACAGTGATGCAATAATTACCCGGGGTATTGTTGCACTTCTGATAAAAGTCCTTTCAAATCGAACACCGGAAGAGATATTATCTTCCGATCTTTACTTTATTGAAAAAATCGGATTAAGACAAAATCTCTCCCCTACACGTTCGAACGGGCTTCTTTCGATGGTACGGCAGATGAAGCTTTATGCAATGGCCTTAAATGCGAAAAAACAAATTAGCTGACAGGATGGATCCTAATGAACAACTTGAGATTGAGACAAGGATAGGAGAAGTACTTAAAAGTATTTTTGATCCGGAGATCCCGGTCAATATTTATGACCTTGGACTTATATATGAAATAAACCTTGACGATGAGCATATTGCCCATATAACCATGACACTAACAGCTCCAAACTGCCCGATGGCTGAAGATCTTCTTGAGGAGGTGAAATACAAGGTTGGTGGTACAAGGGGTGTTAAGGAGTGTGACCTGAAGCTTACTTTCAATCCTCCCTGGGATAAAAGTATGCTAAGCGATGAAGCTAAGCTTGAACTCGGTTTCCTTTAATTTGTGAGAATATGACCTCTTCATTAGCTAAATCCCTTTCAGCACAAATCAAGGAAAAAGCGCTGGAACTGGGCTTTGATCTTTGTGGTATCGCTCCTTCAAAACCTCTTAAGGAACGGGGAAAAATTTTAACAGACTGGTGTTCTTCCGGGATGAATGCAGAAATGGGCTATATGGCCAGAAATATTGATAAACGGATAAATCCTGAATACCTTGTTCCCGATGCAAAATCTCTGATTATTACAGGTCTGAGTTATTACACCGATAAAAAACAGTCAGAACCCGGCGTGCCGGTCATATCCAGGTATGCATATGGTGCAAGTTATCAGGATGTTATAATAGCAAAACTACATATGCTCCTGACTTTTATTAAAAGCGTGGTTCCGGAAGCGGAGGGGCGTCCTTACTCCGATACTGCTCCACTTCTTGAAAAAGCCTGGGCAGGAGAAGCAGGTCTTGGCTGGCAGGGCAAACATTCGATAGTGATAAATAAAGAAATCGGATCGTTCTTTTTCATCGGGGCATTGATAATCAATATTGAACTTGATTATGACACACCGGTAAAAAAAGAGTATTGTGGTGATTGCAGGTTGTGTATTGATATGTGTCCGACAAATGCAATAAACGATAACCGGACAATTGATGCACGAAAATGTATAGCAAATTTAACCATTGAAAACAGGGGAACAATTCCGGAAGATATAATTCCTGAATTAGGCAGACGAGTCTATGGTTGTGACCGATGCCAGGAAGTCTGTCCGTGGAATAAAAATGCAAAAGAGCATCATACTCCGGAATTTGAACTTTCAGAAGAAATTGAAAGGATGAATCAAACAGACTGGATCAATCTTTCAGCTGAACAGTTTGAACGGCTTTTCAAAAATACTCCTATTGCCAGAAGAAAATATGAACCATTTATGAAAAATGTAACAATTGTTACAAAATCAGATCTGTGATTCTGACATTATTCATCAGCAATTATTGTTACTGTAATTTCTCTTTTCTCCCTTGGTCCGTCGAATTCACAAAAGAAAATATTCTGCCAGGTAGATAGTCCCGGGCGATAATCGATTATTGGAATAGTCTCAGAAGCTCCGATTAAGCCTGATTTTAAATGAGCATCCCCGTTATTGTCCTGGTGGTCATGTTCCCAAATTCCCGATGGCACAATCCTGTTGAGCAATGTAATAACATCATTCTGAACAGACTGGTCCCAGTTTTCCTGGATCATTATTGCAGCAGTCGATCCCCTGGCGTAAACTGAAGCAATGCCTGTACGGACATTGCTTGCTTTGATCAGATCATTAACCTGGGCCGTGATGTCGTATAAACCATTCTTTTTGTCGGTTCTGAGAGTAATTGTCTTTTGCATAATATAATTTTTTAGTCGGAAGTCAGAAGACCGAAGACCGAAGAATGAAACTGGAATGAATCCCAACTTCTGACTTCTGACTCCGATCTTCCAACTTTTTTACATAAAATTACCACATGTTTTTTACCTTGCTGATAAATTGACGTCTTAATAATACAACTCAATAAAATATTTTGATAGATATAAAATTAATAGAGGAGTGCAGAGGCGGAAATCTTAACAATTTCAGGAAGCTTGTTGAACTTACAACTCCCTTAGCTTTCTCGGTTGCTTTCAGGATGCTCGGTGACGAGGAGCAGGCTAAGGATGTGGTCCAGGAGACATTGATTACAATCTGGCAGAAACTTAACAAGATCAAATCTCCTGAAGTTTATAAAACCTGGATATACAGAATAACGGTAAACAAATGTTATGATCAATTAAGGAAAAGAAAAAGAAATCCTGAGATAATTGCCGATGATAGTGTCTGGGCATTGATATCAAATAAAGTGTATGAAGCACCTTCATCGGAGCTGGAAAACAGCGAGACATCGAGGATTATTGGTCTTCTGACAAACAGGTTGAGTCCTAAACAAAAAGCAGTTTTTGTTTTATCCGAACTGGAGGAAATGTCAAGTGATGAGATTTCTGAAATAACAGGAATGAGTAAGTCAGGGATTAAATCAAACCTGCATTATGCGAGAAAAAGTATTTCCGAAATGGTTGAAAAATATTTATGATTATGGTAACGGAAGATAATAAATATAAGAGTGTAATAAATATTCTCAAAAAGTCGACACCCGTGCCGGATTCGGCTGAAGAGGTTGAAAGAGAAGTAATTAAAAGAGTATCAAAGATACCGCATCAGGGAATGAATATCTCAGATGTTACTGACTTCCTGTTTGGATGGGTTTATATAGGATGGGTGAGAAGAAGTCTGATAGCGGCTTCAATAATCCTGGTTCTGGTATTTATTTATCAGCAGGGTATAATTCTGAAGCAGATCAATTACCTGAGCAGACAAACAGTTGTTGTTGACGGGGCTGCTTCATTTAATCCTGAAAGTGCAATTGAAAAGAGGCTGATGATGTACAAAATGAACGGAAGAAGATTCGCCTCAAAAAAAATAACAATTTCTGAAAAGCAGATGGAAGAAATTATCGATTCAGTTAATGCGTTACAGATCAAATATAAAGATCTGATAAACCTTATAAATGAAGATCCGGAGCTCAAAAATTATATTGAGAAGAAGCTGATTGAAAATGACCATAAAAAAATTAAACTATAATACCATGAAAAGAAAATCAATTAAACTTATTTTGTCATTAATCCTTATGACAATAGTATCATGTGATGAGCCGGTAACTGTTGTTACGAATATTGTTCATCCCGATGGCTCTGTGGCAAGAAAAATAGAGATGAGGAGTTTAAAAAACATTTCTGGCTCGGGATCAATACAAGTACCTTTTAACGATACATGGAAAATAAAAGATTCAATCAGTATCAATGAAAAAGGTGACACAACATGGATAAAATCAGCAGAGAAACTGTTTAAAAATGTCGATGAAATCAATATGGAATACAAGCAGGATACAGGTGTCAATAAAAGCATTTCAAGGTTTACCGGATTTAAGAAAACTTTCAGATGGTTTAATACCGAATACAGATTTTCCGAGTCAATCGATAAAAAGCTGTCATTCGGTTATCCCATAAAAGATTTTCTTAATAGTGAAGAACTTGCATATTTCTATTCTCCTGAAAATATGAAAAAGGAGAGAGAAAATGGCCCGGATAGTACCCGGTATAAAGCTTTAAATGATTCCGTAACCAGGAAAACTGAATACTGGGGAGCGAAAAATCTGGTTTCAGAATGGATAGGAGAGTTCTCCCGGATTGCAGGAGGCTATGTTACCAGTGAAATGACTATGCAATCTTTAAAACCACGCGAGGATGAATTCATTTCAGTAATTAAAGCCAACGAAGCGAAATTTGATAGCTTATGGTCGAATGGTATATTGTTTAAACAATTCTTTGGTGAAGCTAATGCTCTGAAATACAAAACAGAAGCCGATAGTGCAGCGGCGATTGTTGAAAAAAACTTTTTTGTTGACTTCAAAGAATATTCTGTCAGAATTGCAATGCCGGGAAAACTGACCGGGACAAACGGCTTTATTGACAGCAGCAAAGTGCTAGTCTGGCCTGTGAAATCTGATTTTTTCCAGACGGAACCGTACGAGATGTGGGCTGAATCAAAAATCCCGAATGTGTGGGCATGGATTGTTTCCGGGTTATTCCTGGTTTTTGTGGCAACAGGTGTAATTATAAGGATAAATAAAAAAGGCTGAAACCCTCAGCCTTTTTTACCTGATCTAATAAACCTAATCCAAAACCCTATTTTTACCTAACATAATCTTTTAACATAAGCATCAGCTTCTGACGNGTGAAGAAGATTCTGCTTTTTACAGTACCGATCTTCAATCCCAACTCATCAGCAATTTCTTTGTATTTATATCCTTCAATATGCATTCTGAAAGGAATTCTGAACTCATCACTTAATGAATCAATAGCATGTTCAATTTCACCTTCTGAATATTTCGATTCAGGTGAAATAAATCCTTTATCGTGTGGCTGATTGATATAGTAAAGATCCTGGGTTCCGTCAATAATAGTATTTTCCTTTACATTACGTCTGTAGTTATTTATGAAAGTATTCTTCATAATTGTAAAGACCCATGCTTTAAGGTTTGTATAATCAACAAATTTATCCTTATAAGTAATTGCTTTAAGATATGTATCCTGTACAAGGTCAAGAGCAGTATCACGATCGGAAGTGAGGCTCATGGCAAATCTCTGAAGATTCGATTTCATTCCGATAAGGCTGTTGTTAAATTCAAATTGTGTCATAGCTCTAATATTTATTATTGTTGAAGCAAATTTAAGCAGATAAATAAAGATATCCAAATCTTAATATCTTAAAATCGTAAAAATCTTTGTTCTCTTTAAATAGTATTACTTTTTAATTATAACATATACAGGTAATTATGGGTGATTTGTCTAATCCTTTCTAAGTTATTTATAAATTATGGCCTGATTGTTTCCTCATATTTTAATTAATTGCCTAAAGCTTTATCTTTATGATAAATACCATCATCAAGAGGTAAAGTGAAAGAAAGTCGCTATGATTAAGATGTGATTAATGTTTAATTAAGATTAGATTAAGATTAACATTTCAGGTTTTATCGATTATTTGTCCGACTTTCGTATTTTTAAAGAAAAATCACTATGGACTTCAATATTAAATTAAGTAATGGTCAGATACTAAAGGGGATGATTCAAAGTCCCGGAGAAAATGCAAAAGCAGTCATTATTCTTATACACGGTATCGGGGAGCATGTTCAGCGGTATAGCCACTGGGCCAATCTGTTTAAGAAGGAAGGCATCGGATTCGCCGGTGTTGATCTGCCTGGTCATGGCCGCTCTGAGGGAAAAAGAGGATATATAAAAAACTATGGTCAGCTTGCTGAGATGATCGATATACTTCTGACAAGTTGCCGGAAAACTTTTCCGGGTGTCCCGGTTTACCTGTACGGACACAGTCTGGGTGGAGGGATACTTCTGGATTATTTACTGAAGAAAAACCCTAAGATTAAAGGAGCCATTGCTTCAGCCCCGCTTCTTAAGATGGGATTTGAACCCCCAAAATCAAAACTTGTTCTTGCTTCAATCATGAGATATGTGTACCCGGGGCTCATTCAACCAACAGGACTTGATACCAGGTTCTTATCGCACGATCTGAATGTAATTGAGAAATATAAGGCAGATCCTCTCGTTCATGATAAAATTTCCGTAAGCCTTTTTCAGGGATCTATGGAAGCTGCAGGTTATTCTCTTTCCCATGCAGCGGAACTAAAAGTACCTACGCTGATAATTCATGGAAGTGACGATATGCTGACATCACCTGAAGGAAGCAGGGAATTTGCCGGTAAAACGAAGATGGCTGAACTGAAAATCTGGGATGGAGGATATCATGAACTGCATAATGAACCCTTTAAGGAAGAGGTTTTCCGGTATATCTTAAATTGGATAAATAAATAAAAAATTCGGATTTCGGATTCGGAATGAATTCTTTATCATAAAATCCGCAACCGGGCCGAAGGCAAGCTCGGCGAAGCCAATCTGCAACATCAAACATGGAATTCAGGACAAAGGTAAATATTGAACCATCTGATAAAAAGATAAGCTATAACGATCCGGTTATGTTTATCGGCTCTTGTTTTGCCTCCTCAATTGGTTCCCAAATGGAGTCGGGTCGTATGCCAGTAATGATAAATCCTGCAGGAGCAGTTTATAATCCTGTTTCAGTGAGTCAGACACTTAAGATAATTCTTTCAGGGAAGGAATTAGCCAGTGAAGATCTTTATTGCCATAACGGGACCTGGCTTAGTTTCTGTCATTATACTGATTTTTCAGGATCCGATCCGATTAAGGTTCTTGAAAAAATCAATACAAAATCAAAGGAAGCGTTTAGCTTTTTGCAGAACGCCAGATTCCTCTTTGTAACACTTGGAACCGCCAGAGTTTACAAATGGAAGGAGACAGGGCAGGTAGTTTCAAACTGTCATAAAATTCCTTCTTCACACTTCGAATCAGTTTTGCTCAGCGTTGAAGAAATAGTAACACTATGGACAAATCAGCTGGATATTTTACAATCCACTTTTCCCGGACTGAAAGTTGTCTTTACTATAAGTCCGGTCAGGCACTGGAAGGATGGAGCTCATGGTAACCAGGTAAGCAAAGCTGTTCTGTTACTTGCAGTTGAGGAATTACTGAAGCATCCTGTTGCCCCATTTTATTTTCCTGCATATGAGATAGTTATGGANGACCTGCGTGATTACAGGTACTATGATGACGATATGCTCCATCCATCGCAAAAGGCTATTAATTATATATGGGATGCTTTTGCCGGATGTTATCTGGACAATAAAACAATTTGCAGATGGAAAGAAGTGGTTAAAATTACAAAAGCATTAGGTCACCGGTTCAATACTGATTCAGCTTCAGGTAAGAAAGACTTTGCTCTGAGAATGCTTGCTCAGATATCTGATATCGAAGCTGATATTAAGAATATCGATCTGTTATCTGAAAAGGATTATTTTCAGAATCTGCTGAAATTGTAGAATTTTTTGTCACGATTACTGAACAAACAACATAATTATTGCTCTTCAAACCCTTCCCTTTCCGTCACGATAGTTATGTTATCGGGTGCTATCGGGAACCTTTCCTTAAAATCAACTACCCTTTATACACATCTCATTATTATAATTAGGAAGATATAAATAAACGACGCTGAAAGCGTCAAAATCCAATAGCCACAGTCACGTCCGTGGTAGGCGGTATATGAATTATCAACCCCGGAGTGGGTTGAAAATGATTAAGTTATCAGATAGTCTTCATTAAAATCCACAGAATGTTCCTTCAATAACTCAGTCAATTCATCTTTAAAAGAAACTACTCTATGATGTTCTCTTTGATTTTCAACATACCTGATGAGCTTAGCCTTTGAAGATATGTGATATGTGAAGCTACTGTAACCAACCTGCCATCCGCTAAAATGAGAAAATGTCCTGCTCTTTTCTGACATCATTTTATGACTGGCGAGCTTTATGTCCTTGACTACAAATGCAAGAGCTACTGTAGGATGAAGATGAGTAATTATATGAATGTGATTACTTGCTCCACCAACAATGTACGAATGGCAGGATTTCTTTTTCAGAATACCGGCTATATACCCGAAAAGTAAGCTCTCGTTCTCAGCATTCAAAAATGGCGTATAGTCATAGGTTCCGAAAACTATTTGATATAGAATTTGGGTGTAAGTTGACATATTTAATTCTTTTTGCAGCGAATATAAAGTTACAAAAAACAAATAAAATAGGTATTAAGACTCATCTATATTAGTTTTAAAATCCAAAGATATTTTCTAACAGATTGTTTTTCAACACCTCCAGTGTTGTAGCAGTTTCAGCATGACTACCACAGACGTGACTGTGGCTATTGGGGTTTGACACCTTTGGTGTCTTTTATACCAAAATGTTTAACTCATAAAGAAAAGATGTGTATAAGGGGTAGTTAAAATCAAGGGAAGTGGTAAATCGCCTCACATACAATTAGATACTGCGTCCTCCATTAATTTTAAGGGAGGAGGATAGGTGGAGGGTTTATAAAAATAAAGTAATTAGTTCAATCTGTTGATTAGATTAATAATTAAGTTCCTTTTACAGCATTTATGGCAGGGGGAACTTCAATCAAAATCATTATCGAATTTCAAACGGAAAGGGTTGAACAATCATTATAACGACTCGATAGTCTTTATAAAATGGGCCGGATCTTTCGAAACTATAAGCTTTTCGTAAGTTTTCTTACTTAGTTCTTCAGGAAAGTCAGTCAGAATAATTTTCTTCAGCATTAGTGATTTTCCGATACTGTTGAAATATCCGATCTTCTTTTCGGCAAAATCAAAAGCACTCGAGTTAACCACCAGATATTCAAAAGGCTTTATTTTATGAATCTCTATGACTTCAGAAGCAGGAAGTATACCTCCTGTAAAAATAACATCAAACCCCCTCTTTTTGAGTGCATATTTGTAAAAGAGAAAATTGTTATCTGTAAGATTATCAGAGGTATTAATCATTGCAACAGTAGCTTTCATCTTGCCTGTTGATGGGTTTAGAGAGTTATCTTCAAGAATTATAATCTGCTTTACTATATTTCTGACAAATTGTTCCTGAGCCCTTGAAATACTNCCTGTTTGCCATAAAATCCTTGCCTTATCCAGAAGCGGGAACAGATACTTTGAATAAGCNTGCTCAATACCCTGGTATTTAATAAACGGAATAAGTGCTTCCTTAAAAAGAACTTCGTTAAACCTTATTGCAGACATAAGTATCTTTCCGGGCTGGAAATCCTGATCAGGATTATCATGTTTACTGCTTACAGTCATTACCTGTTGTGTCAGCTCATCTTCATTTAACCCTGCAATTTTCGAAATCTTCANNCCATTTCGGTTGAGGTAAGCAACATTAAGTATTTTTTTCAGTTCATTTTCGCTGTAGGTTCTTATATTCGAATCTGTTCTGTCAGGTTCAAGTATTTTATATCTCTTCTCCCAGATCCTTATTGTATGAGCTTTAATACCTGAAAAATTTTCCAGGTCTTTTATCGAAAAAACATTTACCCCGTCTTCCATGGTTATATTTCAATATTATTTGGATAAAAAGCCTTAACTATAATAAGATAAACAATCATTATGCAGGATTGTTTATTATAATCAAATTATGATTTCGTTTGAGTTTTTCTGTGTAATCTTCCCCTGAAAATCAACAACAANATCCGAAAGCAGGAAAATTCTATTATTCAGACTCTTCTACCATTATTTTTTTCACTGCCCTGGTTCCGTCACTGAAAACAAGTGTAACAAGATACATTCCCCTTTTTGGATTGTCGAGAAAAATTTTAACCAGTTGCTGTGGATTGTTGTACTGAATTCTGAAAATATCCTGGCCTATGATATTTGTGATTTTGATAAAAGAAATGTCCCTGTCAGTCTTTATTGTAAAGCTGTTATCTCTTACAGGAACAGGATATATGCTTACATTAGCACTTATATCTCTTGAAATATCTTTTTGCGGAGGCACACCTG
>JGI20214J51650_10002109_pt1 | contig 12589 bp, 12 predicted proteins | sample WetSurMetagenome_FD_51650 | JGI IMG/M metagenome (IMG submission 51650)
AGACTCCGGGGATGTTGGTGCGCATTTGCCGGTCGATCTTGATGTGGTTGCCGCACTCCATTTCCACTTCAAGCGCTTCCAGGCCGAGGTTGTCGCTGTTGGGCACGATGCCGGCGGCGATCAGAGCCTTCTCGACGACCAGTGTCTCTTCGCCCTGGGCGTCTCCGAACTTCACTTCCACTCCGGCCGGGGTGCCGACGAGGCTTTCAACGGTTACCCCAGTGCGTATGTCTATTCCTACGTTCCTGAAGTGGGCAGCCGCTTCGGAGGATATGGCGACGTCGTCAGTGCCAAGGATGGTGGGCATCAGCTCGAGGACGGTCACCTTGGTCCCGAACCGGTTCCATATGGTGGCGAACTCCATGCCGGTGGAGCCGGAACCGACGATCACCACGGAAGCGGGGGCCTCTGACAAGCCCAGAGCCTCCCGGGTGGTGATGACAGTGGTTCCATCACAAGCTGCGCCGGGAATCTGCCGCGGCGTCGAACCGGTGGCGATGAGAATGCTCCCGCCGACCAGCCTCTCCGCAGAGTCGTGGATCTGCACTCCACCATCACGCAAGAGGTGGGCCGTGCCCGCGTACAGCGCCNCCCCAGACTTCTTGAGGAGAGCTTCCAGCTTCTCGCGCCGTTCTCTGGCTATCTTGAGGCTGTGTTCATGGGCGGCGCTGTATTCGACAGGCGGAGCGGCGGCGGAGTCCGTGGAGCGCGATTGCACCAGTCTGGCGTATCGCAGCAGCACTTTCGTGGGCACGCAGCCCCAGTTGATGCAGGTGCCGCCCAGCAATTCCTTCTCCACCAGCGCCGTCTTCAGTCCCAACCGGCCGGCTCTGACGGCGGCTGCGTATCCACCGGGGCCGCCGCCAACTATGATCAGGTCGTAGTCACTCATCGCAAGGCCTCTCAGTAGACTGGCTAGTCAAAGTAGTAGATCGAGGGCAGAGTGGCGAATTCAGGGTGAAGGCAGTAGACGGGATTCTCCCCGATCAGCTTCGAGACCTCGCTTTCCGGATCGTCCAGATCTCCGAATACCCGCGCTTTGCACATGCAGACGGTCACGCAGGCCGGCGTGGCCTCCCGGTCGACGCCTGGCTTCAGCCCCCGCTTGAGACCTTCATCGATCCGCTCCACGCAGAACTCGCACTTGACGACGGTGCCGTCCTGATGGGGATAGAGCTTCTCCCCGATCTCTTCCAGCGCGGTCTGGCCCTGGCCCGGGAAATACTCCTTCTGCTCCCCGTAGTAGCAGGTGCGCTGCTGATACGGGCACGCGAGGATGCAGTGCTGGCAGCCCGTGCATTTGTCCGGGTCGACCGTTACGATGCCGTCCTCTCTCTTGCTGGTGGCTCCGGTGGGGCACACGTCCACGCAGGGCGCTTCGCCGCATTGGTTGCACTGCACGGGATACGTGAATTTCTTGGCGTTGGGGTACGTGCCCGTTTCTCCAACCAACAGCTGGCCTCTGAACACCTTCGGCGGGAGAAAGTGCTCCTGCTTGCACGCCAACACACATGCATAACAAGAGACACACCGCCGGAGGTCGATGATCATGCCCCATCTACTCATAGCTACAACCATCCTGTCGTGGTTCTTTTTGCCATTGCGCTCTACCCGCCATCGGTGACTCTTTCTACTCCGCTGTAAATGTTGAACCGGCCCTGCCGCGCGAAACCCAGCACGGTCAGGTTGATGCTGCGCGCCATGTCGATACCGAGCGACGTGGGCGACGACATGCCTATCAACACTTCCGCCCGGGTACGACCGGCCTTGAGCACCATCTCGTAGCTCAGTCTCGAAGTGAGGACGACAACCATGACCTCATCGAGCCTGTCGCCGAGAACGACTCCGCCCACCGCTTTGTCGAGGGCATTGTGCCTGCCGATGTCCTCAGCGAACGAGAGGAGTTCCATGTCTCTGCCGAAAAGCCCGGCAGCATGAGTGCCCCCTGTCTTGCCGAAATGCTCCTGGCATCTCTCTAGTGCTCGCAACATCTCACCAGCGGCGCGAGCGGGGATGGCCAGCGTGTCGGCGCGACGAACCAGTGGTGGGCTGACCGCGTCGACCACATCTTTGCCGCAGATGCCGCAACTCGAGTAGACCAGCTCGCTTCTTTGCTTGGGAGCCACTCGTCCGGCGGCTTTCCGTGCCGGCGCGAGGAGAACGTCTACCCGATTCCCATTCTCTTCGCCGCAGAACCCGACTGCTCCGATGTCGCGAAGCGAGTCGATCATTCCCTCCGAAAGGCAGTAACCCGCGGCAAGTTCCCTCTCTTGCCCGGGTGTCCGCATGGTGACGAGCGACAGGGTGCCGTCGACATAGACTTCGAGAGGCTCCTCCACCGCGACGCTATCCTCGCGGATTCGCAACTTCTCGTCCTCCCAGCAGACGATCCTCACGATCGCTTCACCCTTCAGCGAGCACTCCCTTCCTTTGCCGGCGGCAAGGCCGCAGTTCATCATATCGTCTCCACCGAGCCTTCCGCGCGGTCCGCCCGCGCGCAATGGATAAAGGACTTGACCTTAGAATACAAGTCGACAAGTAAATCGACAAGTAGTCAATGAAGCAAAGTCCTTGACAATCGCTATCCCGGTACCTAGGATGTGTGCCAGTCGTCTGCTCCAACCGGGGCCGACGGGTCGGGCTCGAGGTCCAACCGGAGGGCGAACCGTGGTCAAATGGCTCCAGTTGCTCGTCACGGGCATCACGACGGGCAGCATCTACTCCCTCATCGGCCTCGGCTACGTGACGATCTACCGCACGTCGCGGGTCGTCAACATGGCCCAGGGCGCCTTCGTCATGTTCGGGGCCCTCTTCACGTACTCGTTTCTGACGGAGATCGGCCTGCCGTATTGGCTGGCTGGGCTGGCCGGCATAGCCGGTGTGGTGATCGTCAGTGTTCTGATGTACCTGCTCGTGCTGAAGCGCCTTCTCGCCATCTCCCTCGTGTCGGTCATCCTCGGCACTATCGCCCTGAGCATTCTGTTTGAGAACGTCGCGTTGCTGCGGTGGGGTGGCTACGGCAAGGGCCTGGAGCCCTTCACCGGGCACAAGCCACTGTTCATCGGGGGTGTGGCTGTCTTTCCGCAGAGCCTCTGGGTAATCGGAATCATGGTCGTCGTGATGGTGGCCCTCTGGGCTCTGACCGCCCATACCCGGGTGGGCAAGAAGATGACGGCGACCGCGGCGGATACGGAAGCGGCCAGGCTCTCGGGAGTATCCACCAACAGGGTGATCATCCTCGCGTTCGCCATATCNGCGATCATCGGGGCCCTCGGCGGAATCGCGATCACACCCATCAACGTGACCTCCTACCTATCTGGAGGCATCTACGCGCTGAGCGGGTTCGTCGCCGCGGTTCTGGGCGGCTGGGGTTCGAGTGGAGGCGCCCTTGTGGGCGGTCTGGCGCTCGGCGTCATCCAGTCTCTCGCAACGGGCTTCGTCCCTGTGGGATATCAGGACGCAATAGCCTTCGTCGTCTTGATCCTTGTTCTGTACTTCCGCCCGCAGGGGTTGCTCGGTCTTCCGGCGACGGAGGGCGAACGATGACCGCTCTGCGTTCACTACTTCGATCGCAGCCGAGGACAAGCCAGATCTCCAAGGCGCTTCTCGTGGCCATCCTGCTTGTCTGGCCGCTCCTCTTCAACAATTCGTACGCGATGGCGATCATGACCAGCGCCGGGCTCTACGCGATGCTTACCGTATCCGTGGTGATCATCCTCGGGCAAGCAGGCCAACTCTCGTTCGGTCATTCGGCCTTCTACGGCATCGGCGCCTACGTGGCTGGGCTCACGGCGCTGAAACTCGAACTACCCACGGCCCTGTGCCTGGTCCTGGGGGCCGCTGCCGCCGGTGTCGTGGCAGTCGTCATCGGCAGACCGGTGCTCAAGCTGAAGTATTTCTATCTCGCCTTGGCGACGATCGGTCTAGGCCAGATCTTCTTGGTGATGGTGGTCCAACTGCGCACGACCACTGGCGGGACCCTGGGCTTTGCGCCGGTCCCGCCGCTCAGCATCCTGGGATTCGAGTTCGGCAGCAGCCTACGGCAGTACTACTTGGTGTGGGTCGTCGCGTTCTTGATAGTGTTCTTCATCCATCGCGCCCTCAAGCATCGGATGGGGCGGGCCTTGCGCGCAATCGCTACGAGCGAGATCGCCTCGACCACGCTGGGCATACGCACCGCCAATTGGAAGCTGCTTGCCTTTGTGACCGCCGCCGTCATCTGCGGATTGGCCGGCGGGCTCTATGCTTTCACCATCATCGCGGTCGGTCCGCGCGCCTTCACATTCAGCGCGGCCATCATCCCCATCATCATGATGCTCATCGGGGGGTCCACCTCGGTGTGGGGGGCCGTGCTGGGAGCGATCCTGATGACGTGGGTCATCAAGGGGTTCTCGGGCGCCCAGGAATACAGTGGCGTTCTCTATACGATCGTAATGCTCCTGCTGCTCATGTTTCTGCCCGCGGGGCTTGCTCTGAAACCTGGCCAACGCGCGAGACTCCGCGCTCTCGCGCGCCGAAAAGCGAGTCTGGAGCCGCTCGCCGAGGCAGGCGTGGTTCATGATNAAGGCACCCGGCAGGTGGGGACAGCCGCCGTCGCCCCCATCCCTTCGGGCGAGTCGCCTATCTCGNCAAGCTCGGACCAGCCGATNGTTCCCGCGATGCGCGCCGGAGAACCGATTCTCAAGATCGAAGGCCTCTCCATCTACTTCGGCGGCCTGGGCGCGGTGCAGGATGTCTCTCTCGAGGTGCCTGAAGGTCACATCGTTGCCCTCATCGGGCCGAACGGAGCGGGCAAGACCACACTCTTCAACGCCGCCAGCCGTCTGCAGAAGATGACACGCGGCAGGATCTGGTTCTCGGGCAAGGACGTGACGCGATCGGCCATCGCTGATGTTGCTCGGCTGGGAATGGCCCGCACCTTCCAAAACCTACGCATCTACCCGAATATGAGCGTGCTCGAGAACGTGCTGGTGGGTTGCCATCGGCACGAGCGAACGGGCCTCTTCGGCGGCGGACTGGGACTGCCCCGCCAACGCAAGGAGGAGCGTGCTTCCCGCGAGCGGGCCATGGTCACTCTCGCGCTTCTTGACCTCCAGGAGATGGCCTCGCTTCCCGCAGCAAGCCTTCCCTATGGTTCCCAGCGTCTGGTCGAGATCGCACGGGCGCTTGCCTCCGAGCCTCGGCTGCTTCTCCTCGACGAACCCGCTGCGGGCATGAACGCCGCGGAACGCGCTCATCTCGTCGACCGCATCCGCCGCATCCACGCCTCTGGCGTCACGATCTTCCTCGTTGAGCACGACATCGGTCTGGTCATGGGGATCTCCGACCACGTCTACGTGCTTGACTACGGCAAGCTCATCTCTCAGGGGTCACCCGAGACGGTCCAGGCCGATCCCGCTGTTATCGAGGCGTACCTCGGAATAAAGAGGGAGGGCCATAAGGATCTTTGCCAGACTCGGGATCTTGCTGATGGGACCTGCGCGGAACCAGAGGATCTCTTGGTAGTCGAGGATATCGCTACCTCGTATGGCCCGATTCAAGCCCTCCACGGGGTCTCGTTTGCCGTGCCGCGAGGAGAGATCGTTGCGGTCCTGGGGGCGAATGGCGCGGGCAAGACCACCCTCCTTCGCACCATCTCCGGACTGCTCAAGTCCAACCGTGGCTCGATCACATACCAGGGTCAGGAGATCACCCGTGCTGACCCCGAGACGATCGTGCGTCGAGGCCTATGCCAAGTGCCCGAGGGACGGCGGCTGTTCCCGGGAATGTCTGTCCAGGACAACCTAGTTGTGGGCAGCTCGGGCAGGCGGGACTGGCGAGAGAGCCTCGCCGACGACATAGCCTACGTGTACGAACTGTTCCCGATTCTGGGGGAGCGGCGCAAGCAGGCGGCGGGCACGCTTTCGGGGGGGGAGCAACAGATGCTTGCCATCGGACGCGCCCTTGTCGGCAGGCCGAGCCTTCTGCTTCTCGACGAGCCATCCATGGGCCTGGCGCCGCTGACGGCGGAGCGGATATTCGAGGCCCTGGCGGAGTTGAACAAGCAGGGGCTCACGATGTTGATGGTGGAGCAGAGCGCGGAGATCGCTCTCTCCTTGGCGCATCGGGCAGTCGTTCTGCGAACGGGATCCGTGGTGGTTTCCGGGCCGACGGACGCCTTGAGGTCAGATGATCGCGTGCGGGCAGGGTATCTGGGCAAGGCCCCGGACTGAACCACGCCTTCAGGTCGGTGGGCGAGAGAAAGGGTCGGAAGAGGGCTGTGAGCAACGAAAGGGAGGTCCGATGAAGAAGAGTCTTGTGCTGGGAGGGTTGCTGGTGCTGCTGCTGGTTGTCGCTCTGGCGACCATCGGCTGCGGCGGAGCAACCGAAACCACGACCACGGTGGCACCGACGACGACGGTGGCACCGACGACNACGAGCGCCGCCGGCGGCGCGGTGACCACTGCGAGCACGGCGACGACAGCGGCGACTGGGCCGGCTACAGGAGAGCCCATCAAGGTCGGCTACCCGTGCAGCCTTACCGGGAGTGGGGCGGCTCCGGCTGATTCCGAGATGAAGGGCGTGCAACTCCAGGTGGACTGGGTCAATGCCAATGGGGGCATCAACGGCCGGCCGATAGAGTTGATAGTGGGAGACGATCAGTCCGACCTCTCCACCATGGTGGCCGTGATGAACAAGATGATCCAACAGGACGACGTATTCGCGGTGATCGGTCCGTTCGAGCAGTCTTCCCAAGAAGCGGCGCGCGCTATCAGCGAGAAAGCTCAGATCCCGCATGTCGCCTGCGGGCCGGCGACCCTCGAGCAACTACAGGGGACGAAGTACACGTGGAGCGTCATGATCTCAGCCGATCCGACGGTTCAGTCGGCCATGTGCGTCAACCTGATCAAGGCGCACGGATTCAAGAAGATGCTGGCCATTGCCGACGTTCTCCCGATCGACCAGGAGACTGCGGACCTCGTGGTCAAGGCCGGAGCGACCGAAGGCTTCACCTTCACCAAGATGCCCGACACGTATGGACTTGACGTCACCGACTTCCAACCGCTTCTCAACAAGATCATGGAGGAGTACAAGACGCTGAAGCCGGACGCGATCTTCCTCATGAGCAACCCGATCTCCATGCCCGCGATCTACAAAGGCCTGAGAGACCTCGGCGTCACCGAACCCATCATCGCAGGCTCGGCCAGCGCTCACCCCGCGATCTTCTCCCAGGGGCCGCAAGCCGTCGAGGGCGTGATCATCATGGATGTCGCGGGGATCCTGAACCCCGAGGTACTTCCCGAAAGCGCGCCGAACAAGGCACTGCTCGTGGACTTCTTCACACGCTACAACGACAAGTACGGCGCGGCGCCCGACATGTTCTCCACGATGGGCGCCGATTTCGTAATGGTCCTCGCAGAGGTCTTGAAGGCCGGCGGAGACGACAAGGAGAAAGTCCGCCAAGCTCTAATCAACCTGACCGACTTCATGACCGTGGAAGGCCCTATGACCTTCACGCCGGAGAACACGAATCAAGGCGACAGTTCGTGCGCCTATGAGTTCCAGGTCAAGAATGCGGTCTTCGAATTCGTGAGAATCCTGCAGTAGGCTCCCTCGGACACGGACGGGTAGGCAATCAGCGGCGGCCTCCCCGTCCGTGTCGCCCTCATTCAGGGCAGGAAAAGTCGCCAAGCCGGGCAAAAGGGACCGGACCGATATGGAGTTGGGCCGTGCGGCCGACTATCATATGGGTTCGAAACCGTCGATCAGTCCGGCACTTGTCGGATGGCTGGGAGGGAGCATCAACGCCTTCACCATATCCGCCCTCGAGCGTGCGACCGGTGTCCCACGCAGCACGATCCACTTCTACATCACAGAAGAGTTGCTCCCCAAACCGGCCAAGACGGCCGCCAGCCGTTCCCTCTATACAGAGAAACATGTCGAGCTGCTGCGGCGCATCACGCGGCTCAAACAAGCGGGATTGTCCCTGTCTGAAATCAAGGAGGAGCTCCAGGAGGACCTCGCCCTGACGGAGGGCAGTGGGATAGATCTGGCGGCTCACGAGTACGGGCGCATCCATGCGGAGATCATCAAGACGGCCACCGAGGAATTCGCCGCCAACGGGTATGAAGACACGCACCTGTCCACGATCGTCAAGCGGATCGGCATCACGCCTCACGTGTTCTATGGCCACTTCGCGAGCAAGCTCCAGCTTCTCGCGGAGTGCTTCAGACAGATGGTCGACTTCAACCTCCAGTTGGTCGAGACGAAGTTGGAGACGACCTCCGATCTGGCCGAGAGACTCTTGGCGCGCCTCGCCTCGAACGCCGCGCTCCACATACTCCAGTCCGAGGCCGTGTCGCTCATTCGCACGGAGAACTCTGAACCCCCGAACGAAGTGCCCGGCGCCTTGATCGAGACCTATGCCCTCATCGTGCAGCAGGTGGCTGCGGACATTGGCGCGATGCGCGCTCCGGGCAGGCCTGCAGCCGGCGTTCCGACCGAGTTGCTCGCCTACAGCATGCTGGGCGCCTACGACAACACGCAACTCCGGGCATCGTGGGACGACAAATATGATCGCGCCGACCTGTTTCGGGCACACGTCTGGCTCTTCCTCGCGATGCGCGCCGCGCTCGACGGCCGTGTCGACATCGACAGCGAGGTCGCGGCCTACGAGGAGCGAATACAGCAGGCGGCTGCCGGCGAGGGATAGCGACCCGAGCGCAAACGGCAGGGCACTGGCCTTTGCCGTGGCGAGAGACATCTGCGCTGTTGTGTAGCCGGATGTGTAGGTGTAGGATACTTCTGTGACTCTTCATCGTGCACAAATACTCCTCGAGGCAGACCAGCACCGGGAACTGGAGAAGCGGGCTCGTGAATCGGGCAGAAGCATCTCCGAACTCATGCGTGAGATAACGGCCGAATACCTCGAACGAACCTCCGGCGAGGAATCGTTGAGGCGCGCCCTGGCCGCGCTCGATGCCATGGACGAGAGCAGACGTGAGATCGAGAGGCGGCACGGTGTCCTGCCGCTTACCTTCTTGGACGAGATCGAGCCCGATCGCGACGCCGAACTCATCCCATGATGGTTGTTGACGCGAGTGTGGTTGTCGCCGTTCTCTTGCCGCTGCCCTACTCGGCGCGGGCAGTGACCAGGTTACGTGCGCTGAAAGAGGCGCGTGAAGAGATCTACGCTCCCGCGCTGATGGAGTATGAGGTTTGTTCGACTCTGCATCGCGCCGTCGCGCGAGGCGTGATTGAGCAACCAGCCGTGCGTGGACGCTTGGACCTCATCGAAGCCCTCGGCATCCGGCCGATCTCGCCGGCCTGGTCCTTGCATGAGTCGGCTCTCACTTGGGCGGCCAGGCTGCACCAGGGCAAGGCCTATGACGCGCAGTATCTCGCGCTGGCCGAGCAGATGGGCTGCGGCCTTCTCACGGCCGACGAGCGGCTTGTCAACGCCTCCCGGGCGCTCGGTGTCACATGGGTCGAAGGCATAAACGACTCCATTCATTGCTTACGATCGGAGACACATTGAGTGACCGGCTTGACAACCTAAGAGCCCGCATCGCCGCCCTGGAGGAGCAAAAGCGCCTGCCCGACATCGTGCCGCTGCAGCGCGAGTTGGCCGACGTCACCGGCGAGGAGCTGGGCACTGAGTCGGCCCTCTACGTGGCGGTCCTCAATGAGCTAGGCTCGGTATTGCGCTCGCTCAAACAGCTCGACGAGTCGGAGGAGGCTTTTCTCAAAGCCGCCGGCATCGAAGGCCGGGTGCGCGGCACTGAGGCCAACGCCGACTACGCCACCTGCATCAACAACTTGGCCGGCACCTACCGCCTCATGGGGCAGTTCGAGAAGGCCGAGGCGCTGTTCAGGGAGTCCATGGACATCTACGCCCAGACGGTCGGCACCGAACACTTCGTCTACCTGAGCGCCCTCAACAACCTGGGCCTGGTCTACCAGGACCTCAAGCGCTACGACGAAGCCCGCGCCCTCCACGAGCAGGCGCTCGCCGTGCTGCGCAAGCAGGGCAAGCGCGACACCGCCTACGCGACCACGCTCAACAACCTGGCCTCGGTCTCCATGGCCAGCGGGCAGTACAAGGACGCCGAGCGCTTCCTGGCCGAGACCCTCGAGCTGTGGGGGCAGACCGCCGGCAAGGACACCGTGCTCTACCTCACCGGCCTCAACAACCTGGCCGCCGTCAGCTTCATGGCCGGCGACTACCCGGAGGCCGAGACCTACTTCGCTGAAGCCCTCGCCATGATCGAGCGGGTGCTGGGCACCGAGCATCCCGACTATGCGCGCACCGCGAAGAACCTTGCCCGCACCCGGGAGAAGTTGGCGCAGGCGGCGGACGGCGGCGCGGCTGGCGCCCAATGAGGTCGGCGCCTCGATGAAGGGCCTCGAACTCGCCGAGCGCTACTACGACGAAGTCGGCCGCCCCATTCTGGCCGAGGAGTTCTGGGCCGACCAGAAACGCATTGCAGTGGGCCTGGTGGGTGAAGGCTCGGAGTGCTTCGGGTTCGACGACGAGATCTCCCAGGACCACGACTGGGGTCCGAGCTTCTGCATGTGGCTGACGGCCGCCGACTACGAGCGCTTCGGCGCCGAACTGCAGCAGGCGTACGACGCGCTGCCCAAGAGTTTCGCGGGCTTCGGCCCCCGGCGCGACATGAACGCCGACAAGCGCCACGGCGTGTTCGAGATCAAGGACTTCTATCGCCGCTTCGTGCGCTTCGACCACGTGCCGGCGACGCTGGCCGAGTGGCGGGCGCTGCCCGAGACCTTTCTGGCCACGGCGACCAACGGCAAAGTCTTCACCGACCCCGTGGGGGAGTTCACGGCGTTTCGAGAAGGATTGCTCGCGTTCTATCCGCGAGACGTGCAGCTCAAGAAGCTGGCGGCGCGGTGCTTCACGGCCGGCCAGGCCGGTCAGTACAACTTCAAGCGCACGGCAGACCGGGGCGAACTCGTGGCCGCCCACGTAGGCTTGAGCCAGTTCATCGAAGCGGTGACCTCTGCCGCCTACCTCTTGAACAAGAAGTACCGGCCCTTCTACAAGTGGATGCACCGCGGCCTGACCGGCCTCCCGGTGTTGGGCGGCGAAATGCGTGACCTACTGGACGGCCTGTGCACCAGGCCGGGCCAGACCGCGCCTGAGGCGCCCGTGCACGTGCAAATCGTCGAAGACATCAGCGCGCTCCTCATCGGCCGTCTCAGGTGCGAAGGCCTGAGTGACTCGCCGAGTGACTTTCTGCTCGATCACGCCTACTCGGTGCAGAGCCGCATCGAGAACGAGGCGTTGCGGAATATGCCTGTAATGATGGAATAACGGAGGGAACAATGCCGGTGGATCAGAACCTGGTGGATGAGATCGTCCAGCTCGAATGGGAGATGTTCTCGAACGTGCAGAGCATGGACGGTCCGGTGGCGTGTCAGCAGAATCCCAAGACCTTCGAGGTCATGCGCTCGAGCCAGGTCAAGTCGTGGAGCGACGAGGTGGCCGCGAGCTACCTGGCCGACCTGCACACGGCGCAGGCGCGAGGCCGCAATCTGATGACCGAGAAGTATGCGCGCATGATGCAGTGGACGTCGCCGTGCGAGTACCGGCGAATCGAGTGCAACCTGCCGCAGGTGGAGCCCGAGGCCGAGGACGTGGTGGAGCGGTTGACGCGCAAGCTGGTCGAGTGGCAGGAGGCGCTGGCGGCGAAGTACCCGTACGTGGCCGGGCAGGGACGGCCGATCAGGTCGACCGACGACAACAAGTACGTCACGTCGTTCGAGAGCTACAACCGGGGCGAACTGGCGACCTACAGCCTGAAGACCCTGGGCCTGCTGGAGCAGCACTACCTGCTGATGGCCGCCGCGGGCGACAACCCGGCGGAAGCGGTTCTGCGCAACACCATCGAGCGCTACGGGTACAAGTCGATCGAGCGGGCGGAGGAGGCGCAGAAGGCGCGGGTCGAGGAGGCTCGCGGGTAGGGCGCCGAGGTACCGTCGAGCGGCACGAGGGGGAGGTCATGCTGATAGTCCATGTGCACGTCCACGTGCTGCCCGACGCGGTCGAGCGGTTCATAGAGGCGACGGCCGAGAACGCTCGCAACAGCCTGATGGAGCCGGGAGTGGCCCGCTTCGACTGCGTGCAGCAGGACGACGATCCGACCCGGTTCGTGCTGGTCGAGGCCTACTACGCTCCCGAGGACGCTGCGGCCCACAAAGAGACCGCGCACTACCAGCTGTGGCGCGACACGGTCGCTTCGATGATGGCCGAGCCCCGGACGAGCGTGAAGTACCACGAGGTTCATCCTCCCGCTGTGGACTGGTGAGCATGCGCTTCGAGTTCTCCACCGCCGGACGTATTGTCTTCGGAGCGGGAACGCTACGCGAGGCCGGAGGGATCGTCGCTTCGCTGGGGAAGCGGCCGCTGGTTGTGACCGGCCGGACGGTGGAGCGGGCCGCGCCGTTGCTGGCGCTGCTCGCCGACACGGGACTGCCGGCGGTGACGTTCGCGGTGCCCGGCGAGCCCGACTTCGAGATCGTCGAGGCGGGGGCGGCGGCAGCGCGCGAGAACCGGTGTGACTGCGTAGTGGCTTTCGGCGGCGGAGCC
>JGI20214J51650_10002110_pt1 | contig 12588 bp, 20 predicted proteins | sample WetSurMetagenome_FD_51650 | JGI IMG/M metagenome (IMG submission 51650)
GTATAAAGCATTGGCGAGCTTTGTGAAGTCATCCGGCACAGAACTCATTATCTGCGGTATCGTTGGAATACCCTTATTTCTATCAGGGTAAAGGTCGCGCAGAAGGTTATTGTACGGTTTCNTGTTCTTCACTAAGGAGATAAAAGGCGCAATAGCCATATCAACTCCCTTAAAATAAACAGGGAACAGGTTGCGATAAATCCTGTCGGTTATCCCCTGGATTGGTGCGAGGTATATCATGGGTTATCTCGAAATCCTTTGGCTGTTATTGTACCAAGCCGCATTCAAACGCTAACTTTTTGGAAATCAGTGCTCAAGTCATGACCATCAAGCGCAAGTGGGGCCGGGCACTCCATGCCTTCTCATAAACCCTTCAAATATTCACTTCCCCCGAGCAATTCCATCTGCCTTAATACCCAGTACTTCCTGATAACAACATAAGGAGAAGGGTTCCGCGCAGAAAAGTGATGGGGGTTGGGTAAAATTGCTGCCAAGAGAGCAGCCTGTTCCGGACTCAATCGTTTTGCTGAAATATTGAAATAAAGTTTGGCCGCTGCCTCAACCCCAAAAATATGTTTTCCCAATTCCACGGTATTTAAATACACTTCAAGAATCCGCTTTTTACTCCACAGTAACTCGATCACCATCGTAAAATAAGCTTCAAGGCCTTTCCTCATAAAACTTCGGCCTGGCCAGAGAAATAAATTTTTCGCTACTTGCTGACTTATCGTGCTCGCGCCCCGGATACGTCTGCTCCTTTGGTTGTGTTTAATCGCTTTTTCAATGGCTTCAATATCAAATCCATGGTGGTCAGAAAAATTCTGATCTTCCGCCGCGATCACGGCAATCTGCATGGATGGAGATATGTTTTTGATATCTGCCCACTCGCGCCGAAGCGTTGTTTTTTCTTTCTTTCTGAGAGCCTCGAGTTTGTCATGGAGCATAAATGAGGTAATCGGTGGGTCAATCCATTTAAAAAGGGAAACCACCAGGAGCGAAAAAAGCAAACACCCTATGGTGATTTTCAGAAAAAATTTTCCGATGGTTTTAAGTTTAGAAAATTTCATTCTCTTTTTTTGTAACTAAAAAATATTGACCACTCTACCCAATCTAAAGGCGACTCTCAAAGAATGTAACATTACATGATCGCAGACGATTGAAAGCGGTTAGTAAGGCAGGTAGCCGCACCTAAAGGGTGCGGCTACCCTATAAACTATGCTTCGTAAGGCTATCAACCAACTTTTGGGAGATCGTCTAAAGCTTTCTTGATGTTTTCATCGGGATACTCAAAGTTTTCCAGTTTCCCCGAATAATAACGATCATAGGAGCTGAGGTCCAAAAGTCCATGGCCACTTAAATTAAAAAGGATTATCTTTTCCTTACCTTCTTCCCGCGCCTTAATAGCTTCATCAATCGCTACCCGGATGGCGTGAGCAGATTCCGGTGCCGGTATGACTGCCTCGGAGTTGGCAAACAGAACGGCCGCCTCAAAAACCGGATTCTGGAAGCATGAGCGAGCTTCAACCAACCCTTCTTTTACCACTAAACTCACTAAGGGCGACATTCCGTGATAGCGCAACCCTCCGGCATGAATTCCCGGTGGTTCAAACGTATGCCCTAAAGTAAACATGGGCATAATAGGAGTGGTCTTCGCCATGTCGCCAAAGTCGTAGGTGTAAATCCCCTTGGTAAGAGTCGGACACGCTGCCGGTTCTACCGCGATAATATCAACCTTTTTCCCATTGATCTTGTCCCGGATAAAAGGAAAGGATGAGCCTGCAAAATTACTGCCCCCTCCCGCACAGCTAATCACGACATCAGGATATTCTCCCAGCTTCTTAAACTGAGCTAAAATTTCTTCACCAATAATAGTCTGGTGGAGGCAGACATGGTTAAGCACCGAGCCTAAGCTATAATTGGTATCCTCATGGGTTAGAGCATCTTCAACCGCTTCACTGATCGCGAGTCCCAGTGTCCCGAGGGTGTTGGGATTTTCCTTAAGGACCTTTCGACCAAAGCTGGTCTTGTCGCTCGGGCTGGGATAAACGGTGGCCCCCCACGTCTCCATCATCAAACGACGGTATGGTTTTTGATCATAACTGACCCGAACCATATAAACCGTAACCTCAATGCCCATAAACTTTCCTGCCAAAGCCAATGCGCATCCCCATTGACCTGCCCCAGTTTCCGTGGCCAGTCTTTTCTTGCCTGCCAGTTTATTATAATAGGCCTGGGCAATTGCAGTATTAGGTTTATGGCTTCCGGCTGGACTTACCCCTTCATTTTTATAATAGATTTTTGCCGGGGTTCTAAGAATTTTTTCAAGCCTTCGCGCTCTTACCAAAGGCGTTGGTCTCCAAAGACAATAAATATCTAATATCTCCTCGGGGATATCGATCCATCTCTGCCGGCTTACTTCCTGCTCAATCAAGGGAAGAGGAAAAAGAGAAAGAAGATCATCTGGTCCGACGGGTTTACCCGTTGCGGGATGAATATAGGGGGGAAGAGAATAGGGTAAGTCTGCCTGAATATTATACCATTTGCGCGGGATTTCCTGTTCGCTCAGAAAATATTTTACCTGTTCCATAAAACGCCTCCTTTGTTTCCGAATAAAATTCTTTTTACCCTTCTTTACTCATAAAAAAACCGTGGGCTCTTTTGTACCCACGGTTTTTTTTCATATTAAAGACAAACCAATTTCTTTTTTCAGGTGGGGATAAAGTTCCCTATCATAATTATGTAAGCTGCCACCACCAGCACCAGATATAAACATATTTATCAAGCGTTAATATTGTCTTCATCATCTTAGTTTTCTCTTATACAAAGTCTAAAGTCAAGAAGATTTTTCTTCCTCTTTCTTCTCCTCTGAAGGGGCAACGCTCTCTTGCGTCTTTTTTTCTCCGTGAGCTTCTTCAACGGTTTTTTTCTTTTCTTCCGAAGCTTCTTTAGCTTTAGGTTCTCCTCCAGAGGGTTTACCCTTTTTTACCGATTGTGCAGCTTTCGGTTTGGGCTTACCTGCTGCTTGTTTCTTCTTTGCACCTTTCTTCTTTTCAGCACCCTTTTCTTCGGAAATTATCTCAATGATTGACATGGGCGCGCAGTCACCCGGGCGAAACCCCGCTCGAATAATTCTGGTATACCCACCCAATCTGCTTTTCACTTTAGGCGCGATCTCATTAAACAATTTCTGGACAATCTTTTTATTGGCAATGAGCTTAAGCACTTCTCTCCGCGCAGCAAGATCACCCCTTTTCCCGAGAGTAATAATCTTTTCCGCCAAAGGACGAAGTTCCTTTGCTTTTGCAGATGTCGTCTCAATCTTCTCCCATTCGAAAAAGGAAGTAAGCATATTTTTAAACATTGCCCAGCGATGACTCGTTGTTCTCCCGAGTTTTCTGCCTGCTCTCTGATGTCTCATCCTTTTTTCACCTAATTAAATCCATTATTCTTCTTCAGAATGTTGTTCCTTATGCGAAGGAAGTACCCAGTTGTCAATTTTTATCCCCAGAGAAAGCCCCATCTCATTTAAAATCTGTTTTATCTCGTTTAAGGATTTGCGACCAAAGTTTTTCGTCTTGAGCATGTCCACTTCAGTCTTTTGTACCAGTTCTCCAATATAGCGAATATTAGCATTCCTTAAACAATTAGCGGCACGCACCGAAAGTTCCAGCTCGTTAATGGTCTTATAAAGATTTTCGTTGACCTTTGGTCGTTCTTCCCTTAATTCAACCTCATGAACTTCTTCTTCCTCTTCTTCAAAATTTATAAANACGCTTAACTGGTCCTGTAAAATGCGAGCAGCAATNGCCACCGCATCTTCTGGACGCACACTCCCATCCGTCCAAACCTCTAAGATTAACTTTTCGTAATCAGTCCNTTGCCCCACGCGAGCATTNCGGACNGTATAATTTACTTTCTGAATCGGAGTATAAATAGCATCAATCGGAATCGTACCGATCGGCTGGCCATCGGTCTGAGCTTTTTCAGCCGGAACATAGCCTCGCCCCATTTTAACGACCATTTCCATATTGAGTTCGGCATCCTTGGATAAACTTGCAATATGGAGGTCAGGGGTTAAAACCTCAACATTAGCGTTGGGGACTATATCACTTGCCTTTATGTCCGTTTCACCTTTGACATGAACCCTGATGGTCTCAGGTTTTTGGGTGTGAAGTTTTACCCTAATTTTTTTCAAGTTTAAAATGACGTCCGCCACATCTTCTTTAACCCCCGGTATGGTGGAGAACTCATGGAGAACTTTGTCAATCCGAACCGAAGAAATCGCTGCTCCTTGAAGGGAAGAAAGTAGAATTCGTCGCAGAGAATTCCCAATGGTTATCCCAAACCCACGTTCCAGAGGTTCAGCAGTAAATTTCCCGTAAGAAGAAGTGAGGGTTTCTGTCTCGGTTTCAATTTTTTTTGGCTTTAATAAATCACGCCAGTTTTTATACATTGATACCCCCCATATAAAAATCTTTTGCCGTTCATTAACGGGAATAGAGCTCAACAATAAGTTGCTCTTGGACAGGCATGGTTAAATCTTTCCGTTCCGGAAATGCAATAACCTTTCCCCGATAGTTTTCTTTATCCAACTCAAGCCAGGACGGAACACCTAAACGTTCAACAGCCTCAACGGCTTCGTTTACAAGTGGCATCTTTCGGCTTTTCTCTCTGATCTCAACCACATCACCAGCTTTAACCATATAGGAAGGAATGTTAACCCGCTTTCCATTCACTAAGATATGGTTGTGACTTACGAGTTGTCGGCCTTGGTTTCTTGAATACGCAAAGCCAAAGCGAAAAACGATATTATCAAGTCTCCGCTCCAAAAGAATTAAAAAATTCTCTCCGGTGATCCCCGACTTTCGCTCTGCTGTCCGAAAACATTTTCGAAACTGTTTTTCCAGTAACCCATACATGCGTTTAACTTTTTGCTTCTCTCGAAGCTGGTTGCCGTAATCAGAAAATTTTCCTCTCCGCTGACCGTGTTGCCCAGGAGGATAATTTCTTCGTTCAAAACCGCATTTGTCTGAAAAGCAACGATCACCCTTTAGAAAAAGTTTTTGATCCTCTCGACGGCAAAGTTTGCACACTGCACCACGATATCGTGCCAAAAAATAAACCCTCCTTCCTAAACCCTTCTTCGCTTCGGGGGACGACACCCATTATGGGGAATCGGTGTCACATCCCGAATCAGTTTGATGTTAAAACCCATCACCTGCAAAGACCGTAAAGCTGCCTCTCTTCCGGAGCCGGGGCCTTTTACATAAACCTCAAGATTTTTAACGCCATATTCCAGAACTTTGCGCGCAACATTTTCAGCTGCCAGCTGTGCCGCAAAAGGAGTACTTTTTCGTGACCCTTTAAACCCTTGGCAGCCTGAACTCGACCAGGCTAAGGTATTACCACTGACATCGGTAATAGTGATAATGGTATTATTAAACGTGGATTGAATATGAGCAATCGCATCCTGAATGTTTTTTCGTTCTTTTTTCTTTCGCCCTACCCGTTTTGATGTTGCCATATAATCTTCCTATTTTTTCTTTTTAATAATTGCTCGCCGGGGACCTTTACGAGTCCTCGCATTGGTATGAGTCCGTTGCCCTCTTAGCGGCAACCCTTTCCGGTGACGCAAACCTCGATAACACCCAAGGTCCATCAGTCTTTTAATATTGGTGGAAATTTCCCGACGTAAATCACCCTCAACTTTATACTCCCGCTCGATGACCTCGCGGATCCGGGCTACTTCCTGATCTTTAAGTGCTTCCGATTTGGTGTTTGACGTAATCCCCGCCTTTTCTAAAATCTTCCGCGCCGAATCCCTGCCAATGCCATAAATATAGGTAAGGGCAACCTCTATTTTTTTTCCTCGTGGCAAATCAATTCCCGCAATTCTAGCCAAATTTTATCTCCTCTTAAACGCAAATTAACAAAAGATAGAATCAGCCTTGACGCTGTTTATGACGGGGGTTTTCGCAGATCACACGAATGACCCGTTTGCGCCGGACGATTTTACATTTATCACAGATTTTTTTTACCGAACTCCGCACTTTCATCTTTGTTTTCCTATCAAGGCTAAACGATGTGCTCTTTTCTTCAGATTATTTGCTTCGAAAAATTATTCGTCCCCGACTAAGATCATAGGGTGATAATTCCACAGCAACCTTATCCCCCGGTAATATCTGAATAAAATGCATCCGCATCTTTCCTGATATATGGGCTAAAATTTTATGCCCATTTTCCAGTTCCACCCGAAACATGGCATTGGGAAGAGCTTCTAAGATAGTGCCATCAACTTGTATGACTTCTTTTTTAGCCATGCTTTTTACGTGTAATTTATTTTCCTAAGACGTCCTCAATTTTCTTAAAAATATCTTCGATTTTTCCTACCCCTTTGATCGGGCGTAAAAGACCTTTCTTGTGATAGTCGTCAACCCATTCATGGTAGGATTTACCGTCGTCCTTTAAATCTCTTTCCCTTCATGAATCCATCATAGTGACGCGTGATCAAATGAGATTCCATCTGGGAAATCGTATCAAGCGCAACCCCAACGACAATCAGCAAAGCAGTGCCTCCAAAATAAAAAGGCATGTTGAGGTTGTGAATTAAGATCGAAGGCAGTACACAAACTGCCGACAAATACATGGCGCCGCCAAAAGTAATCCGTGTTAAAACGCGATCAATAAACTCAGCCGTGCGTTTGCCTGGTCGGATGCCCGGTATATACCCACCGTATTTTTTCATGCCATCCGCTACATCCATGGGATTAAACGTAACCGCAGTATAAAAATAACAAAAGAAGACAATCAAAGCCACATAAACGACCTGATGCAGCAAGGTACCTGGTCCTAATGCCTGCAAGAATGACTGTACCCAGGGAACCTTTACAAATTGTTCGATGGTGGCAGGGAACATCATGAGAGAAGAGGCAAAAATGGGCGGAATTACTCCCGCGGTATTGAGCTTGAGAGGAAGGTAGGTGCTTCCCCCACCCAATACTTTTCTACCCACGACTCTCTTGGCATATTGAACCGGAAGCCGCCGCTGACTTCGCTCCATAAAAATAATCGCCCCCACCACAGCTACCATAAATGCCAANACAAAAATTAACAGAAAAAATGACATCGCCCCTTCTTTTAAAAGCCCGAGGACCTGGAGCAAGGCCACGGGCATCCGGGCCACAATCCCCGCAAAAATAATGAGTGAAATTCCGTTTCCTATCCCCCGCTCAGTAATCTGCTCACCCAACCACATAATAAAAGCAGTTCCCGCTGCCAGGGTTATTACGGTCATCAATCTAAAACCCCAGCCTGGAGTCAAAACAACCGGAGCGCCTCCCGGCGCAGTCATCCGCTCAAGCGCAATAGCAAGGCCAAAGCCTTGGACAATCGTGATAATGACACTCCCATAACGAGTGTATTTCGTTATCTGTTTTCTGCCTGCCTCGCCTTCCTTGGAAAGTTTCTCCAAAGAAGGGACTACCACCGTAAGGAGCTGAAGAATAATCGACGCAGTGATATACGGCATAATCCCCAACGCAAAAACCGAAAACTCATGCAATGCCCCCCCGCCAAACATATCCATCATCGCAAAAAGGGTTCCCTTGGCTAACTGTTCAGCAAAAATAGCCTTTAGTGCCATGGCATCAATCCCCGGCGTAGGCACATGAACTCCGATCCGATAAACCACCAGCAGCAAAAAGGTAATAACTAAACGGCGCTTTAATTCAGGAATTTTGGGGATATTCTGAAAACCCGTAAGCATGGTTAGAGAACCTCGACCTTTCCTCCCACTCGTTCGATTTTCTCTTTTGCTTGACTGCTGACTCGGTGTGCTTTAATAATTAACGGTTTCGTAATCTCCCCTTTCCCCAAAATTTTAACACCATCCTGGAGCTTTTTAATTAACCCTTCTTTAATCATTAATGCAGGATCAATGACCAGGTTTTTGTCAAACCTCTCCAAGTCTTTAACATTTACTAAAGCAAACTGCTTTTTAAAAGGATTATGGAACCCTTTTTTGGGAAGCCTCCTTTTTAGGGGCATCTGCCCCCCCTCGAAGCCTCCGCTTTTTCCGCCACCCGACCGGGCATTCTGTCCTTTGGCGCCCTTTCCCGCAGTCTTTCCGTAGCCGGAACTTTCACCCCGGCCTACCCTTTTCGGTTTTCTTCGCGCCCCAGAAGGAATTTGAATCTTATGAAGCTTCATAGTCTAAATTTCTTTCTCAATCAGTCAATTTCTTGGATTTCTACCAGGTGGGCGACTTTCTTCAGCATCCCCTGAACTTCTGGAGTAGCCTTTACCCGTATGGTCTTATGAGTTTTAGTAAGCTTGAGGCCCACTAAAGTTCTCTGGTGTTTTTTCGGCCGTCCGATAGAACTTTTTTTTAACGTTACTTTCAGTTCTTTTACCATTGCCCTTATTTCCAGTGAAATGAAGAGAGTACTACTCCGTTCTATTCAACACTACTTCTTTGCCTAACTTTTTTCGCATCTCATCATGGCTTCTTAATTTAATCAAGCCATCGATGGTTGCCTTTACCGCATTGTGAGGGTTGTGAGAGCCTAAACATTTCGTGAGAATGTTGTTGATCCCGGCAGCCTCCACGACTGCCCGCACTCCACCCCCAGCAATAATACCCGTTCCTAAAGAAGCTGGCTTGAGGAAAACCTTACCAGCACCAAAATGTCCGATAATCTCGTGGGGAATCGTTCCATTCATAAGGGGAACTAAAACCAGATTCTTCTTGGCCTGCTCGGCCCCTTTACGAATTGCTTCCGGAACTTCTTTGGCTTTTCCCAGTCCACACCCAACCATTCCATTCCCATCACCGACGACTACAATGGCACTAAAGCTGAACCTCCGGCCACCCTTTACTACTTTAGCCACGCGACTTATGTGAACCACTTTGTCAATAAACGTCTTTTCTTCTTTCTCTCTTACGATCATATCCCTCACTTTTCTTTAAAATTCAAGCCCACCTTCTCGGGCTGCTTCAGCTAACGCCTTAATGCGGCCATGATATAAAAAACCATTCCGATCGAATACTACCTGTTTAACCCCTTTGGCGATCGCTCTTTGAGCAAGTAATGCTCCCACTTTTTTTGACGCCTTCATGTTTCCCGTCCCTTCCTTTAAATCCGCACCGAGTTCAGCGCTAAGGGTAGAGGCAGAAACCAGCGTCTGTCCGGTCTCATCATTAATGATCTGGGAATAAATATGCTTGGCACTTCGAAAAATACAAAGCCGGGGACGCGCAGCAGCGCCATAAACTTTTTTTCGAATTGATCTTTTTCTTCTTAATCGGGAGATAATTTTTTTTGGTGTTTTCATGATAATAATCGTAATGCAACGTCTCTTTTATTTTGCTCCGGTCTTGCCAACTTTTCTCCGGACTTTTTCCTCTGCGAACTTAATTCCTTTAGCCTTGTAAGGTTCAACCGGACGAAAGGCCCGAATTTTTGCTGCCACATCCCCAACCTTTTGCTTATCGCACCCTTCAACAATAATCCGGGTTTGTTTATCCACGGTAGCCGTGATGCTTGGGGGAAGGGTAAAATTGATGGGATGGGAATAGCCCAAGGTCAATATGAGAACATTACCCTTTACTTCCGCACGATATCCAACTCCAGAAATATCTAATATCCTTTCAAAACCCTTAGTAACTCCAATAATTAAATTTGCGATCAACGTCCGTGAGAGCCCGTGCAAAGCACGGGTTTTCCGGTTTTCATCGGCTCTTTTTACAATAATATTCTCGTTGGTAACTTCCACGCTCATGCCCGGCCGCAGCATATGCTCCAGACTTCCCTTCGGTCCTGTTACCTTAAGAATCCCCTTATCTAAACTGATCTTCGCTCCTGAAGGAACTGGTATTGGTAGTTTGCCAATGCGCGACACTCTTAATTCTCCTTTACCAAACCGAACAGATGAGTTCTCCACCCACATTCAACTTTTTGGCGTCGTTGTCAGTAATTATCCCCTGCGGGGTAGAAACAATATTAATGCCCAAGCCGTTAAGCACAGGAAGAATCTTTTTGCTCTTTACATAAATTCTTAAGCCCGGTTTACTTACCCGCTTAATGCCATTGATGATCCCCCGGTTTTGGGCATCATACTTGAGATATACTCGAAGCGTTCCTTTCTTTTCTTCGCTTAAGACTTTAAAGTTTTTAATATACCCCTCCTGTTTGAGAATTTTAGCAATCTCCAGTTTCTCTTTAGAAAGAGGGATATCTACTTTCTCAAACTTGGCCTTATTGCCATTCCGAATTCGGGTAAGCATATCCGCAATCGGGTCAGTCATGCTCATATAAGTATTTCCTTATTCAAATAAGGTCATAGGATTCTTGTTTTTTTTCCCAAGACTTCTTTTACCAGCTCGACTTCATCACTCCCGGAAGCTCACCCTTTAAGGACAACAGCCGAAAACAAATCCTGCACATGTCAAATTTCCTTAAATAGGCGCGCGGTCGTCCGCATAAAGGACACCGGTTATATTTCCGGGCAGAAAACTTGGGAGTACGTTTTGATTTTGCAATAAGAGATTTCTTTGCCATCTTTTAATCCCGAAAAGGCATACCTAAATATTTTAAAAGTGCCTTCCCTTCTTCATCCGACTTAGCACTGGTGACAATAACAACATTCATGCCTCTCACTTTATCAATTTTATCATAATCGATTTCCGGAAAAATAATTTGCTCCTTGATGCCCAGGGCGTAATTTCCCCGACCGTCAAAAGATTTGCCGGATACCCCGCGAAAATCTTTAACCCGGGGTAATGCCACATTGACCAGCCGGTCGAAAAATTCATACATCCTTTCTTTGCGCAACGTCACCGTGCAACCAATAGACATTCCCGTTCGAAGCTTAAATCCGGCAATTGACTTTCTTGCCTTCGTAATAACCGGTTTTTGTCCTGAAATTGCCAAAAGTTCATTTGCCGCGGAATCAAGCACTTTTACATCACTAATCGCTTCCCCTAACCCCATATTGATAATAATCTTTTGGAGCGACGGAATCTCCATAATATTTTTATACTGAAATTCCTTTTTCAGAGACGGAACAACTTTTTCGAGATAATATTCTTTTAACCGTGCAGCCAATGATAATCTCCCTTTTTAATTAGGAAAGAATTTCACCACATTTTTTACAAACCCGGACTTTTTTATCATCCTCAAGATACTTCTTTCCTATCCGCGAAGGTTTATTACATTTTGTACATATGAGCATAACATTAGAGATATTGATCGGGCCTTCCCGCTCAATGATCCCACCCTGTCGTTGTTTAGCGCTGGGGCGGGTGTGTCGCTTAATGAAATTAACCTTTTCCACTATGACCCGGTTTTTCTTCGAAAGCACCGATAAAATCTTACCGCTTTTCCCTTTATCTTTTCCCGCAACCACCATCACCAGGTCGTTCTTTTTAACATGAAACTTTTTTCTTTCCATTTTTATCTCTTCTATAGAACTTCGGGAGCCAAAGAAATAATCTTCATAAACTTCTTTGCCCTTAATTCTCGGGCTACCGGTCCAAAAATTCGAGTCCCGATCGGTTCATTTTGGGGATTAATCAAGACCGCCGAATTATCATCAAATTTAATGTAGGTCCCGTCCTTGCGCCTCACTTCTTTTTTAGTCCTCACAATGACTGCTTTCGCTACCTCTCCCTTTTTGACCTTAGAATTAGGAATCGCTTCTTTAATTGAAACCACAATCACGTCTCCCAAGGAAGCATACCGTCTCCTCGATCCCCCCAGGACCTTAATGCACATAAGTCTTTTTGCGCCTGAATTATCAGCAACCGTAAGTCTCGTCTGCTGTTGAATCATGATTCGCCTCGAAACCCCCAGAATTAAAAAAGGAGAAAGTTTTCAAACCGCTTTTTCAATAATTTCCCGAACCCGCCAGTGTTTGTCTTTACTTAAAGGCCTTGACTCTACAATGAGAACCTTATCGCCAATTCGACAAGCGTTCTGTTCATCATGAGCTCTAAATTTTTTCCGTTTCCGGATGAATTTTTTGTAAGTCGAATGCTGCGTAAGCCGTTCCACTAAAATAGTCACGGTCTTATCCATTTTGTCACTAATAACAATCCCNATCAGGGTTTTTTTTCGTCTCTGTGTCTGGTTATCGTGGTCCATGAATCTACCTCTTTTACTTCCCTTGGCCCTTGCGGAGCTCTTTAAAAATCGTTTTTACCCGAGCGATATCTTTTTTGACTTGTTTGACCCGCATAGTGTTTTCAAGCTGTCCCATGGCGGATTGAAATTTAAGGTTAAAAAGTTCTTCAGTAAGATCTTTCTCTTTCTGCAGCATTTCTTCTGGTGACAAGTCCCGAATCTCTTTAGGCTTCATCACTATGACTCCGACTCAAAAATTTTGTAGCGATTGGAAGTTTATGAGCTGCTAAACGAAATGCTTCCCGGGCGGTTTCTAAAGAAACCCCCTCCATCTCATAAAGAACTCGGCCTGGTTTCACCACCGCAACCCATTCCTCAGGGTTACCCTTGCCCTTTCCCATCCTCGTTTCCGCTGGTTTCTTGCATAAAGGTTTATCAGGAAAAATCGTAATCCACACCTTCCCGC
>JGI20214J51650_10002111_pt1 | contig 12586 bp, 11 predicted proteins | sample WetSurMetagenome_FD_51650 | JGI IMG/M metagenome (IMG submission 51650)
CGGGTAGGCGCGGGCGCCTTCCTCGCTGGTGCCCACGGTGTAGTGGCTGAGCAGGATGGATTCGACGCGGGACCAGTTGATGGTGTTGCTGAGCTGGTCCATGAGCTTGATGGAGCGGTTTTGTTCCAGGCAGTTTGCCATGGCAAGGTCGGCGAAGTCCATGCTGCGGGAGGTCTTTTTGAAGCCCATGATCATCTCCGGGGTTGAAGTAATCGAGATGATCGGGAAATAGCACAGAAAAGATGGAAATACAATAGAAAACAATAAGTTATTTATTACACAAACGGAAAAATTTAGGGACAAATTGGTTCAGAAGACCACAAGCAGTAATGAGTTATGCAAAGGTCTCGAAGATCGCATTTCACCTCCCAAAGAGCCTTTTACGGGGTTAAGACATGAAGAACAGCCACACGAAAAAAGCCATCCTGGTCACAGGCGGTGCCGGCTTTATTGGGTCGCATCTTGCCGACGTATTGCTTCGGGCCGGCCATACCGTTCTTGCGATCGATGACCTGTCGACCGGGAAGGTTGACAATATCGAGCATTTGCTGAGCAACCGCAGTTTCCATTTTGCGAGAGCGTCAATAACCGATGAACTTGTCATGGACCGGTTGGCTTCAGTATCGGACACCATCATTCACCTTGCGGCGGCGGTAGGAGTCAAGCTGATAGTCGATCGGCCTGTCCACACAATCGAAACCAACGTCATGGGGACCCAGGCGGTCCTGAAGGCAGCTATGCGGTATCGGTGTCGTATTCTCCTGGCCAGTTCATCCGAGGTNTACGGCAAAGGCAACGGTCCTCCTTTCGCCGAGGAAGATGACGTCGTGCTTGGGCCTACCAGCAAGTGCCGCTGGGCCTACGCGCAAAGCAAGATGATCGATGAGTCCCTTGGGTTGGCCTATCAGCGGGAATATGGCTTGGATGTGGTGGCCTTCCGTTTGTTCAATACCGTCGGGCCAAGGCAAACGGATCAATACGGAATGGTCATTCCTACCTTCATCCGGCAGGCGATGCGGAGGCAACCGATCACTGTTTACGGCGACGGATCCCAGAGGCGATGTTTCTGCGATGTGCGCGATGTGGTGGCGGCCATTGTCCTTCTGGCAGAGGGAAAGAAGCACACGGGCAAGGTATTCAACATTGGTAGTCAGGAGGAAACGACCATTCTTGGACTGGCCCAGCGAATCAAGAAAATGATGGGCAGCCCGTCGCCGATCCAACTCATTCCGTACACGCTCGCTTACGGTGATGGCTTTGAAGATATGGCTTACCGTATGCCGGATACGCGGAGNATACAGGACCATGTCGGGTGGACTCCGCAATACCGGCTAGTCGAGATTTTGGAACGCATCATCGAGCATGAGCACCGCCGTTTGCCGGCAGCCGAGATGGCCTGCCAAGAAACCCCTGTCTATCCCAGACGACGCGGGGGCGAGGCCAGACCATTGCCGTCAGTTAGACGGATGCCGGCCTTGAGTCGCTCGGAGGGGGGAAGACTCGTGCCGGCGGTTTGAAAGCCCTGAACACGCGAACTGTTTTGAGGTTGTGATGTCAGACATGGTCACTCCTGCCCCACATTTCATGGCGTCATGGCTTGGATCTGCAGGTGAGGTTTTCTAAGCATGGCTGCATCCTTGCCCCTTATCTCGAAAATTGTCAGCGGTGGGCTGTGGAGTTTCTGCCTGAGGATCGCCAGCCGAGGCATGGGTCTGACCCGCACTCTCATTCTCGCGAGGTTGCTGTTTCCAGAGGATTTCGGTCAGATCGGGATTGTGATGACCATTTTCACGCTGTTGGATTGCGTAACCCAGTTCGGTTTTTCCCAAGCCCTGATCCAACGCAAAGGCCATGACGCCGATTACCTGGATACCATCTGGACGGCATCGCTACTGCGAAGTGTGGTGCTGTTCCTTGTCGTTACTGGATTGGCNCCCTCGGTGGCGGTTTTCTTTCAGATCGACGGGCTCACAGACCTCATGCGTGTGGTCGCCGTTTCGATTCTTTTGAACGGATTAACAAACGTTGGGGTTGTATTGTTCCAGAAGGATTTGAACTTCAGGAAGAACTTTGTGCTCGAGTCGATCCCCTCGTTTGTGGATCTGGTGGTTTCACTCTCATTAGCGTGGTACCTGCGAAATGTATGGGCGCTGGTGTGGGGCGGGATGGCCTTCAATCTGAGCCGCCTTCTGCTGTCCTTTCTGCTGCATCCATACCGGCCGGCGTTCCGTATCGATCGGGCCAAGTTCAATGAGCTCTTTCAATTCGGCAAATGGATTCTTCTCTCGGGTGTCGTGGTCACGGTGATTACCCAGGGAGATAGCGTGTTTGTAGGCAAGGTTTTCGGCGCCACCGCACTTGGTTACTATCAGATGGCCTTTATGATATCGAATGTTTTGGCCACCGAAATCACCAATACCGTTTCCCAGGTGATTTTCCCCTCCTACACGCAGATTCGCGAAGACCGTCAAAGGCTGAAGGAGGCATTCTTCAGGGTATTCCAATTCATCGTGGTGATATGCTTCCCCCTATCTGCAGGAATTTATATTCTCTCCGCCGAGTTTTCTCAGCTGTTTCTTGGCGAAAAGTGGAATCCGGCAGTACCCCTCATTCAGATCATGAGTCTGCTTTGTGGCCTGAGAGCCTTCGGCGGGACGGCTGTTGCCCTTTTCTGGGGAATGGGTGTGCCACGTTGCGCCATGAAATATTCCATGGCTCAGATGATAGTGCTGGCAGTTTTGATTGGCCCAGCTTCTCACTGGTTTGGGCTGGAGGGGGTGGCAGCGGCTGTTCTCCTGTCTTACCTGACCTTGGAGATTCTCTATGCGTCTCGGTTGCTGTCTCTGCTCGGCGCNGGATGGATTGGCTTCACTCGAATCATGGCGAGTCCGTTAGCCGCATCCTTGGGTATGGTGGCNGTCATCGTATGCTTGAAAGTCCCTGTTGGGCCAGGAATTGGGGGGTTCGGGNCTCTGGTGGTCGTCGGGGCTGCCAGCTATGTAGCGTTCCTGCTGATCTTCGACGCTATGTTCATGGCCCCGCAAGCCCGGGACATGATCACGGGCATATTTACTACCGTTCGGGGGTCACATGCAGAGTAATGCCTTGAATGGGTTGACGGCCCCAGGCACATCCCGGGCAAGGCTGAATACCGGCCATAACCGGCACCGCAGGATATGCGTATGCGAGGCAGATCCAGTCCCTGAGGTTGCAGGCGCTGAACCTTGGGGCGAGTCTTGCTTGCTGAACGCGGTACCGGACCGGCAGCGCGGCAGACACAGAAATGTCTTGCACCTCGTGTCCTCAAATGGAGTCAGCGGGGTCAATAGCAACCTGCGACTGGTGGCTCGCAAGCTCAAAGCTCGGGGGTGGCAGCCGCAAGTGTGCCACTACGCGCCAGGCAATGGCGAGCCGAAGCGTTTTTTCGAAAACGGAATACCGGTCAATCGGATTCCGAGACTGCCGGTCTGGTTGACATGCCTTCAGACCCGATGGGTCATCGGCCACGTCAAGCACGCCCTGCGGAAATTCCGCCCGGACCTGGTTCACACGCATAGCTTCGATGCGGATCTCATTGCGCTGAGAGCCTGCGCGGGAACCCCGATTCCCGTCATTATAACCTGCCAGAGCTACTCGTATCTCGATTGGGCCCAACGCTATTCCGATCATTATCGGAGATGGAACGGCTCGCTCCGGACCATGGTGTCGGTCACCCGTTCGATGGCTCAAGAAATAAAACTCCTGCCGGCTTTCGCCGGGATCGTTTCTGAAGTCATCTACAACGTGCCGGCCGAACGATTTTTCCACCGCCCGGATGCCGCGGAAAGGGCGGCCAGTCGAAAGGCGCTTGGGATCGAACCGGAAGAGGTTTTAATCACCTGCACGGCATCGTTCCATCCCATCAAGGGGCACATCATACTCGCGGATGCATTTTCGATGCTTGCCGCTAACGACCACCGCATAAAATTGATTCTCATCGGGGGCACGAATGGCATACTAGATCATCTCGAAGTCAAGCAGCAAGTCGAAGCGTCGATCAAGAGCGCGGGATGCGAAGGCCGATTCCAAATCGTTCAGGGATGTCACGATGCAGAGCCCGTGCTGCGTGCGACGGACATCTACGTTCAGCCGTCCTTCATGGAGGCGCTCAGTGTCGCGACAGCGGAGGCGATGGCCATGGAGATCCCTGTGGTGGTCAGCGGCGTCGGGGGACTCCGGGAGATGGCGGCCGATGGCGAGAATGGGATTCAAGTGGAACCGGGCAATGTTCAGCAACTCGCCGATGCCTTACACCGATTGGCGGTCGATCCGTCTCTGCGGCGGAGCATGGGATCCTGTGCTGGAAGGTTTGCAAAAGCGCATCTCTCCCCAGATGTCGCGGCGGATCGATATGCTGCCGTATATGAGCGTGCCCTGAATGCGTGAGCCATGGATCGGCTGCTTCAAATCGTCAAGATGATTGCCACCCCTCTGAAGCTCGGCATGTTCTGGCTGCTGGTGAGTCAAGCCTACCGGAAGCCGGGTAAGCGGGCGCATGAGTTGCTCGGAGAGGTCGGCCGCCGATGGCGAGGGGGTCAACGCAGCGGCAGACGGGTCCCTTGGCTCTACGACTGGTTCATGGATTGCGCGCTGCGAGCCCAGCGGGAGTTTTTTCAGAGACACCCTTTCGACCCGCTGGATCTGGGCACAGTCCCTATCGGTTTTGAATGTCTTAAAATCCGCTGCACGACCGGTAACGCCAACTCGAGCAGCATTTATCTCTTCGGTGTGGAAAGCAATCAGACCCATTTCAATGTCTATCGCAGTTTCGCCCGGCCGGGCACATCCGCAATTGATGTCGGTGCGAATCTTGGTATACACGCCTTGGTGCTTGCGGCATGTGTGGGAGACGGCGGGAAGGTTTATGCATTCGAGCCGGTGCCTTCGATCTGCGCCAAAATGAAGGAAAATCTGAGGCTGAATCGCGTCTCCAATGTGGAGCTTCATGAAGGAGCGTTGGGAAGTTCGCGTGGCGAAGTTGTTTTCGATGCCAATGCCGCAGATTTTAATATCGGGAAAGGGCGTGTGAATCTCCAAGGCGATATCACGGTCCCCATCACCACCATTGATTGCCAGTTTGGGGACGTGACGCTACCGGTTTCGATGGTCAAAATCGATACGGAGGGTCACGAACTGGAGGTTCTCAAAGGGGCGGTCGGCCTTCTGGGAAAACACCGGCCGGCCATTTTGATGGAGTTCAATCCCGAATCGTATTCTCTGCTCGATATCCGACATCACATCCCCGATCGGTACACCGGCTTCGAGCTGCCGCAGCGCGTCGGGCAGAAATTCAGACTGATCGGACGCCAACCGCACCCCGGATGCGAACTCTTAATGGTCCCGGATGAGAGGCTGAGATGACCGTTAGCGGTCCCTCGGAGATAGTCACAGACTGCTCGCCAGCGCGTGCAACGTGAAAATCCTCATCAGCGGCTACCATAATCCGCATTATCTGACCGTCACCGAGTACATCGAGCGCGCCGTACGGCAGCTGGGTCACGAGGTGATCGTGTTCAACGACCGCGACCACTTGATTCCCGGGCGGCTGCGGAAGCGGTGGGCGCCGCTGCAGTCCATCAGCGTGGCTGCGATAAACGTGAATCTGATCAGGCTGGCGGAACGGACGCGGCCGGGCATGATCGTGGTTACCGGAGGCCATCGGATTACTCGTGGAGGGTTGAGGACACTGATCCGGAAAGGGTTTCGGGTCGTGCTGTGGACGACCGACCTTCCGCAGGCCGAAGATTTGATGCGAACAACCGCTTTCGACTATCATTCCGTATTTTGTCAAGGCACCGAGTACGTGGAGATCTTCAGAGAGTTGGGCATCCCTGAAGCCCGTTGGCTCCCCATGGCGTGTGAGCCTCAGATCCATCATCCCGTACAATTGACTGAAGAGGAAGGACGGCGTTTCGGCAGCGATGTTGTCTTCGTCGGGTCGTATTACCCGTGGCGAGCCGACTATTTGAAATATCTGGCGGGCTTGAATCTCGCGATATGGGGGCCAGGCTGGGAAAAATTGCCAACGGATTCTCCGCTCAGAGCCTTCATCCGGGGCGCCCACACTCCACCGGAAACTTGGACCAAGATCTACAGCGCTAGCAAAATTGTACTCTCCGTTCACATCCAGGATCCCCAACGGCAGTTCAACGTCTATCAGTCCAGCCCCAGGATCTTCGAAGCCCTCGCCTGCGGGGCCTTCGTCCTAACGGACAGGCAGCCGGATGTTCTGTCCCTGTTCAGGGACGGGGAGCATTTGGTGGCCTTTTCCGACGCCGAGGATCTTCGGCAAAAAACCCACTATTTCCTCTCCTGCCCCGAGGAGCGACATCGAATCGCGGAAGCAGGCAGGCAGGAGGTGTTGAACAAGCACACATACATTCAACGCCTCCAAACCCTTCTATCGGTTGCAGGCCCGCAGCTGCTGGCATAGGACAGCCGCTTTGCCGTTACCGCCCATGTCTTCAATACTCATTCCAGATGCAGAGAAACCGGGATCCTTCATCCCGCGACCGATGCCCAAACGGGTGGCGCACCTGGTAGAGGACATGAAGGTCGGGGGGATGGAAAAGGTGATCGCCGCGATTGCGATGGGGTTGGATGCGCGCAGATACACCGCGGAAATATGGTGTCTTGCGCGTGGCGGGGCGGTTGCCGAATGGGTCGCCCGGGAAGAGGTGAAGGTTCGCTTTTTTTCATGGCAGACCTACCATAACCCTCTCAACATCCTGAGGCTGGCTGCTAGGCTTCGTGAGTTCAAGATCGATATCGTCCACACTCACGGGTACTATGCTGGGACCTTTGGACGGTTGGCGGCCATAGCCGCGGGCATATCCCCGGTGTTCACCCATGTGCACACGTCAGACTTCGCGCTTTCCATGCGCCACCGATTGATCGAGAGGGCGTTGTCCTTTTTNACTCGAAAGATCATTTGCATCTCGCAATACGTAAAGAATTTTGTTGAATCTGCAGAGGGGATCCGGCCCGAGAAAACAGCGCTGATCTACAACGGCACCGGCCAGGCTTTCAAGACGACAACACATTACCCCTCACCAAGGACGGGAAAGCCTGCAACGGATGAGTTGGTGATCGTGTCGGTCGGGTCGTTGGTCCGGAACAAGGGGCATCACGTTCTAATAGAAGCCCTGCGCCTGGTTCAGCCCGAAATCCAATCATTAAGAACCCTGATTGTTGGGGATGGGCCTCAACGGCCGGCACTTCAGGCTCAGGTCGATAGATGTGGTTTGTCTCCGGCAGTAACGCTTGCGGGGGTGGTGAAAGACGTCGACCGGGTTCTGGGCGTTGCGGATATCTTTGTCCTGCCAACCGTACACCGGGAAGGACTGTCGTTGGCGGTTCTTGAGGCCATGCGGCACGGCCTGCCGGTCATTGCATCCCGGATCGGCGGAGTCCCGGAACTCGTCGATGACGGGGTGACGGGGATTTTGGTCCCTCCGAATGAACCGCACGCGCTCGCCCAGGCAATCCGAACTCTCGCTGCGGATCACGGATTGCGGCGGCAGATGGCGGAATCAGGCACATCGAAAATCAATCGTTCCTTCACCGCCGAACGCATGATCATGCAAATAGAGTCTCTGTACGATTCGGCCTGCCGGGGGGCAACTTGATCCGCACCTCCCGGCCGATAACCATTTTATTCTTCTCCAGCTTTGAGAATCTCGGCAGTGGAGGGCAGGAAAGTCTCTTCCTGCTTGCCTCCAGGCTGAACCGGGCCCTGTTTCGCCCGGTGGTGCTGGTGCCGAAAAGGGGTGGTCTGGCGGAAAAGCTGACCGAGCACTCTATCGATGTCGTTGCCCTGGACTTGCCTCCTATCCGACCGGCCAACATCGTTCAAGCCGTTCGGGCCAGCAGGAAGCTTTGGCGCATTGTGGAGGGGTATGGGATAGATCTCCTTCACACCGATGGTCCGCGCAACACGTTCTACGCCGGGTTGATCGGCAGGCTGACGCGGCGCCCCGTTGTCTGGCATGTGCGGTCATCCGAGCCTGATCCCTACGATAGGCTGCTTTGCCTTCTGGCCTCCAAAATTATTCTGGTGGCCGATGCTCTATCGTGTCGCTTTCCAGGCCGGAGACGGATGAAAAAATGCGTTACGATCCACAACGGGGTTGACCTCCAGCGATTCGATTCACTGATTGATTCAGACGCAACCCCTTCCGACCCATATTGCGACAACCAGAGCGTTCTGGTCGTCCATACCGGCCGGGTAGAACCTCAAAAAGGCCAACTATATCTGATCGAGGCATGTGGCCGTTTGCGGGATCATGTCCCGAAATTGTGCATGGTGTTCGCCGGCACGGTAAAGGACGGCGCGTATTTTCAGGAATGCATTCAAAAGGCAGAAAGCTTTGGAGTCCGCGACAGGATAGGGTTTACGGGGCATCAGGAAGACGTGAGAGGGCTTCTGCGCGCCGGCGATATCTTCGTGCTGCCCTCCATTCGGGACGAAGCATTTCCCAGGTCTTTGCTCGAGGCCATGGCGATGGGCAAACCCGTCATTGCGACAACATGCGGGGGATCTTGTGAAGCCTTCGAGGATGAGACGAGTGGGTTTGCGGTGCCACCTGAAGACAGTGCCGCCCTTGCCGAAAAACTTGCGTTGCTGGCGACTCAAAAGGACCTCAGGAACCGGGTCGGCCGGGTGGCTCGTCGTAAGGTTGAGGCCTGTTTTGGTATCGAGAAAAACATCGAACTGACCGTCCAGGCCTATGAGGAGGTTCTGTGCGGGCGGTCGTGAATTCCGGATGTCCTATATGCCGTTCAGTGCCCTTCCGGATTGTGGAGCACGCTGAACCGCCGCATTGCGTGGTCAGGTGCTTGGAATGCGGACTGATCTATGTTGATCCGCTTCCTAACGCTCAACATCTGGCCGGGCATTATGACGAGGACTACTACTCAGAATGGGTTTCCTCCCAGGCGGATAAGCGGCGCCGCATGTGGGCCCGACGGCTGGAGGCGATTGCGCGGAAGACCCCAACCGGGCGTCTGCTCGATGTCGGCTGCGGCGATGGAGTGTTCCTCAACCTCGCCATGGGGAGCGGGTGGACGGTCGAGGGGACGGAGGTATCTGCCTGGGCCGCGGAGCATGCCACCCGCAACATAGGGCGACCTGTCTTCTGTGGAGAGATTTGGGGCGCCGGGTTTCTGGCGCGGAGCTTCGATGTGGTCACCCTCTGGCATGTTCTCGAACACGTGTCATCCCCGTTGCGGGTCCTGGAGGAGGTCCGGAAGGTTTTGAAACCTGCCGGGCGGCTCGTGGTGGCCGTGCCGAACGTAGACGACCATGTCATGCAAACCGTCTATCGGCTCGTCAAACGCCGCAAGCCTCACCTGTTCTCGGTCGCGGACAAAGAGCTGCATCTTTACCATTTCTCCGTTGCCAGCCTGAAGGGGCTACTGGACAAGGCCGGGTTCACCTGTGTCGAGGTCGGTCCGGATTTCGGCATCGTGGAGTTCCCCATCAAACTGATCAATTACGCGGCTGTCGCACTATCGCGGTGTTTCAACGTGCACTGGTATAACTCGATTCGCATCATCGCTCACCGGGGATAGGTTGTGTCATCCGCCGCAAAGACTTCTGTGAAGCTGGCACACCTGAAGATGCGGAAGGCCCTGCTGGTCGCCGGTGTCCGGATTATGGGGCTATGGACGGCTCCGGCTGTGTCCGTGCCCGCAGAGCTTCGCAAGATCCTCTTCATCCGGATCGACCGCATTGGCGACATGGTTCTGTCGACACCGGCCCTGCGTGCGATCAAACACGCGTTTCCGGGGGCGCACCTGACGGTGTTGGCCAGCCGGGCCAACGCGCCGCTGCTGCACCACGATCCCCATGTCGACCGTGTGATCGTCTGGGATCACGAGAGCCAGGGCATCTCGCCGATCGGATTTCTGCGTCAGGCGGTTCGACTATCAAAGACCGGCTATGACGCCGTTATCGACCCTATGACCGGGGACGACCTTCGCACGGCCTTGCTGGCCTGCCTCAGCCGGGCTCCGCTTCGTATTGGGTATCCCGGCTACGGGCGCGAGGTTTTCTTTAACCGGCTATGCCGCTTCGGCGCAGACCGTCATATCGCGGATCTCGTCCTGGAAACAGCCCGAAATCTGGGCGCGGAACCCGTGGAGCGTTCGCCCCATATTCGATTGTTGCCGGGGGAGTGCGACTGGGCGAGGTCATGGCTGACCGAGTGCGGGCTGGGCAGCCGCCCGGTAGTTGCGGTCCATCTCGGAGCGCACTACCCGGCGCAACGGTGGCCGACCGACTATTTCGCCCGGTTGGCGCGGCTGCTGCAGGATCAGGGCTGCGATGTCGTCGCCATCGGAGGCCCAGGCGATCGAGAGCTGATTCGGTGCTTCAGAGCCAACGCCGGAGAGAAGGCAATCGTTTTCGAAAGTACCGATCTGCGTCAATCGGCTGCCTTGATCTCGCAGGCAAACGTTGTGGTGTGCAACAATTCCGGGCCGCTTCACATCGCCGCGGCGCTAGGGGTACCGACCCTCTCATTCATGGGTCCGACTGAAAAAAAACGATGGATGCCTCTCGGCTCGCCCCATGTCGTGCTGCGGCTGGACCGGCTCGACTGTATCGGCTGCAACCGCGGCACCTGCATGCGGGGCGATCACGCCTGCATGCGAATGATCACTCCCGAGGCGGCGTTGAGCGATTTGCTGCCGATGGTGCGGCAACGGGCCCTCCGCCCGGTGGCTGACGCATCTCCCCCCACCGTGCCGCTGCAGGCATGGGGCCGGAAGTGCGGGCCATTCGAGAGGCCGTGGATCACCCCGTTATGAAACTGAATCTAGGTTCAGGCGGTCATCCGCTGCCAGGGTTTAAGAACATCGACAAGAATCGACGCGCGCCGGGCATCGACCTGGTTTGCGATCTGGATTGTTACCCGTGGCCGTTTCGAGACGAATCGGTCGATGACATCGTCATGTCCCACTGTTTGGAGCACCTGGTCGACCACAATCGGGCCATGCAGGAGATTCATCGAATTCTCGTGACCGGCGGCCGCGCCCGGATCGAGGTCCCTCATTTCACGTGGCAGCTTGCCTATCAGGACCCGACGCACCGCCATTTTTTCGGCTGTAATACCTTCGGGTACTACGCCCGCGATTGCGGCTATTTCGACTTCAGGTTCTCGACGTGCACGACCAGAATAGAGTTCGGAAAACGGCTGTCGGTGTGGAATCTGCTCCTGGAGCCTTTGTTCAACCGGTTCCCCAATGTATACGAACAAAGCCCCCTCCGGATATTCCCGGCGCTTTCCGTGCACGCCGTGTTGACCAAGTGACGCCACGGATCAGATGCTTCCCTTGCCATTGACCGCCCCGCAAACATCCGTAACGAGGCCGACCGAGGCTACGCGAACCATCCTGCTGATCGTGGTCGCCGGGATCGGCGATTTCGTGATGGCCACCCAGGCCATTCGCGCCGTCAGCAACGGCCACCCGCATGCTGAGATTCATCTCTTGACCAGTTCGGAAGGGGCTATTCTTGCACAGCGCCACCCGGGATTGGACCGGGTCTTCGTTTTTCCGATCCGCGAAATGCAAGGCAATTGGTTTTCGCTTGGGTCGGTCGTACGTGTGCTTCGGCAGTTGCGCCGCACCCGCTACGACATTGCGGCCAACCTGTATCCGGTCTGCTCCTCCGTCGGTTCTGCCAGGATGGCCATCCTGTTTAGTCTTTTAAAAGCGCGCATAAAGGTCGGGCACGCATTCGGCTGGCTGCGTTTCTGCCTNAACAGGCGTTTGCCCGACCGTGCATTCTCCGGCAGGCATAGGGTGGATGCCATGACCGAGGTCGCCCGAGCCATCGGCGGACGATCCGATGAGGGCCGGCTCGAAATTTCGACCAGCGGAGGCCGGGAGCAATGGAACCGGCTTGTGGCCCCGTTCACCGAGGGTCGCACGGGGCCGCTGATCGGGATCAACCCGGGCGGCGAGCGCGCGAACCGTCGCTGGCCGGCCGCCAATTTCACGACGGTAGCGCGGGATCTCGCGGAGCGCGTCGGTGCCCGGGTTCTCATTTTTGGAGGGCCGGGCGAAGAGTCGATAGCTGGGGAAATTCTTAAGCCTCTCAACGGTACAGCCGTGAACCTGGCCGGCCGGTTGTCCCTGGATGAACTGCCGTACTTTCTCAGCCGCTGTGATCTGCTGGTCACTAACGACAGCGGGCCCATGCACATTGCGGCGGCCTTGCAGGTCCCGGTCGTGGCGATTTTCGGGCCCGAGGACCCTATAGTCTTTAGACCCTACACCTCTCCAGAACGCAGCCGGGTGCTGCAGCAGCCGGTGATCTGCCGCCCCTGTAGGCAAGTAGGCTGTGCTCATCCGATTTGTCTTGAATCGATCACGCCCTCCGATGTGTTGGCTGCATCCCTTGAGCTCTTGGCGATGCCGACGCTCGAAAGCGCGACCGGCGGGTTCGCGGGGTACCAATAAACCATGTGCGGCATCTGCGGCCAGATTGACCTCTTGAACCGTCCGGTCCCGGAAGACCGGATCCGCGGCATGTGCGCGG
>JGI20214J51650_10002113_pt1 | contig 12572 bp, 15 predicted proteins | sample WetSurMetagenome_FD_51650 | JGI IMG/M metagenome (IMG submission 51650)
GAATCCAATTGATAATGTCGACCGTTGGGCCTGTAGCCTAGCCTGGATTGGGCGGCAGTTTCCTAAGCTGCAGATCGCGGGTTCGAATCCCGCCAGGTCCGTTTCGTTCTCGTGGATTAAATTCGATCGAAGGACCCTATTTTTTCCTCACAATTGATTTTACGCACAAAAATCGTGCATAGAATTTATAATGTGCATAGGTCTCCTTTAAGAAATTTTAAAAAAACCATAGAAAAAAGACCTTTCTCGTTAGTAACCATCGCAATAAATTCTATTGATCGTTCGTTTCTTATTGTTTAAACTTACCAACATCTAAAGAGTGTTTCTGATCTCGTCAAGGGTTGTTTCGGCATCTGGGACCATCTTAAAGAATTGGTTGAGTTTTTCGCAAGAATATTCCTCGCAATAGGCACAATTTTTGATATTCTTTTCTTTGCCGCATCTTCTGATTTCGCAGACCGAACAATGGGAAATGAGTCTACTGCCCTCTGACAGGCACCCATCGCAGTTAATATCCTTAGGTTTAATTTCATGGTTATACAACTTAGACCATAACTGTGCTACCTTTCTTCTTTCGTTATCATTATTTTTTTGGGTTGCAAGGTAACCAGGGCACTGCGTGCAGACCAGTCCGCAGAAACCGATCATCTCTTCCATATTATTTCCCTGCCTCCGTTATTTTGTCTTTTAGGTTCGAAGCCCAGGTCTTTGCTTTTGTTATATTTTCTTGCTTGTTTTTCACAACATTAAGAAAGTCATTTTCGCCTATGATGGTATTGTCCGATAATCCTTTTTTTAGGTTGGCAAGGGTTTTTCCTTTTGTCCCTTCATGGCAGCAGAACACCCCTATTTTTTTATTGGTAAGATTCGCTTGTGATAAGAACGATCGTATGGCTGGGGCGTAGCTGAACGCCCAGACCGGTGTGCCGATGATGACTGTATCGTAGTTGCCGGGGTTTTTTTCAAAGGTTTCCAGCTGAGGGCGTGTTTTGAATATGACCTGTCTGCCGCCCCAGACGTATTTCATCAGGCCTTTTGAGCTGATGTCTTTAACTGGCCTGCATTCCAGTATCTCTGCATCCAAGGCCTGTGCGATGGTTTGAGCAATCGCTCTAGTGCTGCCTTCATAGGAATAATACACGACAAGGGTTTTAGTGCTCACGCATCTGTGCAGATGCGGTTTGCTTAAAAATGTTGTTGATGAGATCGTCTAGTAATGATTTCTTTTTNATGTGGTCAATGAAACAATCGCTAGTTCTCCACGTTTTCATAGAACGGAAAATCAAGAAAACATGTCGACCATAGATTTAAATAAGATATATCTTATTTAAAATTGCTTCTTAGAGGAGGAATAAAATAAATGGACAAAAAAATTGTAGNGATAGGTATCGTATTTTTGTTGGCTGCTGTCTACATTCCGACAACACGAACAACGCCGGTTTATCAAGCAATCACACCTGAAAAACTTCTGCTGGACACCACAACGGTGACCATTTACGTCAATACGACCGCAATCGATAAGAGAAACGATTTGAACAACTCACAAAAATCTGCGTTGAAGAACCGCATTCTCCAACATATCAGAAACAACTATAACGATGCTGTAGGCGCCGGGAATGTTACGGTGACCGATAACCCCGCGCAAGCAAGCAGCGCGAATCGTTCTGTACAAATCGAACCTGGGATGGATCCCAATCCTGAACCAGCATGGGGCAGGTGGCCGGCTGGAAGCAATAAAACAAAAGTGTTCCTTGGAGAATTCATGAACGACTCCAGCGTCAACGGCTCTTTTAAAAACCCTGATGGAACCTGGAATACCACGAAACTTGGCAACGCGATCGGTCATACCTCTGGTCATGAAGTCGGCCATAGCTATTCGATCGGACATAACCATAAAACAGGACCAAAAAACGGGGCAGACAACCGGAGTAAAATGACCGCAGGTGGGTTAATAAATGAAAGTGCGCGAGCGAGCGCAAACTTTACTTTTGATAATCATTCAAAGGATGTGCTGCGCGATAACTGGGGCAAACCACCGTGCGTTGCAGTAGCAGATTATGATCTAAAAGTCATTGCAAGCAATTTCTGGGGAGAACCTTCGAACCTCTGTAAAACCGATGAAGGGGGTACTCTTGATGTAATGTTCATTCCTTTTACCGATATGCCAGGTTTTTTTGAGTTTGGTTTTTTAGGAACAGACACGGACCATGGACTGGTGGATGGAAACCCTGAGTTTGATTTCATCTATAAATCATCGCTGACTATGAATATGGATCTTGATGCAGAGATTCTCTCGTTCATAGGCGGTAACCATGATCACACCCAGTGGTTGTTGCGCGGCTCTGAAATTTCCCCATTCCCGGGACAATGGTTCCCGCTTGACCCAGCCATGATAACTCTCATGAACCCTATAGAAAACCCAGACGGGAAGACCGTCTATCGTCTCGTGACCATGATGTGGCCAGAGCAAGGGGTTCATATTGCCTTTGATGCACTCTCCTACGGTGCTGACAGCAATCCCTTTAATGGTTTTACCTACGATTATGCACCGACTCCACCGACCATCACCGGACCAACAACAGGAGAACCAGGGACCTCCTATGATTTTGCTTTCCAATCCACCTACACGCTTGGATTTGACCTGCTCTATAAAATCGACTGGGGTGATGGCACACCAAGTGAGTGGATCGGCCCATTCCCTCAAGGGATGATCGTGTATGTTCCTCATATATGGCAGGAGGCAGGGACCTATTCAATCGCTGTCAAAACAAAACCGATAGCAGAGGGAACAGAAAGCGTCTGGTCAACAGCAGAGATCGCAATTGCGTCACCTCCACCGCAACTCACCGTAACAATCACCGGTGGTCTTGGGGTGAATGTCAAGATAAAGAATATTGGTGAGACCGATATCACGAGTCTTCCCTGGAGTATCAGCCTTGATGGTGGCTTTATCCTTGCCGGTCAAGACACCTCAGGGTCCGTTGACCTTGCCGTCGGTGAAGAAAAAACAGTTCACGCCTTCGTTCTTGGTTTTGGCCGACCGACCATCACTGCAACTGCTGGTGCCTTCGAAGAGACGGCGACCGGATTTGTCCTGTTCGTTTTTGTTGTTGGTGTCCAGCAATAGAAAAAAGGGTTCATCCCTTTTTTTTTTATTTGCTCATCGCCCGTCTGAACATCGGGACTGCAACCGCAAGAAGAACGATGCCGAATGCGACCAGGATCAGTACCTCGGTTCCGACCGCGGAGATATCAGCACCGAGCACCATGACTTTTCGTAGGGCGGTCGTCGCGTAGGTCAGAGGCAGGAATTTAGCAAGCCCCTGCATGTACCACGGCATCTGCTGCAGCGGGAAGAACACGCCGGAGAGGAACATCATCGGGAACATCAGAGTCATCATCACCATGGTTGCGGTCTCTTCATTTTCAGTAAAGGATGTGATGAGGATGCCCAGGCCGACAAAACTAAAAACGGTGAGAAGAATGAGGAGTATGACCAGCAGGATGCTTCCTTGGATGACCACGCCGAAAAGGACCACGGCGAGCAGCAGGATGATGAATCCCTGGATCATCCCTCGGACGGTCTGTGCTGTAACCTTGCCAAGGATGATGGACAGACGGTTGATCGGTGCAGCAAGCATCCCATCCAATGTCCCCATGTCTTTTTCGTAGGATATCGCATGAGGCAGACCGGTCATGAGCGCCATCATGACGACCATCGCGATGATACCTGGGGCGACAAACTGGAAATAGTTCGGTTCCCCTGGGACGATTCCTTTTGATTCGACGATATATGGTGTAATCAATGATGTTGCAGTCGTGACCGAGACATGATACGAACTGTTGAGGTTGGAAATGGCAGATTGTTTGCCCATCGCCTCGATGGTTTTTGTTATGACGCCCTGCATCGTCAGTGACATCTGCGGGTTGGATTGATCGATGACGATCGTGATGTAGCCTTGTTTCCCTGAGAGGATGTCTGATGAGAAGTTCTCCGGGATGATAAGGCCGCCATGGATGTCGTTATTCTGAAGCTTTGTTTTTATATCATTGAAATCAGTAGCGCTGCTCAGGAGCATCATACCAGATTTGTTATTAATAGCATTTAGCTGTGCCACAAAAGAAGTCCCCATGGACCCAGCATCATTGTTCACCAGCGCGATCGGCGTATCTGTAATAGTGCTTCCTGTAGGAAAAATAAAGCCGACCATCACCATCATGAAGAGTGGCATGAGCACCAGCATGACCAAGCGCAGTTTGCTTCTGCTAAACTCCAGCAAATCCTTCCAGCAGATCCATAAGCTATGACTTATCACATTTCTTACGCCCATGCATTTTCACCTACCGTATCCTCTTTGGTCTTCGTCGACCTGGACCGTGCCCCGGCCCTACACTGCTACTTGGCGTGTTTTCTGTAACTTTCTCACGCGCCTCGCGCCCTGTCAAATGGAGGAACACATCCTCTAGGGATGGTTCAAGGTTTTTCACCATGCGGACTTTCGCACCGTTTTTCCGTAAGGAGTCAACGATGTCGTCAAACGCATCATTACCGGTCGTTCTGACCAGCAAATGGTTGGAGTCTTCCTGGATGAGTGATTTGACTGAACCGAGCGATTGCACCGAAGTCATCATCCGTGGCTCGAGGTTCGATACCTCGATTTCAAAGGTAGACACGTCTGTCCCTGAAACAAGTTTTTTNAGATTGGCAGGGGTGTCTAGTGCAACGATTTTCCCATGGTCTATAATGCCCATTCGTTTGCAGAGCGCCTCTGCCTCAAACATGATATGTGTTGTGAGAATGATCGTGGTGCCATTTTCAGTGTTGATCCTCTTGGTCAGCTCTCGTATCTCCGCGGTTGATTGCGGGTCGAGCCCAAGCGTGGGTTCATCGAGGAACAGGATCTCAGGTTGGTTGACGAGCGCGCGGATGACATTGATGCGCTGCTTCATCCCGGTCGAAAACGTGTTTATCCGATGGTCCGCCCATTTTTCCATGCGTACGAACGCTAAGAGCTCGTCTATTCGTTTATTCAAAAAGTCATTGGGGAGGTTGTAGAGCTTACCGAACAGCTTGAGGTTTTCGCGTGCGGTCAGCTGTTCATACATGATCATTTTTTCTGAGACAAGGCCGATGTGCGTTCTTACTTTGCCTGATTGTTTGACGATATCATAACCGGCGACGGTTGCTACGCCTGCTGTCGGCCTGGTGAGAGTGCAGAGCATCCGGATGATGGTTGATTTGCCTGCACCGTTTGGTCCGAGCAGCCCGAAGATTTCGCCTTTTTTGACATAGAACGAAACATCATCGACCGCTGGAAAATCTTTAAAAAGTTTTCTTAAGTGGGTAATCTCAATGGCGTTGCCATTTGTGGATGGTGGTTCTGCGATGCCCGGGATGGTCACCCTTCCTTTTGTTTTACAGGAGTCACAGGTCACGATGAGCCTTTCACCGGCCTTTCCGCTGTACTCTCCGATGTTTCCGCAACGAGGACATCTGAATTGATGGGCAGCCTGGTTCATTCCCGCAGAATCTTTTTCCATCGCTATCACTTCTTCTTTAATTTTGATCTGATCTTGTTGATGTTTTGGCTCATCAGCTCGAGCTGTTTGCTCATCGTATCTGGGTTGACCAGCATGATGCGGTACTGATCCGCGTTTCCGATGACCAGCAGCTTTTCACCTTTTTTTATTTTAAAATCGGTTCGTAATTTTGCCGGTAGGACGATCTGCCCTCGCTCGCCAACAGTTGTGCTGCCGTAAAATTTCATTTCTTTCATCATTGCACGACCAATGAGCAGGAGGTATGATTTAACAAATATAAATAACTTTTCACTAAAATCATACATTTCATACCCTTCTGGTTTTTTGGTTTTTTTTTAAAACAATAGGGATCCCGTCGCTAGGAGAATGGTTCATAGGTTTCGTCTTTTGAAATGGAGGAAAAAGGTTTAAAAACCAAGCGGATAACGGTTCTTATTGTTGACAGGGATTGGGTTTGGTTATGACCATCAAGATATTTGTGACCGGCGGTACATTCGACAAGGAATACGATGAGATAGACGGAAAACTCTTTTTCCGTGACACCCACCTTGCTGAGATGCTGAAGCTGGGTCACTGTAAAGTGGACATCGATATCCGTACCTTGATGATGCTTGACAGCACCAGTATGAAGGATCACGATCGATCCATTATCGTGGAGAATTGCAAGAACACAGAGGAAGAAAGAATCGTTATCACCCATGGAACCGACACCATGGTGGAGACCGCCCAATGCCTCGGGGATGTAATCAAGGATAAAACCATTGTTCTTACCGGTGCGATGATCCCGTATCGGTTCGGCAGCTCCGATGGACTATTTAACCTGGGTAGTGCGCTTGCGTTTGTGCAGACGCTGCCACATGGCGTTTATGTGTCGATGAACGGCCGTTTTTTTACCTATGATAATGTGATGAAGAATAAACAGCTTGGTGTGTTTGAAGAGCTGAAAGCTATTCAATAAAATGAATTATTTCAGAGATGTTTTGTAGTTTTTCTCTCCTTGTGGCACCATCAAAGGCTTTAGAAAGAACAAGTCTGCTGNTACCTTGGAATCATGATGGATTTCCCCGCCAAGGAGTCCTTGTTTTGTGAACAATGAATTAAGGATCAATCGAGTAGAAAATACTCCTATGAAGGGTGAACGTCCGTATCCCGGGTTTCCATTGGCCAGATAGATGACCCCGAGGTCTTCGGTCTGATTATAGAGCATCCAGGTATCCGACCCGTAGATGTCTCCCCCGTGACCTGATGCGATGAGATGGCGGTTGATAGGAACATACATCCATGCGAGACCAGAGCTGAGGTTGTTGCCTGGTTGTAACTCATGCATGAGCGCCACGGTCTCTTTTTTTAGGATGCGGGTTTCTTTGTAGACCCCTTCGTTCATATGGGCGATGAGGAAGTGGGAAAGATCAGCAACCGTCGAATACAATCCTCCTGCCGGGTAGAACCGCACTCGCCAGTACATCTCAGGTGGGGTGAATTCTCCAGAGAGGAATCCAAGCTGATTGATATGATAGTATGTTCCTGAGTAACGCTGATACGGGATTGCGACCTGCTCGATGGGAAGTGTCGAGAGGTTGAAGCTTGTGTTCTTCATCTCCAACGGGGCGAAAATATGATTGTCGCAATACTCAAGGAAAGGCTCCCCGGAGAGTAATTCGATAAGATAGGATGCAAGGTCAAAGCCGACGTTTGCATACATCGCATACGCTCCTGGTCGACATAACGTATTCCAGACGGTAGGATCATAATAGGCGCCTCCTGGTAAGAGGAACTCCCTGAGGTAGGGCTCCGGGAAGAAAGTAAAGGGCGGGTCGCCTGAGAAGTTGAGCCAGTAGTATTGCATCTGGTTGTTCGTATTCAAGCTGGAGGTATGGGAAAGAATCATGCGAAAGGTGATGGGGTCGTTCGGGAAGTTTGGGTTGCGAAGTTCAAATGGTAAAACAGTGTTGACGTCGTCATCAAGGCCAAACAACCCCTGTTCGTACAGTTGCATGAGGGCGGTGCCGACAATGGTCTTGGTGATGGAGGCAAGAAGATAGATGGTCGCGGTTGTCGGTGATTTTTTTTCGGACATGTCATAATAGCCATAACCCTTGGACCAGACGATGCAGTCGTCCTTGATGATGCAGGTGGAAAGAGAAGGCAGCCCAGCGATTCTCATCAGAACGGAGATCTTTTGATCGAACAACAGGTCAGGTGCCGGGGAAGGGGTGCTTTCTTTTGAAGCATCGGTGAATAGGGGCGGTAGTGTTGTCGCCTGCAGTGGGGCTAGGGTTGATCCCAGAAAGATAAGGATCCATGCAACCGATATGATTTTGATTGGTGCATTCTTCATAGAACACTGCCCCTTCATTTCTTTGTATATAGGTAAAAATATAGTTATCATTTATTTAAAGGTATTTCTTTTGGATGGGGTCAAACATCACAATATCTCTTTTATTCCGTGTTTTTGTTGATTTTTCAAAAAAGTTTCTGCATTCTATGGTGTATTTCCGCTCAGAGATCCTTCAGATATTTTACGGCATCCTTTTAATAAAATTTTTTTTACTTTTTTTCCAGCTTTCATCTCTCGTTCAGTGTCTTTCATCGCAAGGTACTGTTCTTTTGTCATTGACGCAGTGCGTAAACAGGAGTTGATGATCACGTTTTGCTGGGTTGACCATTCTTTGTCGCTGTGGGTGCGGACGTACTCTGCCCATTGGTCGATGAAACGGAACCGTTCTTTTTGGTTTTCCTTAACGAAAGTCACGCAATATCTCCTTGTAGTGTTGGAGTAGTTTTTTATCTAAATGCCCTTCTGCGATTTTTTGTATGTGGCGTGCGTCTTCTTTATCCTTTGGTGATTTTAACACCATTTCTTTGAATGCGATCTGTAGCTCAAGTGGAGAGATGCACAAGGTTCCCTGCTGAAGGATTACCTTGATGCCGTTTTGTAATGAAAGGTCATCAAAACGGTTTTTTGCCCATTTCAGCTCGATGTTGGGGATCATGGGTATTTTGTTTTGCGAATCTGACCGCAGCTCCTTCAGTGAGACGCTCAAACATATCGCGGTCTTTTTCTTCATTGATGCCATAGAATCCTTTCTCGTTTAGGTCATGAGCCAATTCCTTTAGGGTCAGGAATTCAATCTTTGGGATGATGATGTCAATATCTTCGCTTGCCCGCACTCGACCTAGGAGAATGAGACGTATCCGCTGACGATCACATACGGTGTATGTCTCTGTAGGACGGCAGTAAACTCAAGTGCTAACCGATCAAGATCAGATAGTTCCCTGTCGGTTTCAATAGTGGTAGTGTCAATAAATCTCATTATTTCTCTTATGGTGAGAATCTCGTTCTACTATATCATTTTTTATTGAGGTCTTTTTCATCGCATCACCCTCGCTGAGCATTCCATCCTTATAAACCCTTACGGGGGAGGTCGCTGAAAGTAGTATGTCCGGTTGATTATATTAAAAATTATGAAGATAATAAAACCTCGTGACCCGGCTTATCACAATGTTTTAAATAGGACAGGAGCATGGTTTTTTTCATGAAGTCCTGTGATGAATCATTACCCGAGCTTATTGGTGTGTATGACAAAGATAATTCGAATACATTCGTCAGTCTGTATTTCGATGGGAGTGATGATCATTTTATCGCGCACCGGGAAAAAGTGATCCAATGTCTTCTGACACAGGATGAGCAAAAGAATTTCGTCAAGACCATGGATACTATTCAAACATATCTGAAGAAGAACAAGGGGGCGAATCACGCTATCTTTGCCTCTGATAAAAACCATTTTTTCAAGGCTCTGTCCTTTCCTGTGGCCGTCAAAAACTCCCTGAGTGTGGATGTCTCTCCCTATATTCATCAGATCGCTGAGCTGGCTGACGAATGGCAGGCCTACACCATGGTGCTGCTCAACTCGAACCATGCGAAGATCTTTTCGTTTTCCTGCGGAGAGCTTGCGGTCGAAGAGGATCTTTCTGCCGATATCATGAACAAACACAAAAAAGGCGGGATGTCCCAGGCACGGTTCCAGCGGTTACGAAAAGGAAGCATCCATGCTTTTTTGAGTGAGGTGGTAGAGGCTCTGTCGAAAATCACGACCGAAAATATCATCATTGCCGGTCCNGGGGAAACAAAAAAACAGCTTTCTGGGATGCTGCCGATACAGCTTCAGAAAGCGGTGATCGCAGAGGTGGACGTTGCCATCGATGATGCCTGCGGGCTGGTTGACGAAACCCGGGAGATCATCAAAGAGAAAGGAAAAGAGGAGCACCGTAGACTCCTTGAGCTCATCCAATCTGAGATCTTGAGAAACGGGTTGGCCGTGTACGGTGTCAAGGAAACGCTGGCAGCGGTGAAGAACGGGCAGGTGGAGGCGCTGCTTGTGCAAAAGGACGTGAAACACAGAGGATGGCTGTGTGAAGGCTGTCAGCTCATCGAGGAGGGGAGCTCCTTGCTTTGTCCGTCCTGCGGGAAACGTACCTCTGAAGTGGACATCATCGAGGAGATCGTGAAGATCGCCAAACGCACCGGTGCGATCGTCGGATTCAGCCAGGATGAACGATTACAGAAAATAGGGCCGGTCGTCGGACTCTTACGGTTTAAATAACAGGAAACCATAAGTAAAAATTAATCCTCATAATAGTACAGGGTAATAATGGAAAAGAAACGGTTGGCAAAGAAGGAAAAACAAGACAGTGCCAAATTGGTGAAACGCAGGAAAAAATCGATTACATACTTCTCGAAAGCACATTAGAGTAAAATCATGGCTCATCGGTCGTTCTAACAACAGAGCAATTCCCGTTACAATATATGACTATAGCTGAGTTTTTTCCCACTTTTAAAAATACATATATTGTTCACTATGAATGAACAAAATAACTATTTTTTATTCACTGTCAATGAAAACATTTATTAATTATTTAGTCAAGGAGTTGTCCGAAGAGATTTTTGATTGTCTCTGCGTCGATGTCCATTGCGATGTGTGCTTTTTGAAAGATATCCTGTTCTTTTTTGATGAAAGTTTGTAGTTGTTTATTGTCGTTTTCATTGAGGATATTCCAGGTTTCTTCTCGTATTTTTTTAAAATCTTTTCCTGAGTACCATAGGAGTGAATAGATGTCGCAAATATCTTTGATGAGTTTTTCATCTTTTGTCCGTCTTGGGACGCTTTTGATTTTTGTTGCAAGAAGAATGTCTGGAGTGGGGAGCCAAAGGTGTTTGTTAAACTCTGTGAGTTCCCTGCGATATTTCTTGTGATGGAATACTGGTGTAAGCAGGGGTTCATCTACTGGGTTGAATCCAAAGGTTTCTTTGAACGATGGATGTATTTTGTTTACGATAGGATCAATGTAAATGGTGAAGATGTCATGAGTCGGTGTTCGTTTTGCCTCTTCAGATGTAAGCTCTTTTCCGGTTTCATAGTGAACTTCTTTGTAATATCGAAATCCAAGGTTGTTGAATCCCATCGTTTTAAGTGTGGCAAGTGATTTTCCGATGGCTGTGTTTTTAAGTTGTGTTTTGCGTAAAGATGCTTTGAGGTGGAATCCAAGATCGATGTCTCGTGATCCAAGGTAGTTGCGTCCTTGGTCTTTTGAAAAGTTGTTGTTGACCGTGAGGTAGACTGCCTATCCGCCAAGAAGACAGATTGGTTCTTCTAATCTTTCGATGATGTGTTTGAGGTAGGTGTAGGATGTGTCTGTTTCGGATCTATTGTATAAGGTCATGGTACTCCTTTTTCATGAGCATATGTGCTGCTTCGATTGCGACTCCTTGTTCTCTGAGGAGGTCTAGGATGAGTTGTGGTGTTGAGACGATGCGGTAGTCGTCTTTTTTGATGTTTGCGTAAAAGACGTGTTCATCGTCAAGGAGGATTCTTGTGTTACCTTTGCCAACGAGCCCGTTTTTTGTAAGCAGGGCGTGCCATGCGTCCAGGTCTTGTTCTTGGATGTAGATGTCGACGCGTGAGGGGAAGAGGTAGTGCTGGGTCAGTGATTCTGCGTAGTAGGTGGTGAGTGCGTATTTGAGTGACGTTGTTTTGAGAAGGTCGAGAGGATTTTGGATATTGTATTCTCTAAAGAGTGGATAGTCGTTGATGGTGAGCCAGTAGGAAAAAAGCCCGGGGATGTCGTTGACTTTTGTGTTTTTCGTCAGGTTCTTTTTTTCTAATTTGGCAAGGACTTTGATGACCCATACATGAGTGCAGCCTGCTTCTTTTGCGATGCGGTATTGTGAGAGTGATCCGTTCGGATGTTTCAGGAGGATTCGGAGTATTCTTTCCTGTTTTTTCCCTTTCATACTATGTAACAATAAAAACTAGTATATAAATATTACTTACATGTAACTCTTCCTTCTTTTATCTAAATATTACTTACAGTTACTCGTAGAGAATATCCCTGGTTTGACATTTTTTCCGCTCGAAAAAATGAGAATGAATAAGACATGGATTCCACTCCTATTTCATTCGCGAACACTACATACACTGGTTTTTTGTTCATCTGAGTTTAACTCCGGGTTTCTGTATCTTTTTGATCATTGTTGGGTTCCAGGTCCAGACGATCCTTCCATCTTTATCCATGAGGAGTTTTCCTGATTGCTCGAGGTAGTCAATGATGAGGCAGAAGGTCTGGTACATCATCTTCTTCGGCAACGCTTTCCAGAGTTCTGTTTTCTTTGGGTAGTTCATGTGCTGGAGCGCCTCCTCAACCATGAGTATGGAATCGAGTGTTGGAGAATGGAGTATGGTGGTCATGTTGCACCTGCTTATTATATAAGTTTATATAATTCATATATTTAAACATTTTTCTCAACCTCCCATAATTCATACACATCGCAGGGTGTTCCATCCTTATAAGGAATCAGCAAGGGTCGTTGAAACTATTTATCTCCCTGTTATTATAGATGTAAAAGAGAACTGGATCTCTGCTCCGTATTCTCTCTGAAAAAATCACAAAATATAAGAAGGAATAAATAATTCATTTTCCTAAGTCTATTATAAAAGTCTGGGAGAAATGAAGTCATGAATATTCGTGAGATG
>JGI20214J51650_10002114_pt1 | contig 12572 bp, 14 predicted proteins | sample WetSurMetagenome_FD_51650 | JGI IMG/M metagenome (IMG submission 51650)
ACGCTTGTTCTGATGGGCTAGAAAGGCGTTTTAGGCTTGTTTCTAGCTCATTTCTGATGATTTCTATGACTTTTAGGTGGTCTTTTAGTTCCTCTTCCTTGNTNGGGATGTCCTGGTGNGCCTCCACATATTCGTGCAGTTTATTTGCTATTTCGAGATANGGGTCGAGAGTTGTGGTCTCAAACACACCCAAATANCCTAAAAGTAGCACTGTNTAAATGGATTTGATGACGTTTTCGCGGGACTGTTTTAGAGTNCTATTAAAGGAACCGCGGCTTATTTTCGATCTTGTTAGTCGTAAAGCGGCTTTTTCGTCGTAATTTAGCTGTTTGCCTGATATATTTTCAGCTAATATGTCAATTAACAGTGTTTCGAGCTGTGTTTTTGTTAGTTGGCTATTTTTTGCCAGTATTTGTACAATGGGGTCGTTTAGAGCCCCAGTTAGCCATGCGTTTACGCCGTCTTTTAGCTTCAAAGTTGGTGTTTCTCCCATGCCTTAATGGATACAGTTTTGTATACCTTCTCGGCTTTTTAGCTTTTCTATGACCCTAAAACCCTTATTGGCTCAAATTTACTATCCTAAATTAGCCTTTATTTGGCTAATAAAACTCATTGCTTGTCTAATTATAAATTTAACGTTTATATTGACACTTTTAACATATAAACGGCTAATTCCTCGGAGTTTTAAAGTATCATTNNGCTTTAACTTTACACGAAAANTGCACTTTTTTAAACGTCCACATTCTCNAACCCAGTTAGCTTTACTATGCATATTAAAATAGAACACAGTTTTACAACCCCAAACCTACGGCAAAACCCACTAATGCATTCCAAAACTCATATTTGAGCTATCCAAAAAATTGCCGTGACATCACCAGAAACCGTGATTTAGGCGTGATTTAACCATAAAATGCTTGATATCACGCCGTTGTGATGCATCTGTGATACTAAACTCCGTGCTCTGATTATATGTGTGATGAGGCTAAATTTGCTCGGAAAGCTGTTTTAGTTTATCAAAAAGTTCAGGTCGTAGGTCCCGAATTGTTGGGATGAAGGTTTCAGCGGTTTTTAAGTCGCCGTAGTCAATGTCGCAGAGTACTAAATCTTCTTCGTCGTATTTGGCTTTAGCTAAAACGTCGCCTGTTGGGCTAACAACGTGGCTTCCGCCCCAGAACTGCAGGCCCTCTTCGATGCCGACGAGATTGACGTAGGCAAGGTAGCAAGTGTTTTCGATGGCTCTGGCTCGTGTTAGGATTTCGAAATAGCTTCGGCGCACGGCTGGGGATGCAGAAATGCAGACGATAAGCTGTCCGCCCTTAAGTCTGGCTAGCCGGTATACTTCTGGGAAGAAAACGTCATAGCAAATGGTTAATGCGATGTCGCCGATATCGGTTTGGAACGCTGCTGGTTCGTATCCGCAACGGAAGTAGCGTTTCTCTTCAAAGACGCTGTGTGTGGGTAGATACATTTTGCGGTATTTGCCAATGAGACCTTGGGGTCCCACGAAAACGGCTGTGTTGTAGACAGTGCTTTGGGCTTTATTGCTGAGCTCCGGCATCCCAAAAATTACGTGCATGCCTGTCTTTTTACATAAGGCTTCAACCTTGGCGACGTTGGGTCCTGGAATTGGTTCTGCTTGTGAGTAGACTTGGTCGTGGAGCACATAAGCTGTGAGCGACATCTCTGGGAAGATAGCCAGGTTCGCTCCCTGTTCTTTGGCTTTGATGGTCCATTCCTCTATTTTTTGCAGGTTAGCGACTTTGTTTTCACGTTTGCTATTTATTTGGCACAAAGCAAGCTTGATTTTGTCTTTCATCAGCGACACTGCTTAGTAATTTTGTATGGGAAGCCTAAAATCGTTTCCTACAGTACGGTACCCGATCTTTGGAGCCGAGGGCATTCGGCGTTTATGTTCGTTCGCTAGCCAGCGATTCTTCACACGCTCGACCAGGGCTCTTTCAATGTACAGTTGCTCTGCTATATCGTTGGTGTCCATAAATCGTTCTAAACCGTAGAGTATTAGGTCGAGGGTTTCGTATTTAATTTCGAGTTCCGTTTCAGCTAGTTGGTTAGGCCACAACGCTGGTGTCGACGGTCGTAGGGCGATTTCTTTTGGAACCCCCACGTGGACTGCGAGTCTACGCACCTGAGTTTTGTAAAGGTCAAGGATTGGTGCGATGTCAGCGGCTGCGTCACCCCACTTAGTAAAATAACCCATGAGTGTTTCTGATTTATCTGAGCTGCCGCATACTATGCGATTTTGGCTGTTAGCGTAGTAGTAGAGGGTGATCATGCGGGTGCGTGCTTTGACGTTTCCTTTGCACAACCGGTTAGTAGGGTCAAAGATTGGGATGCCTCGGTAGAAGGCTTCGAGGAAGTCGGTCATGTCTACGCGTTGAGTTGAGATGTGGAAATTGTCGGCGACGGTTTGGGCGTCGTCGATATCTTTTTGGCTAAAGTTCTCCTTCTCAGGTAACATTAAGCCCAAGACGTTTTCTCCTCCAATTGCAAGGCTGGATAGGGCGGCTACTGTCGCGCTGTCCACTCCGCCTGAGAGGCCGAGAACGATGCCTTTAGCGCCGGCATTTGTCATATATTCTTTAATGAAGCGGGCAATTCGAGTTTGGACTTCAGAGAAATCGATTTCTAACAGAGAAGGCGTTAACTTCACTTGCTTTCACGCAGCTACACATTGTTGGTTAGTAGGCAACTATTTAAGGACAGGTATAAATAATAATCAAACATCACCAAACAAAATGGACGGTTATTGAATGGGGCGAAGAAGGAAAAAAGTTGTTCACATTCCAAAAAAGAAATTACCAAAGTTCTTCTCTTGCCCTAGATGCGGAAAAGAAACCGTACGTGTAGAAATCAACCGCGAAGACGGCGGCCACGCCATCACCCAGTGCAGCAGCTGCGGACTCAAAGAAGAATTCACGCTTAAACCGGCGCAAGGCGAAGTTGACGTTTACTGCATGTTAACGGACCGCGTTTACGGTAGCCAGAAGCGAACCCCCGTAGCTAAAAGCGAATAAGGATTCTTTCGTATGCTTGGGTCAGTTGAACGGTACTTGCTAGACAAAATCAAAGCCGACGGCTCAATCCATATGACGCTTATCGACCCCGATAAGGTCACAGCGGAAGGCGCCAAACGCGTTGCTGAAAGCTCAAAAAGTAGCGGAACGGCAGCTATCATGATCGGGGGCTCAACAGTTGCTTCTCATGAACACCTCGATGACGTTGTAAAAGCAATAAAGTCAGCGGTTAACGTTCCAACAATTTTGTTCCCAGGCGACGTCAACGGCATAAGCAGTCACGCGGATGCCATCTGGTTTATGTCTATGCTCAACAGCGGAGACCCGTACTTCTTAACAGGTGCCCAAATCAAAGGCGCGCCATTCATCAAGAAATCCGGTATCGAACCCATCTCTATGGGTTATGTTATCGTCGGAGACGGCGGCATGGCTGGCAAAGTGGGGAAAGCAAAACCAGTCCCCTACAACAATCCCAAGCTAGCTGCAGACCATGCCCTGGCAGGACAATACCTCGGCATGCGCTTCATTTACCTCGAAGGCGGCTCAGGCGCAGCTACACCCGTGCCTGCCGAAATGATCCGTGAAGTTAGAAAAGCAATAGATGTCACCTTGATTGTCGGAGGCGGCATCCGAACCAAAGAACAAGCCCTAGCCGCAGCCTCTGCGGGGGCAGAAATTATCGTTACAGGTAACCTCACGGAATCCAGCGATGCTAACGAAAAAATATCGCAGATAATCGCAGCCATAAAGTGTACCAAGCACTAAACTCCCTTTAGCTGTTTTTTGTTTTGGTTTAGAAAGCCAAAATAACCCATCCCTGCATACACATGCCTAAGAGCTGTCGCTTTGAATATCAGCAAAGGCTATCAAGATTACGTTCGAACATTAGAAAGCCAACTCAAAGAGTTATACGGAATTAGCGATAGCGCCAGATTACAGGGACGTGACCCAGCATTAAAAACAGAGTGCATCATTGCCCAGGACATCGCGGATTTGGTCGAAGGTNTAGTTGGACCCAAAGGCGTAGCAGTAAGCATCCGTGAGTTAAGCCAAAAGATTCCTCGCGAAGAAGTTGCTTTTAAAGTCGCCCAGCAAGTTGCACAAGGAAACTTCGGAGATGGAAACCAAACCCCTGAGCAGCTGGCTGAGCAGGCGATTCGGACGGCTCTTGCCATTTTCACTGAAGGCTTAACGGCGGCGCCAATCCAGGGTATAGCTCAGGTTAAGATTAAGAAGAACGCTGATCAAACCCGCTACCTCGCTGTCTACTTCGCAGGGCCGATTCGCTCGGCAGGCGGCACGGATCAAGCTTTAACTCTTGTGGTAGGCGACTACGTTCGCCGCGAACTGAACCTTGACCCATATAAGCCAACAGAAGAAGAAGTCTCTCGCTTCATAGAAGAACTAAGGTTATATGAGCGATCAGTGGGCCGATTTCAGTACCACATACCTGACGCTGAACTCCGTAAGGCCCTTAACCTCGTCCCAGTCGAATGCACCGGCACAGAATCCGACCCAGTGGAAGTCTCATCCTACCGCAACCTTGAACGGGTTGAAACTAACCGTGTCCGCGGCGGAGCGCTCCGTGTCATAAACGACGGCATCGTAGGGCGCGCCCTCAAAGTCTCCGTTATCATTGACAAACTGGGCTTCTCTGGTTGGGAGTGGTTAAAGGACTTCAAGAAAAAAACCGAAAAGAAATCCGGCGGCTTCATGGACGACGTTATAGCTGGCAGGCCGATTTTCGCTTTTCCTTCAACCCGCGGCGGCTTTCGTCTTCGCTACGGTCGCTCACGCAATACTGGGCTCTCAGCAGTTGGCATCCACCCAGCCACAATGCTTGTAGTTGAGAGTTTCCTGGCCGCAGGTACACAGATGCGCCTTGAGTTGCCAGGAAAAGGAGGTGTCACCATGCCCGTAGACAGTATCGAACAACCAATCGTGCTTACCAAAGACGGCTCAGTTGTGCGGGTTTCACTGGAGAATTATCCCTTGGTGAAGGGCAAGATCCAGAAAATCCTATTCTTAGGCGATATGCTCATCGATTTCGGCGACTTCCTCTACTGCAACAAGGCGCTACCGCCGTCAGGATACGTTGAAGAATGGTGGAACAAAGACATCCAAAACGCCATCACGATCAAAGCCGGCGGCAACTACCAGAAAGCCTCACAAGCCAGCAATATCCCTGTTGAACGGCTAGAAAGCTTTGCGTTTGATCCNTTTAAGAATAAGCCCACTGCCAAGGAAGCCGTAGCGTTAAGTCAAACTTTTGGGGTTCCNCTGGCGCCTAACTGCCTACTCTTTTGGGGCGGATTGGCCAACTGTGCTGAAGTCAAGTGTCTGTGCAATTGGCTGGNAGACTGTGACGTCAGTANGGAAGGTGGCTTTGCCTGCAAAATTATGGGTGAAGCTAGCGACGAGGTTGTTAAGCTTTTAAGAAAAATCTTTGCNCCTTACAAGTTGGTGGAGGGAAAGGTTGTGCTGGTTGGNGAGGATGCTGCGGNGNTNGCGTTCACTTTGGGTTATAGCACGCCTTTGCTAGCTGAAGCATTAAAAGCCAATGCTGTCCTGGAAATGTTGAGCCTGCTGTCAGGTGTGAAAATCAAGGACAAAGCGCCCACCTACGTGGGAGGTCGTATGGGCAGACCTGAAAAAGCCAAACACCGCGAGATGAAACCCCTCGTCCANGTGTTGTTTCCCGTNGGATTAAAAGGCGGCTCACACCGCGACCTNATGGAAGCAGCAAAAGTTGGCCCAGTCTTCGTGGATATGGTTAAACGCAAATGCCCAAACTGCAAAAGCTATACAACCAAAATTATCTGCGACGCCTGCCAAATTGAAACCCTTCGCGAGAAAACCTGCCCACGATGCGGTAGACCAGTCAAAGACGCTGGATGCACCTCCTGCAAAGCGGATGCTGTCCTTTATCAGCGGCAGCCAGTTAACTTCAAAGAACTCGTCGAGGTAGCTTGTAAGCGTATGGGTTATCCTGTGCCGAAAATGCTGCGCGGCGTAAAAGGCTTAACCAACGCTGACAAAACCCCTGAAAATATTGAGAAAGGCATCCTAAGAGCAAAACATGGTCTCTCAGTTTACAAGGACGGCACGATTCGTTTCGACGCCACAAATGCGCCGCTATCACACATCACGCCAGCAGAGATCGGCACCTCCGTAGAGCAAATGCATCAGATGGGATATCTAGCCGACACACACGGCATCCTCCTTACGGACCCTAACCAAGTCTGTGAATTAAAAATCCAAGACATAGTTATCCCTTACAAGGCAGGCACTTACTTTATCCAAATCGCCGCGTTCATCGATGACCTCCTTACCCGCGTCTACAAACTTCCCCCATTCTATAATGTAAAGAAAGCCGAGGAAATGGTTGGGCATCTCCTCTTTGGATTGGCGCCACACACTTGCGCCTGCATATTGGGTAGAATAGTGGGCTATACGGATCGCAACGTAATCTACGCGCACAGCGTTTGGCACTCTGCTAAACGCCGCGATTGTGACGGTGATGAAGACGCAATAATGCTCGCACTCGACACGTTACTTAACTTCTCGCGGGTCTTTTTGCCCGCCCAAATCGGTGGAATCATGGACGCTCCCATTCTTCTGATCCCCTTCTGCAACACCAAAGAAGTCCAGCGCCAGGCGCATGACTTCGACGTTAGCCAAACTTACCCTATTGAATTCTACCGAAAAACCTTGGAGAAAGCTGACGCCCGACCCGTCAGCGCCATCATGGATACCATCGGTCACCGCCTCGGAACAGAAGCTCAATTTGAAGGCTTCCAATACACAACCCCATGTACCAACATCAACTTGGGCAACTCCAACAGCAGCTACAAAGAATTCAAAACCATGATAGAGAAGCTTAACATGCAACTGGGGCTAGCGGAGAAAATCGAAGCCGTTGACGCCCGCCGAGTCGCCCTCAAAGTGCTCAACACCCACTTTATGCGTGACATCGCAGGCAACATGCGTGCCTTCTCAACACAAGGCTTCCGTTGTAGAGCCTGTAACAGAAAATTCCGCCGACTCCCCCTGTCAGGGAAGTGTCCAACGCCTAATTGTAGCGGTAAGCTTACTTTAACCGTTTATCGTGGTGGAATAGAAAAATACCTTGACGCGGCGCAGCAATTGGTCGACAAATACGGGTTGCCTAATTACTACACGCAGCGAATGGATCTCATAAAAGAGGAACTCGCCACCATGTTTGACAACAAAAAACCTAAACAAGCAACCCTTTTCGACTTCAAGTAGACATAAGCTTTTCAACTTGGGCCCACAAATCAAATGGCAGGTGCACCCGTATCAAGCAAACTTGGCATCCCAACTCATACCTCAAAAGGATCCGCAACGTCTCCAGCGGGCTCTCGGCAAGAACCAAAATCTTGCTCTTGCTAGATGCCCAGGGGTTGAGCGCAGTTAAACTAGCCTCGCAATCGAAACTGTCCTATTCTGTTGTGATGCATCATCTGCGGCTTCTAAAACAAGAAGGAACCGTTGAGCGGAAGGGTATCTGTCGTTATGTATGGTTGCCGACGGGTTTGGGTCAGAAGCGGCTTAGTTAAAAAGTGCAGGCGCATGGTGAGCTTTGGCATTTGGGACATTTACTGGGGTACTTGGCTAATGCGGCTTTTTCAAGGTCAATTCCCATTATGTTTGCTAATGACGCAAGCCAGGCGATTACGTCGGCGAATTCTTTCTCGGTGGCTAAGGGGTCGGTTCCTTTTAGTTCTTCTCCGAGTTCGGCGACTTCGTCTACTAACCAGTTAAACGTGCCATTGACGCCACGTTCGCTGTCACGTTTGAAGTATAGACGCTTCATCATTTCTTGAAATTCGTGGATTTCCATAGATATTCACAATTAAATGTCCGCTTCGGAGGCTTTTAAGAGTTTAGCGTGCGATTTAACTGTGTTTGGTTGATGCTTTTGTATACAGAACGGCGCTCGTGATTTACATAAGGGAGAGACCTAACATGCAAAGAGACCGTGTTTGAGTCTTGTGTTTTGGACTTCTGGTTGACACCCGTTTTGGATTGAGTTTAGTTAGTTTTGGCGTAACATTAATTAGTTTACTCGCAGATTAGGCATTACATCGCATTAACGGATTGGAATGTTTCATGAGTGGTCGTCGAAAAAAGAAAGATACTGGTCCAATGCCTGCCGCAAGTGCAGGTTTGCTTCGCTTCTTCGAGGAAGAAACCGAAGGAATCAAAATCCGACCGGAACTCCTCGTCATATTGGCAGTCAGCCTTATTGTGATTTCAGTAGTCGCGTTAAGGTTCTTCGCATAATTCACGATGCACTTTAGCGTCTAGCTGCTGTAACGTGTAGTACTTCGATTCTTTGAACACTGTTTAGGTGCAGAAATAACTCACTTCTTTCTTCACGGCTGGCAACCTGCGGAATTGGCTGAGCGATGGTTGAGCGTAGCACAATTGCTTCAGCCTCTGAGAGCCATATGCCTGAAGGTTCATACGTCACCGCCATTAAGGTGCCTTCAAAACCGTATGCTGGGTCAAGTATAACGCGGACTCTTTTACCCACATTTCGTTCCAGCATATGAAAAATCGATGGCGGCAAATCTGATTCTGGCATAGGCTTCAAACTTCGGTAAATCAATACAATAGTGCAATTGCAGATAAAACACTTGTCCTAGTCGTTGCATGTTCCTTTTAGGCATATACAGAACCAACTTGCCCGTTTAACGTATTGCCATTTGCCATGTTCATGCCGAAAGCTGACCGCGACACTTTCAAGTTATAGAAAAAGGTGTGTTTTCTGCACTGTACAGCTAGCCGTGTNTTAGCTAAATTTTAATAGGGCTGTCAAGTTTTCTTTCAAGNGATGGTAATGGCGGCAGACGATTCTCTCAATCATTCTCTAGACAGTGCCACAAAACACTATTCCTCCATGTTCTTTCTTCCCCAATACAAAACGACGTTGATAGGGGTTGCAGTCGTATGCATTGGTGCAATTGGGTTATGCGACTACGCCGTTTTTGGCTCCATCTTAAGTTTCGGCCTTGGTTTTTCACTTTTCGCAGCAACTTTCTTAACTGACATAATAGTCTGCAAGGGGCTTCTTAAAATCGACCCAATCTTTTCGATGCGTAGAACCACCGTTGTTTCCTTAGTAGGGTGGAGCCTTTGGCTGGTTTTTAGTTTGCTAGGCGTTGGTTTAGCTTCATTGTTTGGCTGGCTGTTATGGGTAAAACTCACCCTTTTAGGGTTCGCTGTAGTTGTACGCTTCGCTTTATCGTGATTAGCGCTACATCTAGCGCTGCAAAGTGGCGTCAAACGCTCTCGATTTTGATACAACCAGTTTTGGCAGTTACATTGTTTATGGTTTTCTGGGAAACGTTGTCCTCGCTAACGGTGCTGCCCGTTTTGCTCTTCATCATCATGGCACCCATCATTGCCTTTCTAGCTGTTTACATGCTTTTGTCATCGATTGATCGTTTAGGTAAAAAAGCCTACAATCTCCCAGCGCTTTCCCTGTTTAGGGCGTTTCTACTTAACTGGGTCACTGACCAAAATGAACCCCTTGAAAAACACCTCGAAGCCATGGGCGCAGACGCAGATATCGAAGTAACCCTTCTAAAGTTTGACGCCGCCAAACCTAAAACGGCAATCATTGTTCCACAGGTACATCCAGGACCATTCAAAAACATCGGAAGCAGCCTCCTACCTTCACTTCTCAAAAAAGGTTACGACTCCGAATTTAACTGTAACTCGTGTGTGCCACTGGGCATTTTGGGGCATGAATCGGATTTGGCTTCACAAACCCAAAACCTCAAAATAATCGCTAAAGTTATTAATTCAGCAAAGTTTGAGGCTCAGGCGCGTTTAGCTTCACCGATGGTTAGAGCAACAGATGGCGCTGCTATTGCTTGCTGCCAAGTTTTTGGCGACACAGCTTTCCTATCCTTTTCGCTTGCTCCTGAAACAACTGAGGATTTGCCTCAAGAACTCGGTCGAGTAGTGCTCGAAGAAGCAAAACGGCTTGGTTTAACAAACGCTCTGGTAGTTAACACTCATAACTGCATAACCAGCATCATTGATACCGCTGAGCATCTTGACGAGCTTAAACGCGTCGCTTCCAAAGCCCTACAGAAAGCCGTGGCGCAACCCACTAAGCCCTTCCGCGTTGGCGCCGCCACCGTTTACCCAACAGAATTCACTCTAAAAGCCGGCATGGGCCCGGGCGGCATAACAGCCCTAATCGTTGAAGTTGCAGACCAGAAAACAGCCTACATCGTTATTGACGGTAACAATATGGTTCCTCATCTGCGGGAAAAGATTTTGCATTCTTTAACAGCGCTAGGTTTCGGCGCAAGCGAAGTCTTAACAACTGATACGCATGCGGTTACGGCTTCAGTTACTGGACGACGTGGCTACCACCCAGTCGGCGAAATCATGGATAACACATTGCTAATCAGCCACATTGTCGAGGTAGCGGAGAAGGCAGATGCCAACCTGGAACCATGCAAAGCAGGATGCAAAACCTTCATTGTGCCTCAGGTCCGAGTAATCGGCGAAGAACGCTTAAAATCCGTAACAACGCTTGTCGATAAAGCAATTGAACAAATCAAACATACCGCTCCAGTGATCTTTGGCGTTGAAGGTTTGCTGCTTATTCTGCTGCTACTATTGTTATAATGTTATCGTTTGGGTTTTCTTTTTAGTTCGGTACCGCAGACTTGGCATTCTTTGAATTTGCAGTTTCCAGGGTACTGTTTGTAACATGCTGGGCAATAGCGAATCCACTCGAGGAGGCGTTTGATTCCAAGTGTTGCGAGGGCGAGGAATTCGATGCCGACTTGCTTTGCAATGTTTTGGATAGAGTAATCGTCTGTGACTATCTGTGGTGTGTAGCCTTGCGTTTTTAGTTCAATGGCTAATGCTAAGAGTTGTTTGTCGGCTTCTGAGAGTTTGTGGATGTCGCCGGCTTTGGTAGCTGAAGCTTCTAGCTTGGCGCAGGCTTGCTGTGTGGGTGCTTGTACTTTGATTTTGCCACTTTCAATCGCCATCTCAAGCCGCATCTTCACCATTGAGTCGCGCTTAATTTCCTCCTCAACTTTGGGCACCGTAACCTGCTCCTCAATTGAAGAAAAAGGATCAAAGCCAGCTACAAAAGCTGAAGTATCCAAAACAATGATGCGTCTGCACGGGTTTTCTTTGGCGGCGCTCATTCAGTTCCCTTAAAGAGCAGCCTGTTGCGCAGTCGGTCGTAGAAGTTGCTTTCAAATCGGATAAAAGAGGTGACGTTTTTGGAGCGGCATACCCCCAGTTTAGGTTCGTCTTTGCTTACGAGTTTGCGGAATTGGCCATCGATGTTTACTAGCATTTCTTGAGGGCGAATCACATTGAAGGTTATGACTGAATCTGTTGGAAAGACGAGCGAGTGGAAAACTGTTAATGAACAGATCGGCGTGAGAACGAATCCTTCTACCTCTCGATCAAGCACGGGTCCACCAGCGGATAATGAGTAACCTGTGGAACCTGTTTGGGTGGCGACGATTAAGCCGTCTGCTTGGGATTTGAGGATGGGTTTGCCGTCTTTGCAGATTTCAGCGTAAAAAATCTTAGAAGGCGCCCCTGCCGAAATTACAACATCGTTGAGAGCGTCTGGGAGAACTTCGTCGCCTGCGGTTATAGCGAGTTTGGTGCATTTCTCGATTTTATATTCGCCTTTAAGGATGCGGTCTAATGCTTCGTAGGCGTCTTTAGGTTCGACTTCNGTGAGGAAACCGCGGACCCCCATGTTGACGCCTATGATTGGAGGCTCAGGTTTTGGTAGGTTGATGCAAGCGCGCAGGATGGTGCCGTCGCCACCGATGCTGACTACAAAGTCGGTTTTCATTTCTATGAGCGGAACAAATTCGAACTGTTTTTTTGCGTTGATTAGGTCAGCGAGGGATTCCTCTATGAGAACATGTAAGCCCTTCCCGCAAAGATACTCGGCCAACTCTTCAGTGAGCTTCAAAGCCGGTTTCTTATCGAAGCGGGCGACTAATCCAACGCTTTTAAACGTTAATTTCACCGCTCCTTTAACTGGCGTTAACCTTAATCTATATATGGGTGATGCTCAGAATGAAGGGGTAGAAACTTACACTGTGGTGAATGTATGAGCAGACCAGTAGATGTCGGAGAATTACGCGTTGGCGGTTACATGATGATTGACGGCGAACCCTGCAGAATCATGGATATATCTAAATCTAAACCTGGAAAACACGGATCAGCCAAAGCCAGAATAGTTGCCATCGGCGTTTTCGACAACCAGAAACGACAATTCGTTAAACCAGTGGACTGCGGCGCAGAAATCCCAATNATCGACAAACGACCCGGTCAAATNTTTGCAGTTAACCCAACAGGNGTCCAAATCATGGACCTTGAAACATACGAATACATTGATGCCCCNTTCCCTGAAGAGGAAGAAATCAAAGTCAAACTAGTCCCCGGCGTCGAAATCGAGTATTGGAAGATTTTAGGCAAAGTAAAAATCGTTCGAGCAAAATAAGC
>JGI20214J51650_10002115_pt1 | contig 12570 bp, 11 predicted proteins | sample WetSurMetagenome_FD_51650 | JGI IMG/M metagenome (IMG submission 51650)
GGGGTGAAACTGGACGAATTCGAGATTGGCCAGGCGCGCCCCGGCGCGATAGGCGATGGCCAGCCCGTCTCCGGCCGCCACATCCGGGTTGCTCGTATAGAGATAGACCTTGCCCGCGCCTCCGGTGCAGAGCAGCACGGTGTGGGCGAGAAAGGTATGAATCTCCCGGTGCTGACTATCGAGCACGTAAGCTCCCCGGCAGACGTCCTGATATTGGAGGGTAACGGTGCCGGCTTTCAGGGAATCGTGCTGGATGATGAGGTCCATCACCAGGTGATTTTCGAAGATGTGAATATTGGGGTTCGCTTCCGCCGCTGCAATCAGCACCCGTTCCACCGCCTTGCCCGTCATGTCATGGGCGTGCACGATGCGGTTCCGGGTATGCCCGCCTTCCCGGCCGAGATCGAACGCGGTCCCCTCCGATGAACCGTGGTCGAAGGGGACCCCCCGGGTTGCCAGCTCCCGCACCCGGTCCGGTCCGCTGTAAACGACCAAATCGACGACGTCCGGGTGGCACAGACCGTCTCCGGCATTCAGAGTGTCCTGGATGTGCAGCTGGAAGGAATCATCCGGACCGAGCACCGAAGCGATCCCTCCCTGGGCGTAGTTGGTGCTCGTCTCGAGCTTGTCCTTTTTGGTCACGATGGCCACCGTGCCGGACGTTGCCGCTTTCAAAGCAAAGGTGAGGCCGGCAATGCCGCTTCCGACCACGAGGAAATCAAACTGATATTCCATAGCAGTTCCCATAAAAACCATCGAAGGTTAGAATCAAACGGGAGCGGGCGAGCGATCCCGCAACCGGACCTCATGCGAAGGCCCGGTTTGTTGACACGGCCCACTTTATTCGATAAGGTGATCTATGTAAAGCCTTGCAGACGCTTCAATTCGAAGGGGTTGATGCGGTTATTCGGGGGGAAGAATCCACGATGGCACTACCAGCCAGGAAGCCTGCTGATCAGCACTCCAAGTGTTCCGGACCGTTCGAGGTGATTGCCTTTGATTGTGACGGGGTGCTTTTCGATTCCAAAGAGGCGAATGTCCTCTTCTACAGTCATATTTTGGAACACCTCGGGCGCCCTCCGGTTCGCCCGGAGCAGCATGAATTCATTCACATGCACCCGGTGCGCGAATCGCTGCGGTATCTGGTCGGAGATGGGCAAGCTCATGAAGATGCCTGCCGCTACGTTCAGAGCATCGACTTTGCCCGGTTCAACGCCTGTCTCCGTCCCGAACCCGGCCTGGTCGACCTCCTGAAACAACTGCAGGCCTGCTACCATACCGCTCTCGCCACCAATCGTACGATCTCGACGCGACAGGTCTTGGCTCATTTCGAGATCGAGAAATATTTTGACCTGGTCGTCTCCGCTTCGGATGTGTCTTGCCCCAAACCTCATCCGGAAATCATGGAACTCATTATGAACACCTTCAGCGTCTCGCCGGAAGAAGTCCTTTTTGTGGGGGATTCCACCGTGGATGAGGCCTTTGCCAGGGCCACCGGGGTTTTCTTCGTTGCCTATAAGAACGCAGACCTGAAAGCAAACCTGCATATTTCCCATTTTCGCGAACTACAGCCGGTGCTCTTCTCGATCACCAACTCACCGAAATAGCAGCACCAAGATGCCATCCTCCAGTCCGCTCCCTGAAGGTTCCCCTCTGATCCTGGCAGGCGTCGTCCATGGTGATGATCGCGGCTTTGTGCGGGCCATCCGCTTTCTCTACTCCTTCCAGCCGGACCTCATTCTCGTCGAGCTCAGCCCCTACGCCAAAGCCTTTCGCGATGGGAAACGGCGCACCCTCCAGCAGACCCTCAACCGCAATTTGAGAGCAACGGCCGAAGCATGCGGACTGTCCTACCGGGAGGCTCTGACCCACCCGGAGATCAAAGCCNTACGGAGGCAGCTCAGCCTGCCTCCCGAATACCGTGCGGCAAGACGCTTTTCGCAGGCAACGGGGAGCCGCCTGTTCCTGGTCGATTACTCTCCGTTCAGTCGCAAGCTGATCGCCTTGTGGCCGGAACTGCTTGCCGGTGAGAACCTTGCCTCGCTCCTGTCGCTTCCCCGGGACGCTCGTCCTGAAGTCCAAAGGCTCTATGAACGGGCGGCACGGAGCATCCGAGGGGAAAGTCCCTCTCCGGCAGGCCTTCCCCATAACGATGACAGCGAAACAGATCGTCTCTGGGAGAAGCGGGAACGACATTTGGCCAATGCCATCCGTTCCCTCCTGCGCCGTCANCGCCCTTCGATGGCCGTCTATTTGGGAGGATGGCGCCACCTCTGCGCCGGCGGCAGTATTCCGTCCCTGCGAGAACTCCTTAACATCAACGTTTCCCGATGCGCCCTCCTCGATCGCCCCTTCCTCCAACCTCTCACCACTCACCACTAGCCACTATTTTGCCGCTTGCAATTTTCTGGAAACCTGTTAAGTGATGTCGGTGTAAGAAATGGTTATCAGATAAGCCTTGGTCGTGCTAGGCGGGGAGCTAGCGGTGCCCTGTCGCCCGAAATCCGCTTAGCGGGGCTGAATCCCCTTTGAAGGGCTTGAGCGGGGCAGATCGGTTCTAATTCCTTTACCGGCTGGACACCGCGCAACAGACGACTACGAACCCCGTCAGATCCGGAAGGAAGCAGCGGTAAGTATCACCGGCTGTGTCGTGGTTCACTCTAGTGAGGTGCTGGAAGGTGGTCGGTTTGAATTCGCCGGTTCGACAAAGGGTGCACGGCCAAGGATTTTTCTATCTATAAAATGGCTGCCCGCTTGGTTTTTCGGCGCTTTTCCGATCACTGGCCACTGATCACTTTTCAAGCAAACTCTCCGGCCGCCTGCCCGGTGCCCCGGTATCTCCTCGTAATTGTTTTTGAACACGCCCGACCTTGTGCTAGAATGCTCGAAACATTTCGAGTTTTTATCTGATGATCGCAGACTGCCGTCATCTCTTCAGGGGGAGGAGCGGCGTGCACGGGGCATTCAGGTCGATGACACACAAAGCCGATAACAGCGAACCGCTCATCCGCGAACTGACCGAAATCCGCACCGAGGTCGCCGAATTGCGGGGCTTGGAGATTCAGCTCAAGCGGGCACTGAAGGACCTGCGGAAGAGTGAGGAGAAATTCTCCAAGGTCTTTCAGGGCAGTCCCAGCAGCCTGCTCATTACCCGCCTGAGTGACGGCACGATTCTCGACTGCAACGAGAGCTTCCTTCGCATCATGGGATACGCCCGGGAAGAAGTTATCGGGAAATCCTCCGGGGACCTCGGGAACTGGGCGAACCCTGCCGATCGGGAGAGTTTCGTGCAGGCCCTGCGCGAAAAAGAAGAGTGCATTGCCCTCGAAACCGCCTTTCGCGCCAAGGATGGAACGATCATCCCGGGACTGATTTCTGCCCGCGTCATCGAACTCGAGGGAGAAACCTGCGTCGTTTCCACGTCCAGTGACCTCACCAAGTTCAGGCAGGCGGAAGAAGCTTTGCGGGAAAGCGAGGCAAAGTTTCGCACCCTCTTTGAAGAATCGCGGGATGCCATCTACCTCTCCTCCCGGGACGGGCTCTTCATCGATGTCAACAAATCCACGCTGGAACTCTTCGGGTTCTCCCGCGAGGAACTTCTCACCCGGCTCACCATAACCGATCTTTACCGGCATCCCGGCGATCGCGACCTCTTTGTCCAGGAGATCGAGCGCCGGGGTTTTGTGCGAGACTACGAGGTGATCTTTCGAAAAAACGACGGCACCGAAATGCCCTGCCTGCTCACGGCCACCGTACGCTATGCCACGGATGGTTCCGTCCTGGGATACCAGGGCATCATCCGGGACATCACCAGGCGAAAGGAGATGGCAGAGGCCCTCAGGAGCCGTGCGGAAGAGATCAAGCTGTTTGCCTACACCGTTTCCCACGATCTCAAGAGCCCGGCCGTCGGCGTTTATGGGCTCACCCGACTGCTCCGCAACCATCTTGAGCCGGTTCTGGATGACAAGGGCCGAACTTTCTGTGATCAGATCATGAACGCCGCGGAGCAGATTACCCTCCTGGCTGAACGCATCAATCTCTTTATCGCCGCCAAGGAAACCCCGGTGCACATCGAGAAGGTAAAGCTCGGAGAGATTCTGCAAATGCTCAAGGAGGAATTCACCTCCCGGATCGAACTCCGACAAATCAGGTGGCTGGCGCCCGACCCGGCTCCCGAGATCAGCGCCGACCGCATTTCCCTGCTCCGAGCCCTGCGCAATCTCGTCGACAACGCACTGAAATACGGCGGTGACGATTTGAGCGAAATCGAGATCGGGCACCGGGAAAAAGAGCGTTTTCATATCCTTTCCGTGAGGGACAACGGCATTGGTATGAAAAGCGAGGATTCGGAGAGGCTTTTCGGTTTCTTCCAGCGCCGCGAATCCTCCCGAAGCATCGCGGGAACCGGCCTGGGATTGGCGATTGTGAAAGAGATCGCCGAACAGCACGGGGGCAAGGCCTGGATGGAACCCGTCCCCGAGGGAGGAACCACCTTTTACCTCTCCCTTGCGAAGCAGTAGCCCATGTCCCGCGGGGACACCCGAAAACACATGAAAAGAGCCGTGACAAACCCGCAACCCGCAACCCGCAACTTTTCGAAGCCGCGATGACCCCTTCCGAGAATCGTGCCCTCCTCTACTTGAAACTTGTCCTGACTGCCGTCTTCTGGGGCGGGACTTTTATCGCCGGACGGATTGTCGCCCGCGAGGCGGGACCGTTTTCGGCTGCCTTTCTGCGCTTCCTGGTGGCCTCGCTTATTCTGGTCTGCTTTGTTCTGAGAACCCACGGAACCATCCCCGGCCTCGACCGGAAGCTGCTCTTGCCCGTCGCCCTGCTCGGGTTAACCGGAGTTTTTGCCTACAATGCCCTTTTCTTTTCCGGGCTCAAGACCGTTACCGCCAGCCGGGCCTCGTTGATCATCACCTCCAATCCCGCTTTCATCGCGCTCTTTGCGGCGCTGATCTTTCATGAGCGTCTGACGCTCGTGAAAAGCCTGGGAATCGCCCTCTCCATAACCGGGGCGATGATCGTCATCTCCAAGGGCAATCCCCTGAACGTTTTGCAGGGTCAGCTGGGGATGGGCGAACTCTACATGTTCGGCTGCGTGATGAGTTGGGTGGCGTATTCGTTGATCGGCAAGGTGGCGCTGAAAAGCCTTTCGCCTTTGATCAGCGTCACCTGGGCCTGCGTGATCGGAGGCTTGTTGCTGTTTCCTCCGGCCCTTATCGAGGGCCTGACCTCCACGGTTGCGGGCTATTCCTGTGCCGCCTGGATGAGCATCGTCTACCTGGGGTTCTTCGGCACCAGTCTCGGGTTTATCTGGTATTACGAGGGAATCCGGACCATCGGCCCATCCCGGGCCGGGGTCTTCATCAATCTCGTCCCGATCTTCGCCGTCATTATGGCCTTCCTCCTTCTGGACGAAGCCATCGACGCCTCGATCATCCTGGGGGCGGTTTTCGTCTTTACCGGCGTCTACCTGACCAACCGGCCATGAGTCATCCTCCCGAGAAAATCACCTCTCCTCGATGAAGATGAGCTGGTATTGGAGCATGCCCTCCCCTTCATCTCTCCCCACGCCACCGTTGATTCTCCCGATGAACAGTACCTAAGAACCCAAGAATTCGTCTATTATTTGCTGTTCGGCCATCACATTCAGCATCGGCGCGTGGCCGCAGTACTCGATCTCCACCAGGCGGCAACACGGCCCTCGCTCCGTCATCGCCAGTGCCGTCTCCCGCGACAACACGTCCGAACCCCTCCCTCGAAAAAGGAGAGTCTTGCACTGGATGCGGTCGTAGGCCGCCCAATGATTCCAATCCTCGGGGTGGGTAGTCAGGTGGCCCATGAGGCGCGGGTCATAGTGCACGGTGATCTTGCCGGCATCGGTTCGCCGCCAGGAGGTTTCCGCCAGATGGCGCCAGGTGGCGTCGGTTTGCGGCCCGAACGGGGCGTAGACGGTGCGCAGCCATTCCTCCAGCGCGGTCAACGTCTCGAATGTCGGCGGGTTCCCCCCGTACGCGGCGATGCGCCGGGTCGCCTCCGCCGGGACCTCCGGACCCACATCATTGAGCACCAGGTGGGTCATGCGGCCCCGAAGGGCGCCTCCCGCCAGCGCGATCCCCAGCATTCCGCCCATGGACGTTCCAATCCAACGCATCCGTTCGATTCCCAGCCCAAGGCATAAATCGAGGGCAATCTCGCCGTAGAATGCAAAGCAGTACTCGCGTTCGGGCTCCAGCGCCCACTGGCTGCNCCCGCGCCCCAACAGATCGGGACAGATNACCCGATAGCGCGCAGACAGGTGGCGGGCGAGCGCATCGAAGTCGCGCCCGGTGCGTGCCAGGCCATGCCAGCACAGCACCACTTCCGAGTCCTCGGACCCCCATTCGGTAAAGTGCAGTTCCCGGCCCGCACAAGCCAGGTATCGTGAAACCATGCTCATCGTTCTACCCTCAGTTCGTTTCTGCAACCCAACCCGGTGCAAAACTCAAAGTCCGGAATTCAAGCACGCCGGCGGCGTTCCTTCACTTTTACCGCAGAGTCGAAACCCATACAATCGGCAAAGATCAAAATCAAATCCAGGAAATTTTACTTGACAGAACATATCAACTGATATATCTGATGAAATCGTATCCTCCGATCTTCATCGCTTTTTTCCGGCGATGCCATTTGCGGCTTCTTATTGATAAATGTTCTCTTGCAAGCAGAACGGCCATGCACCAATTGTACCTGTTGGCAAACACCTTCCTTGCATAAGAATTGATGTATCGTGGGACGTGCGTTGGGTTCGTCCCGAGTTTGAGAGAAATGTTTCTGGAGAGAGGAGACAGCGTATGAGAAACAAGATTTGGTCCCTGAAAAGCTTTGCTTTATTGTTTCTGGGTTTGTTTGTTCTGAGCAGTATGGCACCACCGGATGCTTCGGCCATCGACAAGCTGCGCCTGAGTCTTCAACCCACGCCCGATTGTTTTATTGTCTGGCGCATCATAAATGAAGGACTGGACAAGAAAGCAGGCCTCGATATCGAGATGATATACGCCGATTCCGGGGTGTCGCAGATTGAAGCCTTGCCTGCAAAGGTTTGGGATCTAGCCAATCTCGGGGGTGTGCCCATGTTGATGGGAGCCCTTCGTTATAAAGCCTACATGATCGCCCTGTCGGCCAATGACGGCTACAACAATATGGTGATGGTGCGACCCAACAGTCCTATCCTCCAGGCAAAAGGGGTTAATCCCAAATACCCGGATTTATATGGAAGCGCCGAACTGGTGAAGGGTAAGACCGCCCTGGTGCCAACCGTTACTTCCGCGCATTATGCTCTCTCCGGCTGGTTGAAGGCTTTGGGTTTGGCGGACAAAGACATTGTCCTGCAGAATATGGAACCCGGCCAGGCCGTAGCCGCTTTCGATTCCGGCGTGGGTGATATCATCTCGGTTTGGGTGCCGTTCTCTTTAACCGGGATCAAAAAAGGCTGGAAAACGGTTGCTGACGGGGCCATGACCCAATCAAGTGTTCCGCTGGTCTGGACTACTCCCCGAGACTTCGGCGACAAGAACCCGGAGCTTATCAAAAAGTTCATGCTCCTCTACTTTCAGGAAATCGACCGGTATCAAAATGAGTTAAAGACCGACAAGGCCGCTTTGGTTCCCAAGGTTAAAAAGGTCTTCAAAGATTGGGGCGGAATGGACATGACTGACGAGATGGTGGGCATGATGCTTGAGACTTACAAGATGTATGATCTCAAGCAGAACCTCCAGATGCTTGATGACTCCAAAGGCAAGAGCGAAGCGTTCTTGATGATGAAGAGCGTGGCCGACTTCTTCACGGAAAACAAAAGGTTTACTCCTGAGCAGCGGGAGCAAGTTCTCAACACGGACTTCATCACCTCGAAGTTCCTGAAGTAAGCGCCAATACTGAAGTCATGGCGTTCCCGAGAATAGCGCTTAAGTCTTGCGAGGTTTAGCTGCCGAGTTTTACCCTGGTTCGGGGAGAGCTTCTCCTGGAAGCCAATCCTCGAACCAGGCCCGAACCACGGTAAGTCGAATTTCGATCCAGGGAAAGATGCAACCTATCGATATGGCGTGAAGCGAGTAACGTTATGAGCAGCCGTCGCGCTTTCTTCATGAAAATCCTTCCCTATCTGAGTTTGGCATCCTTTTTTGTAGGGTGGCAGCTTGCGGTGGATTGGGGAATCATTCCAAGGGAACTTCTGGCAAGTCCTACGCAGGTGATCAAGCTGTTGATCATGAAGCTGACCGATCCCAATCCAGACGGCGCGGTTCTCCTGGAGCACACCTGGATCAGCCTTCAGGAAGCATTCATCGGTTACCTTCTGGCACTTGCAATCGGCCTTCCCTTGGGACTTGGCATGGCTTGGTTTCGCGTCGTCGAGGGGTTCGCAAGGCCTTTCTTTGAAATGCTGCGACCGGTTCCTCCGGTGGCCTTGATTCCTTTGGCGATTTTCTGGTTTGGCATTGGTCTTTCAGGCAAGGTCTTCATCATCTGGGTATCGGGAGTCGTTCCCTGCGTGATCAATGCATATGTCGGCGTCAAAATGACAAATCCTACGTTGATAGCCATGGCGAGGACTTATGGGGCATCGGATTGGGGCATATTCACCAAGATTTGCATCCCCTCCGCTCTGCCCATGGTTTTTGGCGCACTCCAGATCGGGCTGGCCTACTCCTGGATATCTCTTGTAGCCGCAGAGTTGGTGGCCGCAAATGCCGGGCTGGGATTCCTGATCACCATGGGTCGACGCCTGGTGATGCCTGACATGGTGCTCCTCGGAATGTTCATGGTAGCGATTACCGGTGCCATTCTCGGAATGGTCATCAAGAAAATCGAGAACCGCCTTCTCGCAGGGATCAGGAGGTAATTCCGAATGCCGGTCGCGGATGATTCCAGAACTCTCACTTGGCAGGCCATAATCAGCAGCAACATAATCTTTTATCTAATATCGACGGCCACCATTTTCCTCGTCTGGGATTGGATCGCCTCGGCCGGACTCCTGGGGATGCCCCGCGTTTTGGGGGTACTCCAATATCTGTGGGCATTGACATTTGACCCACTGGCCGGGCTTGGTCTCTTTGGCCACATTTGGGCAAGCCTGCACCGGGTGCTGCTGGGCTTTCTCCTCGCGGTGGCGATTGGCGTGCCCTTGGGGTTCTTCATGGCGATGAACCCTTTCATTGACGCCATTGTCGGGCCGGTTTTCAACCTTCTCAAACCGATGCCTCCGATTGCCTGGATATCTTTGGCTATCCTGTGGTTTGGCATTGGCGAGCAGTCGAAAGTGTTCCTCATTCTCATCGGAGCGCTAATCCCCTGCGTTATCAATTCGTACAATGGCATTCGACTGGTAGACCCCGGACTCTACGATGTCGTTCGTATGCTTGGGGGCACCAAGCGGGACGAAGCTTTTCAGGTCATGTTTCCCGCCTCCTTTCCTTCTATCTTTGCCGGTATTCAGCTTGCTCTGAGTATGGCCTGGACTTGTGTCGTGGCGGCGGAACTGATCGCCTCCCGGAGCGGTATGGGCTTCATCATCATCATGGGCATGAACATCTCGAGCTCCGACCAGATTTTTGGAGGAATCGTTGTGATCGGTCTTGTCGGTTGGTTGCTCTCCGTACTCCTGGCGCAGTTGGAAAGATGGCTGTGTCCGTGGAAAAGAGAAATCTGAGGGTGCGAATTTCGGAATTGGGATTCAGGGATGCCTATGGAAAGAATTAAAACCGTGAGGAATGACCTTGTGCCCAACCGCTCTGAATCTCTTCGGAATAAGGTCTATGATTACCTCCGCGGTGAAATGGATAAGGGAATCCTGCTTCCGGGCGCTTTGATCAATCTCAATGAGATGAGCGAACGATTCAAGGTGAGCAAAACGCCCTTGAGGGAAGCACTGCTGCGCCTCGAGGCGGAAGGCTTTGTCAGTATCCGGCCGCGAAGCGGCATCATTATCAATCGCCTCGAACTGGAAGATATCCGATATTTGTATGAGGTCGTGGCGGCCCTGGAAGGTGCTCTTATCGATTCGATTTTCGACAAGTTCGACAATTCTCACGTATCTCTAATGGAAAAGCTTAACGTTGACATGAGAACCGCCATCGAGAATGGTGACTACGTCGCGTACGATAAACCGCACTGGGATTTTCACAATCTCTTCACCGAATTGTCCGGAAGTGCACTGGTACAGAGAATCATTACTCCTATCAGACAGAGACTGTGGGACTTTCCCAGACGGCGCAACCACCAGCAATGGGAACTGATGGCATGTGAAGAACATCAGCAAATCACGGAAGCCATTAAAAGTGGTAATCGCAGCGAAGCTTTGCGGGTCGTGAAGGAGTTTCACTGGAATTTCGCGTACAATGAAAGATTCATCCGTTGGGTGTACTTCCCATCTGCCTGATAAGGGCATCTTCCTCTTCACAAATACAAACTGCGGTAAGGCCGATAAAGTCTTACCGCAGTTTGTATTCTTGATCAATTCTTAGAAACCGGGGATCTGCTTGGGGAAGTAATCCTCACACTTCCCTTCCCGATGGACGTCTACGGTGGTGCAGTGCAGCGAGCCACCGAAGGGTACGACTTTGTCGTAGGGCACGGCGATTACTTCAACGCCCAGCTTGGTGAGCTGTTCTATGTACCTTTCCTCGTGGGCTTCCACACAAATGGTGTTTGGCCCCAGCGAGAGGGTGTTGAAGTAAATCGGGTTGGGGCCTTTGCGTGGCGTTCCAAACGCGTCGAGGATTTCATCGTAATGATAGGTCGGTCCAACCGCCTCAATAATCTCCCAGTCATTTTGCCTGAAGAGCTGCACCGCTTTCTCGGTAAGGAAGGGGCGGTCGGGGCTATGGAGCAGGAGACCGGGACGGACGGGACAGATGATCACATCGATATGAAAGGCGTAAAAGGTAGTCCCGGTGGTGCCGAACTGCACGTCGTGGACGCGGATGCCCTTTGCGCCAAAGTAGCGCTTCAGCCAGTCAATCCCGGCGTTGTTGGTCACACAGGAGTGGTGCCAGAAGATGTCTTTACCCATACGCATACAGCAAGCCGCGTCCCACATCGGCTCCTTGTCGGTCAGGTGGAAGCGGTTCTCTTGCAGGCGCTTAAATTTTTCTTCATTGGTCCATACATTATAGTAGTTATACCAGTAGTTCTTCTCGTAGGACTCATCGGTCATGCGGGGCTTGGGGGCGGCCGTCCACAAGCACTCGGGATCTTCTTTGAAGTAGCGCTCGAAGATGGGGCGCAAGTTAAGATATTCATACCAGCGGGAGCGCAGTGCGCCGGGGGCTTCCATGATCTCGTTGCCGACGGTCATGAACAGGTCGCGGGGGCAATTGGTGCCGCGCACGTTGGGCATCGTCCAATCCGGGGTTCCGTTGCCGCGCACTTCCTTATATGCCGGATGCACTTCCACGCGATCGACGGCAATGCCGCGTGCGGTCAGGATGCTGATGAAATTATCCATCTGTTCGTTGGCTTCATCGACCATGTCCTGAGGATACATACCCCAGGTACCGATGGGAAATCCCCCTTCGGGTTGGTGCGAGTACAAGGCCGGTTCCGGCGCGGCCACCTGGGTGCCCTCGGGACGGCCTAAAATCAACCGCTTCAAGGGGTCCCATTCATTCCATGCGCTAACTTTTATTTTTTGCCCTGCCATGATCATACCTCCAGGTGATTGGGAACTTGCTTTCGGGAGGTTTCGGGATAGCAGGTCCCCTGGTGATTGTCAAGACGTTCTCCGATGGAGTACAGATGGTTGGATCCAAGCGGGCAGTAGTTCCGCCCGCACCCGATCCCATCAAAACAACCGGACTGCCGAGGGCCATTTGCTAATCTGGTTTTGTAATGCTCACTGGTAGGGCGGCAAGACGGCGACCGAGCATGTAAGCTTGATCCATTAGGTCCGCGTTCCCTTTTATTTCGCCCGGACCGCCGGCGCTTCCGTAAACCATGCCCGCGACGGTCGCCTCGAGGTGCCGGCAAATGTCCTGGAATGATCTCAGGGCATTCACCGCCCCGGAGACAAACGGGTCCGGATCGGCATAAGTCATCAAAAAAGCGAAGTTTTTCCCCTTAAAGATATTCTTTTGCCCCACCCCGACGGCGTAAAGCCTGTCGATGAAAATCTTGGTCTGGGCGGATACGTTGAACCAGTAAACGGGACTGGCCACGACGACCGAATCCGCCTCCCGCAGTTTTGCGTAGAGCGGGGTCATGTCGTCATTAACAGANCATCCCGTGGCATCGTCTCGCTGGCATTTCTCACAACCCTGGCACGGCTTGATACTCAGACCGTTCAGGTAAACGGNATCGACCNTNGCACCCGCAGCCCGGGCGCCCTCACCAACCTTCTCGGCAAGNGCTGCACTGTTGCCGTTCTTTCGCGGACTCCCGAGCAGGATAAGCATTTTATGAGGCATCATCGATCCCTTTCAACATACTTGGAATTCACTTCCAGGTGAGGCAAATATGACATAGACAGAAAGCCGGAAGTCGCATGAAGGATAGGCGAGAAAAGCAAATCCCACAACGTCTTTCTCAGCTTTG
>JGI20214J51650_10002117_pt1 | contig 12564 bp, 11 predicted proteins | sample WetSurMetagenome_FD_51650 | JGI IMG/M metagenome (IMG submission 51650)
GAGATCATGGGTCGGCCGCAACACTTCTTGTCGGCCAGGACCACCTCGAAGCCGGCCGCCTCCAGGACCTTCACGGCCGCCTTGCCGAGCTCCGGATGATTGTAGGTCATGTAGGTGTCGTTGAAGAGCACGACGGGGCCGCGGGTGCCCGGACCGATTGCGGCGCCGCGCGCCCTGGGTTCCCCATTCCGTCGCGCGAACCAGCGCGTGAAAGTCTCGCGGGCGAAGGGGGGAAGCTGGCGGTTCTGATGGATGCCGAACAGGTGATCGAGGAGCCAGCGCGCCGGGGCGCTGTTGGCCACCCAGTTAGAAACGGGGGCGAAAGCGCAGCCCAGCCGGTTCAGCGTTTCGATGTTGGCGAACAACCTGGCGCGCAGTGGGGTGCCGTGGCGGGCATAGTACTGTCCCAGGAACTCGTACTTCAGCTTCGCCATGTCCACGTTCGACGGACATTCCGCCTTGCACCCCTTGCACTCCAAGCAGAGGTCGAAGACCTCGTACATGCGCGGGGAGGTCAGGGCGTCGGCCGGCAGATGGCCGTTGATGGCGGCGCGGAGCGCGTTGGCGCGGCCGCGCGTCGAATGCTCCTCCTCCCGGGTGATCATGTAGGAGGGGCACATGGTCCCCTCCAGCGTCTTCTTGCAGACCGCGGCGCCGTTACACATCTCGACGGCCCGGTCGAATCCTCCCTCGCGGCCGAACCGAAAGAAGGTCTTCACCTGGCGTGCCCGGTAGCGCCCGCCGTACCGAAGGTTGGCCGTCATGGGGGGCGCGTCGACGATCTTGCCGGGATTCATGATCCGTTGCGGATCGAAGGCGGCCTTCAACTCACGGAACGCCTGATAGAGGGTTGGGCCAAAGAGTGTCTCGTTCCAGCAGGATCGCGAGAGGCCGTCCCCATGCTCGGCGCTCATGGCGCCGCCGAATTCCTGGACGAGCGCACTCACCTGCTCGGCAATGGCGCGCAGTGTCTCCACGTCCGGATCCCGTTTGAGATCGAGGATCGGGCGGACGTGGATGCACCCGACCGAGGCATGCCCGTAAAAGGCGGCCTCGACTTGGTGGGAGCGCACGATGGCATCGAGGCGCTTGAGATACTCCGCCAGTCGTTCGGGAGCGACCGCGGTATCCTCGATGCCCGCCACCGGCTTCTTGTCCCCGATCATTCCCAGGAGGAGCGCCATCCCCGCCTTGCGAACCTTCCAGATCTTTTGCTGTTCCTCGGGGCTCAGGGCGCGCGTGAACGCCGTGCCGATCCGCCGCCGTCGGCAATGCGCCTCCAGCCGGTCCAGCTTGGCCGCGAGCTCCCCCGGCGTCTCGCCGTAATACTCGACAAACAGCAGCGCGCCCGGGTCGCCCTGGACGAAGGTCATCTGCCGCGCGTATTCCAACGACCGTCGGGTGAGGTTGAGAATGTACTTGTCCGCCAGCTCGACGGCCGTCGGCCCGGTGGCCAGGACCTCGGTCGTGGATTCGAGCGCCTCGAACATGGTCCCGAAGTGGACGACCATCAGGGCGACCTGTGTCGGTGTGGGTCGTGGCTCCAGGTTGATCTTGGCCTCCAGCGTGGTGGCCAGGGTGCCCTCGGATCCGACCAGCAACCGGGCGAGGCTGAAGGGCCGCCCGTCTACGAACTCGTCCAGGGCGTAGCCCCCGACTCGGCGTAGGATCTTCGGGTAGCGCGCGAGGATCTCGTGCCGGTGGGCACCCACCACGCGGTGGAGCGTCCGGTAGAGGTCCCCTTCCCGCGTCGTCGAGGCAAGGGCCCGCGCCAGCTCGTCCTCGGCGAGGGCTCGCGCCGTGAGCGTGTGGCCGTCGGGCAAAACGACGGTCATCTCCTTCACGTGCTCGAGCGTGCGGCCGTAGACGATGGAGCGAGCCCCGGAGGCGTTGTTGCCGATCATGCCGCCCAGCGTGGCGCGGTTGCTGGGGGAGACGTCGGGGGCGAACCAGAGGCCGTGCGGGCGGAGCTGGGCGTTCAACTCGTCCAGCACGACGCCGGGCTGGATGCGCGCCCAACGCTCCTCCGCGTTCACCTCGAGGATCCGATTGAGATACTTGGACATGTCCAGGACGACGGCCCGGCCCACGGACTGGCCGCACAGTGAGGTCCCGGCGCCGCGCGGCAGGATGGGGACGCCATGGCTCGCGCAGATCTCCACGGTGGCCAGGACGTCGTCGGTGGTCCGGGGAATCACCACGCCCAGCGGCTCGATTTCGTAGATACTGGCGTCGGTGCTGTACAGCACCCGGGTCATCTCGTCGAAGCGCACCTCNCCCGCGAGGCGCTGTGTCAGGTCGCGCGTCAGGTCATCCACGCGAATCTCCGATCCAATGCAAGACCGACAACCGACAGCGAGGAACCGACCACCGAAGCGCGATCGGAAGTTGCGGCCTCACATCGTGTCCCTCGGTCCCGGCTGCCATTTGCGTTTAGCTGCCTGTCCAACCGAGACGGTAGATGGTGTTGGTACTGGCGATGACCATCCGACCCCGAGGATCGAAGGCGAGTCCGACGAGGTTCTCTCCGGCGACGGCCAGGGAGGCGGAGCCGTCTCGGGCGATGCGAAAGATCCCGCGCTCTCCGCCGTGAATCGCGACGACGAACAGATTGCCGTCGCGATCAAAAGCCAGGCCCTGGGGCCGGGCCAAATGCTCAAAGTAGCGCGAGACCGCCCCGGTCGGGCCGATCTGGAAGATGGGGTCGTCGTTGGACAGCGTTGGCGCAGTGACGTACAGGTCGCCGTCCGGTCCGAAGGCCAAGTGGTAGGCCGCCACGCTGGCCGGCAGCTTGGCAAAGCGACGGACCGAGCCCTGCGGCTCCACAGCGTAAATCCCGCCCGCGCGGTCTCCGACGAAGAGGGTTCCGTGGGCGCTGAAGGCGATCCCCGTGGCGATTCCCAATCCGTCGGCGAATACCTCGGTCTGGCCCGGGCCGGCAACCTTGCGAACGGTGCCGTCGTTCCGGCAGGAGATGAACAGTGTCCCCTCGGCGTCCAGGGCCAGTGCGGTGGGGTTCAGGAGGTCGCTGATGTACGGCTCGACGTCGCCGCCCGGCGAAATCCGAAATACCGACACCCCGGTGGGTGCGGCCTGGCCTCGGCTGCCGCTGAAGGTCGTGATGACCCGCCCCTCGCCATCCACCACGGGGTTGGCGACAGGGTGGAGCTCGTCCGCCAGCTTCTCGGCCACCTCGAAGAACGGTCCCTGGAAGGCACCGTCGGGCCAGGCGACCCGGAGGAAACCGGAGGCGGCGCCTTCCGGGATGGGAACGATCATCTTGCCGGGGGCCGCGATCAAGGGCCGACTCTCGGTGGTGTCGAATTGCGGAGTCACCTGGCCCAGATCCTTGGTGCAGAGATCCTCGCCGAAAATCGTGATGCGCCCCCCTTCGACGCCGGCCAGAGGGTGCACGCGGGAGATGCGGGGACTAGTCACTGGGCGCTCCTGTCGATAGTTACGGGTATTCGAGGGATCGGCCCCGGCGACGCCGAGGATCCCGCGGGACACGGGCGGCGCGGCGTCCCGGCGATCACGGTCTACGCTTTCGGCCGACACCGTTCAGGAGCGCTCGTAGCCGCGCGAGATTCCGTCGGTCGGCGGTGACGAGGTCGTCCCCTTTGGGCGTCTCCAGGATCATGGGGACGGCACGGAAGCGCGGGTCGTTCAGAAAGAACCCGAACGGCGTCAATCCGATTTGCCCTTCCCCGATGTGCGCGTGCCGGTCGACCCGGCTACCCAGCCCCTGCCGGGAATCGTTGAGGTGCATGGCCGCCACCCGGGCAATCCCGAGACAGGACTCCAGCTCCCGCATCATCCCCCGGTACCCGCGCACAGACCGCAGATCGTAGCCGGCGGCGAAGAGGTGGCAGGTGTCCAGGCAGATGCCGATGCGCTCCGCCGCCCCGACCTGCTCCACGATGGCCGCGAGCTGCTCGAACCGGTACCCCAAACCCGTCCCCTGGCCGGCGGTCGTCTCTAGGAGGACCCGGACGCGGTGAGTCGGTCGGCCGTGGTGGAGGAGGTTCAATGCTTCGGCCACCCGCGCGATGCCGTCCGCCTCGCCCGCCCCGACATGGGAGCCCGGGTGGGTGACCAGGTACGGGATGCCCAGCCGTTCGGCCCGGTCCATCTCCTCGCCGAAGGCGGCCACCGATCGCTTCCACAGGGCCGCACCGGGCGCGGCCAGATTGAGCAGGTAGCAGTCGTGGGCCACCACCGGCCCGATGCCGGCGGCGGCCAGGTTCTGCCGAAACGTCTCGACCTCGTGGTCGAGAAGCGGCCGCGCGTGCCACTGTCGGTTGCTCTTGGTAAAGATCTGGATCGCCTCGCATCCGACATCGCGGCCCCGCAGAGGCGCCCGGTCCACACCCCCGGCAATCGACATGTGGGCGCCAAGGGGCGGGCTCCGCCGCGCCTGCCTGGCCCGGGGGACGTCAGCGACTTTCGAGGCAGCCATGACGCCTAGCACGCCCGCGGCGACGCGAAACGCGGCGCCGGGTACCGGTCGGCGAGCAGGCGACGAAAGCGAGGCAGGTAGATGAGGTCAAAAACCGACTCCTTTCCGGGAAACAGCCGCACGGCGGTGTGACGAACGGCTGCCACCATTGCCTCCGCGTCGGCCAGGGGCATGTCGGTCTGCGCAATCACACTGAAGGTCAGGTGCACCGCGGTGCGGAGCTGCCGCACGCGCCGGTCCTCGTCGTCCAGTTCTTCGGGGGTCGCCATACACCCTCCAGGAACACCTGCGGACTATAACAGACCAAGGAGGGCTTTCCAAGAACGAGGGGAATCCGCTTGCGGCATCCCGTGAGGCTTCCTAGAATGGAACGCAGCTGACGATCCGGGCAGGGGCGGGGTGGCATCCCCCGACCTTCGCGATGAAGGGATGCCACCCGTCGGCTTGTCCGATACGCGGTCGGCGGTCCGGCGCGAAACCGGGAGAGAGAAGCCCATGACGGACGCGCAGGGTGATCCCGAGATTCCCCTCGTGAGCAAAGACGAGGCCATCGCCGAAGTGCGGCGCTGGCTGGAGGTCGAGAAGATCGACCCGGAGCGGATCTTCACCGCGATGGGCGACCAAGTCGTCCGGTACAAGGACCTGGTCGCCCATCTGGAGCGAGAGACGCCGGACGGGCAGCTGCTCCGCTTCGCCATTTCCCGGGGCCGCGTCATGGCGAGCGAGCGCCGCCAGGCGCAGCAGGCGTTATTCCAGATTGTTTCTGCCGCAAAGAAACCGAGCGGTGGTGGGACGCCGCCGTCACCGGTGGACCCTGAGGACACCACCACCCCGGCGTGAGGGCCGGCGGCGTGGCGGGCGGGAGAACGGCCGTGGCGACGACGCTGAAGGACGTGCTGGACCGGTTGACCGTGGAAGGGGAACTCTACGAACGGTTGCCCGACCGCCGTGTCCGTTGCTACGCCTGCGGGCATCGCTGTCTCATTCCCGAGGGGCGAGACGGCGTGTGCAAGGTCCGGTTCAATCGAGGCGGGACCCTCTTGGTGCCCAGCGGGTACGTGGCGACCGCGCTGCAACTCGATCCCGTCGAGAAGAAGCCGTTCTTCCACGCGCTGCCGGGCGCGGCGGCGCTGTCCTTTGGTATGCTGGGCTGCGACTACCATTGCGGTTACTGTCAGAACTGGATCACGTCGCAAGCGCTCCGCGATGCGGACGCCCTGACCCGCCCCAACCGCATCTCGCCGGAGGAGATCGTGCGCTGCGCCGTCGAGCAGAACGCCCCCATCATCACCAGCACCTACAACGAGCCGCTCATCACCAGTGAGTGGGCGGTGGCGGTCTTCAAGCTGGCCAAGGCCAGGGGCCTCAAGACGGCGTACGTGAGCAACGGCAACGCCACGCCCGAGGTCGTGGCGTACCTGAAGCCCTGGCTGGACCTCTACAAGGTGGACCTCAAGGGATTCGACGACACGCACTATCGCAAGCTCGGAGGGACGCTGCAGAACGTCCTGGATAGCATCCGTTTGCTCGTCGCGGAAGGATTCTGGGTCGAGGTGGTGACTTTGGTGGTGCCGGATTGGAACGACACCGAGGAGGAACTCCGAGGGATCGCCCGGTTTCTGGCGGGCGTGAGCCCGGACATCCCGTGGCACGTGACCGCGTTCCATCCGGATTACCGGATGGAGGATCGGGCGTGGACGCCGGCCGCGACGCTCACGCGCGCGGCCGCGATCGGACGGTCCGAAGGGCTCCACTTCGTCTATGCGGGCAACGCGCCCGGACGGACCGGGTCGCTGGAGAGCACCTACTGCCCGACCTGCGCGACCCTGCTGATCGAACGGGTCGGGTTCCGGGTGCTCGCCAATCACCTGGTGGCCGGCGCTTGCCCCCGCTGCCAGGCCCGGATCCCCGGGGTCTGGTCCTAGCAGGCTGCTGAAAAAGGCCATCTGCTGCGTTGGCGCGCTCGCGCGGCGCTGCGGCGTACGTGTACGTACGCCTCGGACCTGCACCCATCCTGCGGATGGGTACCCGGCGCACCGCCTTGCATCTGGACCTTTTTGAGCAGTCTGCTAAGGGATTGTCGTGCCCCGCTTTGCGGAGCGGTGTGCCGTTGCGTACGGTGACCATGCCGGCGCAATGCCCGGCGTACGGTCACTGGGTCTGGTCGTCCGTGGGACCGGGTGTGGGTTCAGAAGCCGGCGCATCGGGCAGGGGCACACCGGGGGGCGCCTCGCTCCAGTCGATCGGTGGACCGCCGCCACCGGGACCCTTCTCGCCTCGCCGCTCGCGCTTTTCTTTCTGTCGCGCTTGGCGCGTTAACTCCTTCCGCCGTTTTTCGCTCTTGTGCTGCCGAGAGGTCCCAGCCACGTGCCCTCCTGGGAGATGACGCCTCGTCCGCGGGCGGTCGTCATGATGCCGGTCCGGGGCTTGGATCGACGATTTCGCAATTAGTGTATCGCAAGGACCGCACGAACACCACCGAAACCGCGGCGCCGCAGCGAAGAATGCCGCCTCACTCGCGGGTCCGTCACAACCGGGCGGCCCTGGCGCAGCCGTCTTGCCCGCTACGCCGCGCGCGCCTCCCGGGACTGCCCGCACAGACGACTCCCCGCGGCAGCGAGGGCGAGCCCGACGGCCAGGACCGCGTAGAGAGTGAACAGGTCGCCGTGGGCAAGAATGAAGGTCGCCGTGACGGGCCCCAGCGCCATGCCGGCGAACCGAGCCGTGTTGATGACGCCGATGGTGCTGCCCCGGCTGCGACCCGCCACCTCGGCGAGGACGAGTGGGAAGACCCCGGCCGCGCATCCGGTCTGAGCCATCCGGATCACGGTGAAGGTCGTGACGTCCGTGCCAAGCACCAGCAGGAGCTGACAGGCCGAGGCGCCGCCGGCGGCGAGCAGGATCAGGCGACCGGCGGGGTAACGGCCGGCCAGCCGGCTCCATCCGTACGAGCCGGCGGCCGAGGCCAGCCCGTACGCGAACACGATGACGCCCGCGGTGACGAGGCGCTGGGGCTCAGGTGTCCCGAATTCCCGAAGAATGGCGGGCAGGATGCTGGGGAGAAAGACGATGTGCATGGTGGCGACGAGGGAGACTCCCCAGGCCGCCAGGACTTGCCGCCGGGGCACCGCGTCACCACCCGACTTTCGCGGGCGGGGCGGTATGCGCGAGAGGGCGAAATGCGAGAAAAGATAGATGCCGAACAGGATGACCCCCGAGGCGAGAAACGCCCCGCGAAACCCCAACAGTTCCGCACCCGCGGCCCCCAGGGGTGGGCCAAAGATCTGTCCCAGCGTCAGGACCGATTGATACGTTCCCAGGCGACGGGGTAACTGTTCTTCCGATGAGACCGCCGAGACGATGATGAGCCCGATGGTGGAGATGCCGCCCAGGAATCCCTGGATGATCCGGATGGCGAGCAGGAGCCACACGTCGGTGGTGAACGCCATCAACATGACCAGGATGGCGTGGGAGATCAGGCCGCGCTCGAAGAGGGCTTTGGGACTGTAGCGGTCGGAGAGGCCGCCCCAGAAGGCCGAGCCGAAGGTGGCGGTCGCCGAGGCGGCGCCCAGGATGAGCCCGGTCCAGCGCAGCGTGGCCGCCTCATCCATCGGGCTGACCGAGCGGATGTAGAACGGCAGGAACACGAACATGAAATTGAGCGCAAACGCGATGGAAAACTGCGCCGTACTGACGGCCAGGAAATCCCGGCCCCCCTCGCGCGCACCGGCAGTGTTGCTGAACATGGGCGCTCTTATACCACTCCCACGCCTGCCTGTATAGCGGCCACTCGCCTGGATGCTTGCCTGGAAGGGCGGCCCGTCGTACCTTCTCCAGGTTCGACTTGACATCGCTCCGGCCCATGGGCCATGCTCCGGCAACCTCAACGACCCCAGAGCGGGCCCGGAGCGGAGCGTCAGGCTCCGCCCTCCCCGACGCGCGACCGGCATTTTCGAGGAGGAGCTATCCATGCCGCACCGAACTATCGAGGACCTGATCGCACAGTTGGAGGAAAAACGGCGGACCGTCCTGGCGGCTGGTGGCCCGGATCGAGTGCAAAAGCAGCACGAAGCCGGCAAGCTCACGGCGCGCGAACGGCTGGAGCGGCTGTTCGATCCGGGTTCGTTCGTCGAATTGGACATGTTCGTCGAGCACCGCTGCACGACCTTCGACATGGCCAAGACGACGGCGCCGGGGGACGGCGTGGTCACGGGTTTCGGGCAGGTCAACGCGCGGCTGGCCTACGCCTTTGCGCAGGACTTCACGGTGATCGGCGGCTCGCTGGGCGAGATGCACGCGGCGAAGATCTGCAAGCTGCAGGATCTGGCCATGAAGATGGGGGCCCCGGTCGTCGGGATCAACGACTCGGGCGGCGCCCGCATCCAGGAGGGCGTGGACTCCCTTTACGGTTACGGCTCGATCTTCTACCGGAACACGCTGGCCTCCGGGGTGATCCCCCAGATCTCGGTCCTGGTGGGGCCAAGTGCGGGCGGTGCTGTCTATTCCCCGGCCCTCACCGACTTCGTGTTCATGGCGAAGGGAACCGCCAAGATGTTCATCACCGGGCCGGACGTGATCAAGGCGGCCATCGGGGAGGAGATCTCCGCCGAAGATCTGGGCGGCGCCATGGCGCACAACCAGTTGTCGGGCAACGCCCACTTTGCGTGCGACACGGAGGAGGAGCTGTTTGAGACGCTGCGCTACCTTCTCTCCTTCCTGCCGCAAAATAACCTGGAGGATCCACCCCGGGCGGACACCGGCGACGATCCTCAGCGGACGGACGACGGGCTGATCCCGCTGGTGCCCACGGTCCCCACCAAACCCTACGACATGCGGGATCTCATCGCCAAGGTGGTGGACCGGGGGGAGTTCCTCGAGGTGCACCGGTACTTCGCACAGAACATCGTGGTCGGCTTTGCGTGGTTGAATGGCCAGTCCATCGGGATCGTCGCCAACCAGCCCCGGATCATGGCGGGGTGCCTGGACATCAACGCCTCGGACAAGGCGGCCCGCTTCGTCCGGTTCTGCGACGCGTTCAACATCCCCCTTCTGACCGTGGTGGACGTGCCCGGCTACCTGCCGGGCTCGGCGCAGGAATTCGGCGGAATCATCCGGCACGGGGCCAAGATGCTGTTCGCGTATTCGGAGGCCACGGTTCCCAAGGTGACGCTGATCGTCCGGAAGTCGTACGGCGGGGCCTATCTGGCCATGTGCGCCCGGCATCTGGGGGCCGATGTGGTGATCGCCTGGCCCCAGGCGGAGATCGCGGTGATGGGGCCCGAGGGGGCGGCCAACATCATCTTCCGCAAAGAGATCAAGGAGGCTGCGGACCCGGCCGCCAAACGGCAGGAGAAGATCGACGAGTACCGCCAGAACTTCGCCAACCCGTACCAGGCAGCCAGCCGCGGGTACGTGGACATGGTGATCAACCCCAAGGACACCCGACCGACGCTGGTGCGCGCCTTCGAGATGGCGTCCACGAAACGGGAGCAGCGGCCGCGGAAGAAGCACGGTAACATCCCCCTCTGATCCGGGGGCGTTTCCAGGGAGGTGGCGAGTATGCTGCAAGGATTCTGGGGCGGGGTCATTCTCAGCTTCGTGAACCAGACGATCGTGTTCCTGGTCCTCGGCGGGTTGGCGCTGGCGATCGTCCTCGTCCAGAAATTGGTCCACCGTTTCGAGTCGCGGGCCGGGAGACCGGCCGTGCGCTCGGGACCCGCCCCGCCGCGTGGGCCCGCCCCGCGCCCCCCGGAACGGAAGCCGCCCGTCGCCCTGCTGGTGGCGGCGGTCCACGCGTTTGCCGGGGCCGCGCCGGGTTCGTTGCGGATCGTGGGCGTGGCGCGGGTGGGAGCGGGGAGTCCGTGGAAGGCAGCGGGCCGGGCGGAGGCCCTGGGGATGAACGTTACGAACGGAGACCGGCTGGAGTGATCCGCGCCAGGAGGAATGCATGAAGACTTATCGCGTGACCGTGGAGGGACAGACCTACGAAGTGACGGTCGAGGAGGTCGCAACCGCGCCCGCGTCGAGCGGCGGGGCGCGACCGGCCCCGACCGCACCGGCGACCCCCGCTCCCGTGCCGCCGGCAGGACCGCGGCCGGGGACCGCGCCGATTCTCACGCTGGCCCCCGGGGAGCGCCCCGTCCCCGCGCCCATGCCCGGCAAGATCCTGGCCGTGAATGTGGTCCCGGGGGACACGGTGGCTGCCGGCGCGGTGCTGCTCATCCTGGAAGCCATGAAGATGGAAAACGACATCCTCGCGCCGGGGGACGGAAAGGTCAAGGCGGTGAAGGTGCAGAACGGGGACACGGTCAACACCGGCGATCTCATGGTCGTCCTCGAGTAGAATGAGCCGGCGGTCTGCCAGGAGGGGTTGCGGATGGAAGTGCTAGCGAAGACCCTGCAGATCTTCACCCAGAGCGGTTACGCAGCCATGACGTGGGGCAACATCATCATGCTGGTGGTGGGCGGGACGTTGCTCTACCTCGCCATGGCGAAAGGATTCGAGCCGCTGCTCCTGCTTCCGATCGCCTTCGGCTCGATCCTGGTCAATCTCCCGCTCTCCGGCATCATGGACGATCACGGATTCCTTCGCATCCTCTATTTCGGCACCGAGCACGAGATGTTTCCGATCCTGATCTTCATGGGGGTGGGGGCCATGACGGATTTCGGTCCCCTGATCGCCAACCCCAGCACCATCCTGCTGGGAGCGGCGGCCCAGTTCGGCGTCTACGTGGCCATGCTCGGCGCGATCATGCTGGGGTTTCCCATCACGGCGGCGTCCGCGATCGGAATCATCGGGGGGGCGGACGGACCGACCTCGATCTACATGGCCTCCAAGATGGCGCCGGAGTATCTCGGCGCCATTGCCGTCGCGTCATACTCGTACATGTCGTTGGTGCCGTTGATTCAACCCCCGATCATCAAACTGCTGACCAAACCGGCGGATCGCCGGATCATCATGGCGCAATTGCGGCCGGTCTCCCGCGTGGAGAAGATCATCTTCCCCATCGCGACGACACTCTTGGTGAGTCTCTTGCTTCCTCCGGTGACAGCCCTGCTCGGGGCGCTGATGTTCGGGAATCTGATGCGGGAGTCGCTGGTGGTGAATCGTCTGTCCGACACGGCGCAGAATGCGATGATCAACATCGTCACGATCTGCCTCGGACTGACCGTCGGCGGGACCATGGGCGCGGAGCACTTCCTGCAGCCCACCACGCTCAAGATCATCCTCCTCGGNTTGGTGGCCTTCGCCTTCGGCACCGCCGGGGGGGTCGTGCTGGGTAATATCATGTGCCGGCTGTCCGGAGGGAAAATCAACCCCATGATCGGCTCGGCCGGCGTGTCGGCGGTGCCCATGGCCGCCCGCGTGGTCCACGTCCTTGGGCAGAAGGAGAATCCGGCGAATTTCCTCCTGATGCACGCCATGGGACCAAACGTGGCCGGAGTCATCGGAACCGCCGTGGCAGCGGGCGTCTTCCTGGCGCTCCTGCGATAGGGAGGGTGGGCCATGCCGTTCTATCAACTGCACGACGTCCAAGAGGTGGACCTTTTTAACGGCATCCGGATCCGTGCTATCTACGGGGAGAACCTCTCGCTGTCCATTCTTGAGTTTCCTCCCTTCACCCGGATCCCGCCGCACCGGCATCCGAACGAGCAAATCGGACTCGTAGAGGAAGGGGAGATGGAGTACACCATCGGCGAACACACCATGGTCTGCCGCAAAGGCACGGCCTTCGTCATTCCGCCCAACACCACCCACTCGGCCACGGTGCTCTCGGATACGCCGGCCCGCATCGTGGATGTCTTCACACCGCCGCGCCGGATCACCGAACAAGAGGGGCTGTGGCGGTCCTGACCCGCGGCGCTGCGCCGAGAGGTTCGAGACCCTCCGGCGGGCCACCCCGTCCCTGGCGGGAGAGCAGGGGATGGCCGAGCGGGTTGCCGTGAGCCCCCTGCTCCTTCTCTTCGCCTTGGCCTTCCTGGTTTCCGTGGATGCGCGCATCTTGGCTCCGGTCCTCCCGTCCATCGCATCGTCGTTCCAGTCGACGCCGGGCACCGTCGGCCTGGCGATGACGAGCTACGCGCTCAGCTACGGGACCGGGCAA
>JGI20214J51650_10002118_pt1 | contig 12563 bp, 11 predicted proteins | sample WetSurMetagenome_FD_51650 | JGI IMG/M metagenome (IMG submission 51650)
AGCTCGATGTGATCCTGCTGGCGGCGATCTTCCTGTTGAATCGCTGCCCACAGGTCGGGGTCGGTCTTGGCGAGGGTGTCTTGGCGGTTGAACATGGTATTGATGCTGGGCTTGAAAAATCGCGATTTTAACACGCGGCGCTTTGCTCTTGCGGCTCGTATAATCGAGCCCAGACCGGAGTGAAACCATGCAAAGACGTGATTTTCTGGCGGGCGCTGGCGTCGCGGCCATGCTGCCGCTGGCTGCGCAGGCTGCGCCCAGTGAATTGAATCAGCTGCCGGCCATCCGCTGGCGGCTGGCGTCGAGCTTTCCGAAAAGTCTGGACACCATTTACGGCGCAGCCGAAACCCTCTCCAGCCGGGTGGCCGCGCTCACCGGCGGCAAGTTCCAGATCCGCGTATTTGCCGGCGGCGAACTGGTGCCCGGCCTGCAGGTGCTCGACGCAGTCGGCAACGGCACCGCCGAATGCGGGCACTCGGCGGGCTACTACTACGTCGGCAAGAATCTCGCGCTGGCCTTCGACACCGCCGTGCCGTTCGGCCTGACGGCACGCCAGCAGAATGCGTGGATGTACGCCGGCGGCGGCATCGAAGCGCTGCGCGGGCTCTACGCGAAATACAAGGTGCTGCAGTTCCCCGGCGGCAACACCGGTACCCAGATGGGCGGCTGGTTTCGCAATGAGATCAAGTCGCTGGCCGACCTGCGCGGGCTCAAAATGCGCATCCCCGGGGTCGGCGGCATGATCATGGCCAGGCTCGGGGCGGTGCCGCAAACCCTGCCCGGCGGCGACATCTACCCTGCGCTGGAAAGAGGTGCGCTCGACGCTGCCGAGTGGGTGGGGCCGTACGACGATGAAAAGCTCGGCTTCCACAGAATTGCCAAGCACTACTACTACCCGGGCTGGTGGGAAGGCGGGCCGCAACTGAGTTTCTACGTCAACCAGGCCGCATGGCGCGCGCTGCCCGAGCCGTACCGCCAGGCCTTCGAAGTCGCGACCTGCGAAGCCAACCAGCTGATGCTGGCGCAATACGATGCCAAGAATCCTCCCGCGCTGCTGCGCCTGGTGGGACAGGGCGTCAAGTTGCACCCGTATCCCAAGGACGTGATGCTGGCNGCGCGCCGTGCTACCTTCGATCTGTACGAGGAAGAGGCGAGGGCCAACCCCGACTTCGCCGCCATCTATCGTCCGTGGAAGCAGTTCCGCGACACCGAGTTCCAGTGGTTCAAGGTCGCCGAAGCGGCATATTCCAACTTCAACTACTACGTGAAATGATTTGGCGCGAGCCTAAGAACACGCTAAACAGGTCGTCACCCCGGCGGACGCCGGGGTCCAGTTGCTTGATCAAACTGGATTCCGGCGTTCGCCGGAATGACGAAACGGACCCGTTCAGCGACTCCAGGCCAGTTCGCTAAAGAAAAAACCGAGGCACCCATGAACAAACTCGACCAACTGATCACCACCTTCGACCTTGGCCTGCGCACCGTCTTCGCCAGTCCGCACGCCGGCCGTTCCTATCCCGGCAGCGGACCGGAAGCTGAATTGAGCGATGCCGAGCGCGCGCACGCCGCCGCACTGATGCGCGTCAACCACGTCGGCGAAGTGTGCGCGCAGGCGCTGTACGCCGGGCAGGCGCTCACTGCGAAGAACGAGCAGGTGCGCGCCGAGCTCGAACAGGCCGCGCGAGGAAACCGATCACCTCGCCTGGTGCGAGACGCGCATCAACGAGCTCGGTGGCCGCAAAAGCCTGCTCAACCCGCTGTGGTTCGGCGGCGCGTTCGGCATCGGCGTGGTGGCCGGGCTGCTGGGGGACAAATGGAATCTCGGTTTCCTGGCCGAAACCGAACGTCAGGTCGAAGCGCATCTCGACGGGCACCTGCAGCAACTGCCCGAAGCCGACGCAAAAAGCCGCGCGGTGGTCGAACAGATGAAGGCGGATGAAGCCCGCCATGCGCAGACCGCCGTCGATCACGGCGGCGCAGCTTTACCCGTCCCGGTGAGATGGGCGATGCGGCGGGCAGCAGATGTGATGCGGCAGACCGCAAGCCGGGTTTAGCGCGGCCGCGGCGGCCGACCCCGGCTATCGACTTACCAGCGGAAGGTCACGCCCAGCGCGGGGCCGCCGAAGCTTACGTCCTGAAGCAATTTGTCGTCGTCCATGTCGTAGGACAGGTAGCGGTAGGCCACGACCACGTCTCCCCAGCTCCAGTTGTAGGCCAGGCCCGCCATGGCCTGCCAGGTCAGGTCCGAGTCACCGGCGCCGACGTCCGCGTAATACGGTATCGACCAGTTGCTGTTCCCCAGCCTGACGTGACCGCGTACGCCGACGATGCCATCCCACAGGTTCGCGTCCTGCGAAATGCTGCCGGATGCGGCCAGGGTTTCACCCGAATTCGGGTCGTTGATGGTAGCCGAGAGACTCCAGTCGGTTTTGGCTTCGATGCCAAGGTAGCGAAAGCCGCCGATCACATCGAGCGTCGCGCCGGGTTCCTGCACCAAGGCATAGCCGCCAACCAGTGTCCAGAGATCACCTGACAGGGAGGACTTGGTGCCCAGATCGATCGTGGCGTTGATATCCGTCCCGCCGAAGGACTTGACATGGCTGTCCTCGGAGCCGAAATCGAGATAGATGAAATCGGTGAAGATCGACCATTTGCCCTTGCGCGCTTCACCGCTGATCATGAAGGCCATATCGAGGTTGGAAAGATAGTCGTTGGGGCCGGTCTCCACTTCGGGATTGGTGTCGAAGTTCGGCAGATCGTATTTCAGCGAGCCATTGATGTTGGGCAGCCACAGGTAGGGCGTCAGCGCGAAGGTCCACTGATCGCCCGTCGACTCTTCGGCAGCGGCGGGCGTACCGAACAGCGCGCATCCGGCAAGCGCCATGGCGAGGGTGCCCAGTTTGAAGGTCTTTGTTGTCATGCTCTTCTCTCTTGCTTGTTGGTGTGAAAACCCCGGGATCCGCGGGGCTTGGGCTTGCAGCAATTGCTGATATGCTTATGTTAACAAAGTAAGCCCCATTTCCCCATAGGCAGCAGGGAGGTTTCAGCAACGGTGAGGCTTGTGCGCAACACTCGAAAGGGTCCGGTCCATTCGCCAGATCGAATGGTGGCGGTTGCCGGATCCGTGGCCGGCTGAATATAAAGCTGGGTTTTCTAGCGTAACGGCCTATGATCGGGCTGTGTCGGGTTGACGCGCGATGCGCAATTCGGCCGGATATTTCTGAAGCCGTTGCAAGGAGAATGAGCATGGCAAAAGGTCAAGTACGTGGAAACAAGGAAGCAAAGAAACCCAAGAAGCCGAAACAGGTAGTTGTTCCGGTGGGATCGTTCATCACCCCGCCCAAAGCTGGCAATCCGGCAAAAACCCAGCACTGATTGTTGAGTCAGCCCGAACAAGCGCCACCGTCGAGGTGGCGTTTTTACATCCGGGGTGCGTACCGGAACAAGGTGAACTGCACGGGTTTTCCGAACCCCTGCAAATGACGACAATAGCCGGAATATGGTCACCGCCACTTTCCGTTTTTATGAAGAGCTGAACGACTTCCTGGCGCCGGCCCGGCGCAAGCAGGCATTCACCGTGCCGTGCGCACAGGCAGCGACCACCAAGCACATGATCGAGGCGCTGGGAGTGCCGCATACCGAGGTGGAACTGATTCTGGTGAACGGCGTATCGGTGGATTTCAGCCGGCAGCTCGATGACGGCGACCGGGTGGCGGTGTATCCGCGCTTCGAGGCGCTGGACGTGACGCCGCTGCTGCAGGTGCGTGAGCATCCCATGCGTGAGTCGCGCTTTGTCGCCGACGCCCATCTGGGCGGTCTGGCGCACATGCTGCGCATGCTGGGATTCGACACGCTGTACGACAACCACTATCACGACGATGAGATCGTGGCGATTGCCGAACAGCAGGGGCGCATCGTGCTGACGCGCGATCGCGAGCTGTTGAAGCGCCGCGCGGTGACCCATGGCTGTTATGTGCATGCGCTGAAATCGGAGGCGCAGTTGCGCGAAATCGTCGAGCGGCTCGACCTGGTGCGCAGCGCGCGGCCGTTTACCCTGTGCCTGCACTGCAATGCGCCACTGCGTCCGGTCGACAAGACCTGCGTGCTGGATCGCCTGCCGCCCAAGGTGCAGGCTCACTACGAGCGCTTCAGTGCCTGCGACCGGTGCGGGCGCGTGTACTGGGAGGGTTCGCACTGGCGCAACATGCGCACGCTGCTGGACGGCTTGTTGTCGAACGGGCAACAGGCGGACCCGGATCATTCACCCTCCTCATGAAGAAAGGCTATCAGTGAAAAAAGCGGACATTGCTNTCCTGGTCGCCTTGGCGGCGGGTTTGGCGCTNAGTGCCTGCGACAAGGCCCCCGCACCTGTTCCAGGTCAGACGTCGGCCACCGGCAGCAGGATCGATGAGGTGCCGCTCGACCGCAATCTGGATCCCGCGCAGGTGGCGCGTGGCCAGGCTGTTTACAAGCAGCACTGTGCCGAATGTCATGGCGCGAACGGCAAGGGGCTGCCCGGTGACTGGCGCGTCCGCGATGCGGACGGCAGGTATCCACCGCCACCGCTGGACGATAGTGCCCACGCCTGGCATCACCCCACGGCGGTGCTGCTGCAAGCGATACGCGAGGGCAGTCCGCCGGGCGAGGGCAATATGCCTGCCTGGAANGGCAAGCTCTCGGAACAGGCAATGCAGGACGTGGTGGTTTACATCAAGTCGCTGTGGTCCGATCAGGTGTATCGGCTCTGGTTGAAAATGGAGCAGCAATCGCTGGGCGGATGAAACTTGAGGGCGCTTCTGCCGGCTGCGCAAGGTGGGCAGGTAAAATACTGCCATTCAAATCACCCAACCCAGGAACAAACCCATGAGCGAATATGGATTCGACGCCNAGATCAGCGGCCCCTTCAACGAAGCAGTGGAAAAGGTGACCGCCGCCCTGAAAACCGAAGGCTTCGGCGTGCTCACCGACATCGACGTGCAGGCCACGATGAAGGCCAAGCTCAACGTCGACGGCCGCCCCTACCGTATCCTCGGAGCCTGCAACCCGCCGCTTGCGCACCAGGCCATTTCGGCCGAGCCGGCTGTCGGCATGCTGCTGCCGTGCAACGTCGTGGTGCGCGAGGAAGCCGACGGCAAGGTGATCGTTTCCTTCCTCGACCCCAACATCATGGTGAAGCTGGTGAGCAACACAGCCGTGCACACGGTAGCGACCGAAGCGCGTGCCCGCCTGATGCGGGTGAGGGACAGCCTGACTGCCTGAGCCTTTTCTTGGCCAGAAAAAAGCCCGCAGATGCGGGCTTTTTTGCGCTATGCATTCAATTCCCTTTGCACTTCCTGCACCAGCACCCAAGGCGCCACCACCACTGCCCAGAACATCGGCTGGCGCGCATGCCAGTCCTCGGCGTCGGCGAGTTCAGCGCGGGCGATACGGCCCTCGGTCAGCCAATCCTGCACGGTGATGGCGTTGTTCTCGGCGACGTGCAGCGCGATATCGACCAGGTCAGTGCCGGGGGCGACCTTGATGACGCTGCCGCGCGCGAAGTGGCGTTCGAGTTCGGACCAGGCGAGCTGGGCGGTTTCGAGGTTGAGCTTGGCGCGGAGGATGTCGCTGGGGGAGGTCATTTCAGATGCAGGTTGAAAGGTGCAAGCCTCAATAAAAAATCAGCGGGCCTTGCCGCCGCCGCGGCGCTGGCTCAAGGGGTGCTTGGGCACTTGAGGGGGGCGGCCGCGGCTGGCGGGGGCGGGCTTGCCGGACCCCGGCTTGTCCGAACCGGATTTGGCTGGCGCGGGCTTGGCCGGGCTCGGTTTTCCGGATGCGGGTTTGGCTGCAGCAGGCTTGCCCGACGCGGGCTTCCCGGCCCCAGGCTGCGCCCGCTTGCCTTCAGCGCGCGGCGTGCGCGTGCCTTCCGGCTGCTTGCCGGTGCCGGCGGGCTGGTATAGCGGAATCAGGTGCTTCTTGCTGTTGCCGATGAGGTCCTCGCGGCCCATTTCCTTCAGCGCCTCGCGCAGCAGCGGCCAGTTGTCCGGGTCGTGGTAGCGCAGGAAAGCCTTGTGTAGCCGCCGCACGCGGCCCTGTTTCACGACGGGGACTGCCTCGGCCTTGCCGCCGAGCACCTTCTTCAGCGGGTTCTTCTCGGTGTGGTACATGGCGGTGGCCAGCGCCATCGGCGTGGGCAGGAAGGTCTGTACCTGGTCGAGGCGGAAGTCGTGCTTCTTCAGCCACAGGGCGAGATTGAGCATGTCCTCGTCGGTGGTGCCGGGGTGCGCGGCGATGAAGTAGGGGATCAGGTACTGCTTCTTGCCGACCGCCTTGGAAGCCGCTTCGAACATTTCCTTGAAGCGGTCGTAGGCGCCCATGCCGGGCTTCATCATCTTCGACAGCGGGCCGGCTTCGGTGTGCTCGGGCGCGATCTTGAGATAGCCGCCGACGTGGTGCTGCACCAGCTCCTTGACATATTCGGGCGAGCGCACCGCGAGGTCGTAGCGCAGGCCCGAACTGATGAGGATCTTCTTGATGCCGGGCAGCGCGCGCGCGCGGCGGTACAGGTGGATCAGCGGCGTGTGGTCGGTGTTGAGGTTGTCACAGATGTCGGGGAACACGCAGGACAGGCGGCGGCAGGCGTGCTCGATCTGCTTCGACTTGCACGCCATGCGGTACATGTTGGCGGTCGGCCCGCCGAGGTCGGAAATCACGCCGGTGAAGCCCGGCGTCTTGTCGCGGATCGCTTCGATTTCCTTGATCACCGAATNCTCCGAGCGGCTCTGGATGATGCGGCCCTCGTGCTCGGTGATCGAGCAGAAGGTGCAGCCGCCGAAGCAGCCGCGCATGATGTTGACCGAGAAACGGATCATCTCCCACGCCGGAATCTTGGCGTCGCCGTAGCTCGGGTGCNGCGCGCGCGCGTAGGGCAGGTCGTACACCGCGTCCATCTCCGGCGTGGATAGCGGGATCGGCGGCGGGTTGAGCCAGACGTCGCGCTCGCCGTGCGCCTGCCGCATGGCGCGCGCGTTGCCGGGGTTGGATTCGAGGTGGAACACGCGCGAGGCATGCGCATACAGCGTCGGGTTGTTCTTCACCTGGTCGTAGCCGGGCAGCCGGATCACGGTGCGTGCGCGCACTTCCTGCTTCGCGGCGAGACGCTCGGCTTTGGGCACGATGCGGATCGGCGCGGTGCCTTCCGGTGCCTGCGCGGTAGGACCATCCGGCGTCATGGCGTAAGGGTCGACGTGGGCGTCGATGGCGCCGGGGGTATCGAGTTCGGTCGACAACACTTCGATCCAGTTTGAGCCGCCTTCGATTCCCGCCTCCGGCGTGGGCGGCTTCCAGTCGTGCGCCACCATGAAGCCGGTGCCGCGCACGTCGCGGATGTCGCCGATTTTCTCGCCCTTGGCCAGACGGTGGGTGACGTCGAGCAGCGCGCGCTCGGCGTTGCCGAAAATCAGCAGGTCGGCCTTGGAATCCGGCAGCACCGAGCGGCGCACNGTGTCGGACCAGTAGTCGTAATGCGCGATGCGGCGCAGCGAGGCCTCGATCGAGCCGATGATCACCGGGGTGCCGGGGAAGGCTTCGCGGCAGCGCTGGGCGTACACCGTGACGGCGCGGTCGGGACGCTTGTTGGGTTCGGCGTTGGGCGTGTAGGCGTCGTCGGAGCGGATCTTGCGGTCGGAGGTGTAGCGGTTGACCATCGAGTCCATGTTGCCCGCGGTGACGCCGAAATACAGCGTCGGCTGGCCCAGCGCGCGGAAGGCGCCGGCCGAGTGCCAGTCAGGCTGGCTGATGATGCCGACGCGGTAGCCCTGCGCCTCGAGCAAGCGCCCGACCAGCGCCATGCCGAAGCTGGGGTGGTCGATGTAGGCGTCACCCGTCACCAGGATGATGTCGCATGCATCCCAGCCGAGCGCGGCCATTTCGGCACGCGACATCGGCAGGAAGGGGGCGGTGCCGAAGCGTGCCGCCCAATGCTTGCGGTGGGAAAACAGGGGATGTGACATGAAGGAATTTTACCCTTTGAATTATGCAGAAAGCGCCCGGCGCCGACTTCAGCTAAATATTGTGGCCAATGCGGCCGTAAACAGCTGTGTCTAATCAATGTACGTTTCTATCGGTGGGCCAACCAATGTCAGCTGTCATGGAAAAAATCGGGCAAGAGCAGCGTNTGCAAAGGCGGTTCGAGGTATTGCAGGCAGCCCGGCTGAAAACCGCAACCGGACAGGAGCTCGCATGCGAGATCCGCGATTTTTGCCTGGGCGGCATGTTTCTGAAGTTCGACACCCCGCAAGACAATGCGGCCATGGTTTCGAACATGCAGGATCGCGAAGAGGTGGAAGTCAGCTTCACCCCGCCGCCCTCGATCAGCCTGCAGACCTTCAACCTCAAGGCGCGCCTGGCCCGGCGTGGTCCGAACGGTGTGGGGGTGGCATTTATCGGCACACCGATAGAAGCTACCCGAACGCTGAACAAGGTGGCGGCTTCCATGCGCACCCAGCGCATGGTCAGCAAGCTCTATCAGGGCATGGACAGCAAACTGTTGCAGGAGACCTGCAAAAGCCTGCTCGTACAGGCGCTGCAGGACGCCGCCAACGAATTCTCCAGCCTGATAGAGAGCAAGCTGTCGGCCACGGCAGCGCAATCGACCAACTTTGCCGAACGCAACGAGGTGATGGCGGCCTACGATCTGATCCGNNTGCATGAGATGGCTACGCAACAGGGGGTGCAGAAACGGGTACTCGAATCGCTCGAACAGATTTTCAAGCCAGGCAAGAAACCCGAGGCGCCACGCGAGCAGGCGGTGTTGTCCATCGTCCAGACCGAGGAATTCGAGGACTGGCTGAACCTGACGGCCGAAATCAACAAGCTCGAGGACCGCTTCAGTACCGAACTGGTTGCGATCGAGCCGCGACTGGAAAAACTGTACGGCCGGCCGATCGACCGCAGTACCAATCCCTTCGCACCTGCGGTGGCCGAGCACGCGGTGAAGGCGGCGTTCGAAAGCCTGTCTCTGTCGCTGAAAGTGCGGCAAGTGGTCTACGGCACGATGCGCGAAGCGCTGGTGTCTCCCCTGGGCGAGTTGTACAAGCAGCTCGACAGCATCCTGCCGGCAGCGGACGGATCGCGGCAACAGGAGGCCACGACATCCGATGACTGGGCCGACGCCCAGGGCACGGGATTGGTCGAGGACACGAACCCGGAATCCATGCCACGCGCGGGTGGGCAACCCGCCAGCAGCGCGCCTGCTACCACGGTGGGCGGGGTGGCGAGCGCATTGATGAACCTGTTCCGCCGTGCGCAGCGCGCCAACCAGGCTTCTTCGGCAAGTGCCCCTGCAACGGCGCCGCTGACGGGTAATCCGCCGGTTGCACAGCCGATGTCACCCACCGCAGCGGGTACCGCTGCGCCAGCGGCTGCCGCATCCACATCCGCATCCCCCTCCGCTTCGAATGCGGCCGCATCTGCACCGCATATGGATATGTTGGATGCTGGCAGTTTTGGCCAGCGGTTCGCGACCTCGTCACGGCGTGTGCTGAGCGAACTGGTTGCGGGCGGCAGGATTCAGCCCGGGCAGGAAGCGGCCGCGGAAGGCTCGGCCGAAGTTTTTGGCGCGTTGGCCGAAACGATCGAAACCGGGAGCGCGCTGCCCAATGTCGTCAAGCACTACGTCAAACAGCTCGAGGAACCCCTGCTCAAGCTTGCGGTTCTGGATGGCGATTTCCTCAATTCGTCGCAGCATCCTGCGCATCGGGTGCTGAATGCGGTCGACCGTCTGGCCATGGTGTCGAGCGACGACGGCAAGATCGACGACCGCAAGCTGTTGCAGGTCATGCAGCGCTGGACCGAACGCATCAGGAACGAGGCGGACAAGAACCCGGGCATTTACGAAGAGGCGCGCACGCAGCTGGAGAAGGTGCTGCAACCCTTGATGCGCATTCGCAATATTCACATCGCGCGCCTGCAGGCTGGCCTGGAAGGCTGGCAGAAGATGGGCCAGGCTAATCGGGCGATCACGCAGCAAATCGAACAGCGCATTGCAGGTCGCGAAGTGCCGGAGGTGGTGCTGGAATTCTTCAATCCGGGCTGGCGCAATTATCTGATCCGCGTGCTGCTGCGTCATGGCGCCGGCAGTCAGGAGGAAGCGGAAGCCTGGCAGGCTGTGGATCGCCTGCTCGAATGGATGACCCCCAATCTGGCTGAGCGCCCGCCTTTCAACGAAGTGCAGCGCCTGCTGACCTATATCGATTCCCGACTCTCGCTGGTCAGCGCCGGCAAGGACGAGCAGGAAAACATTCTGGAGCGCCTGGCCGACGGCTTGTTCAATCCGGATAAGTGCAAATACAAACTGTGGTCCGGGGCGAAGCTGGCCGCCAGGCAACAGGAAGCGGAAGAAATGCTCGACGAGCAGGATGCCGCCCAGCTCGGGCAGTTCCGCGTCGGCGACTGGCTCAGCTTCACGCGCGCCGCGACGCCGCTGAACCTGATCTGGATCGGCGACGACCCGCACGTTTATGTGTTCTCCAACTACAAGGGGATGCGCAAGCTCGAACTCAAGCGCCAGGAATTCCTGGCGCTGCTGAAATCGGGCGAGGCGAAACCCACCGACAACCTCGATCTGCCGCTGATGGATCGCTCGTTCAGCTCGATGATCGAACACATGCACCGCAATCTGGTGAAACAGGCTACCAACGACTCCGAGACCGGCCTGATCCGGCGCCCGGAATTCATGCGCCGGGTCAAACGTACCTGGCTGCATGTTGACGATGAGAACAGCGGCTGCGTCCTGGGGGTGATCGATATCGAAGATCTGCGGATGGTGCAGATGCGCATCAGTCCGGAAGGCTATCAACAACTGATACATGCACTGGCCCAGCATCTCCACCAGAAATGCGAGGAGGGAGGCGTCATCGCGCACACCGGCGAACGCACTTTTGCCTTCATGCGCGCCTGCCCAAGCCAGGAAAAGGCGCAGGAAATAGCCGAAGGCTTCATCACCCGCATCAACCAGTTCAGCTTCGAGTGGAACGGCGAGGGGGTCACGCTGACCGCCAATGCCGGTCTGGCGTGGGCGAGTGCCTACGTCGAGCCCGAGGAGTTGTACAACAAGGCGGATTCCGCGTGTCTCTCAGCCAAGCACGAGGGACACAATCAGTTGCTGTTCTTCAGGGAAGAGGATCAGGATTCGGCTCACAAGGGGCATGCCGGCCTGGTGTACTGGGCGGGCCGCTTCAACAGCATTCTTAACAGTGGCCGGCTGTTTCTGCGTTGCCAGCCCATCGTTTCCCTCGATGGGGAAGCAGGCCAGCCTTCGCACTTTGAAATCCTGCTGGGCGCCAGAAGCGATGAGAGCGAGCCGATCCATATCGGCGACTTCGTGGCGGCGATCGAGCGACTCAAACGTGTCAGCGAACTCGATCAATGGGTGGTGCGCGAAGTATTCAACTGGATACGCAAGCACCCCAGGGAATTCGGGGACGTGGGCGCATTCTCGATCAATCTCTCCGGGCAGTCGGTCAACAGCAAGTCCTTCTTCAGCTTCATGGAGGAGGAACTCGGCCGTGGCGACATTCCGGGCAACAAGCTGATTTTCGAGATCACCGAGAGCGCGGCGATCGACAGCTTCGTCAACGCCGAGCAGTTCATCAAGAAGTTCCGCCGCTATGGGTGCCGCTTCTCGCTGGACGATTTCGGCGTGGGCTTCTCCTCGTTCACCTACCTGAAGAATCTCAAGGTCGATTATCTGAAGATCGACGGATCCTTCATCCGCGACATGACCCGCAACGAAGTCGATGTCGCGCTGGTGTCGTCGATGCACGAAACCAGCCGCTTCCTTGGCATCAAGACCATCGCGGAATCGGTCGAGAACGAGGAAACCCTGGCGCAGCTGAAGACCATCGGGGTGAACTACGTGCAGGGCTACCTTACCGGCAAGCCCATGCATATCGACCAGATCGCGGCCTGACGCTGCGCGTCGTCCGGCGCTTCGGGGCTGCCGTGTGCGGCCCCGGATGGCATCAGCCGATGCCGAGCAATTCCACTTCAAACACCAGCGTTGCGTTCGGCGGGATCACGCCGCCGGCGCCGCGCGCGCCGTAGGCCAGATTCGGCGGAATGGTGAGCTTGCGCTTGCCGCCGATCTGCATGCCGGCCACGCCCTGGTCCCAGCCGGGGATGACCTGGCCCATGCCGAGATTGAATTGGAATGGGTCGTTGCGGTCGACGCTGGAGTCGAACTTCTGGCCGTTGGTGAGCCAGCCGGTGTAGTGAACGGAGACGGATTGGCCGGCAGCAGCGGTGGGGCCGTTGCCGACCGTCAATTCTTCAATGATGAGTTCGCTCATGGGATTCAGTCCTTGGGGATTTTGATTTCGCGTTCGGCAAAGCTGCCCGATTCGGCGCGTGTGTGACAGGCGATGCAGTTCGCACGGCTGCCGATTTTCGCACGTTTCCAAACATCCGCGGGCACCTCGTCGTGCAGGTATCCGAAGTATGGCGTCTCGGTAAAGCGCAGCGGGGCGGCATTCGACGCGATGCCGCTGGCGATGCGGCGCATGCGATCGTTGGCGTAGGTGCTG
>JGI20214J51650_10002119_pt1 | contig 12563 bp, 13 predicted proteins | sample WetSurMetagenome_FD_51650 | JGI IMG/M metagenome (IMG submission 51650)
GAGGTTCATCTCCTCAAGGCCATATCCGGCATTTATCTCCTGGCAAATGAGCTGGTTTGCTCCATTCTCCTGGGAAACTGCCAAAAAATTTATGGTCTTTTTCGTGCCATCCTTGCAGGTTACTCTGAACATCCGGTATCTTTTGACTCCTGCGCCGATTTCTTTCAGGTCGCTGATCCAGCTGGATATGGCAAATCTTCGATAATCCGGATCCGGAAAGGCTTTTTTAAACCATTTTCTTCCGCAGGGTATCTCTTGCTGGCTGTAGCCGAAAAGATCGACGAATTTGGGATTTATGCTGCTGAAGGAGCCGTCTCTTTCGATAATGGCAATTGCCAGTGGCGCATTCTCGATGATGCTGGTGACATTCCGGCTGCGGTCTTCCAGCTCCTCCAGGCCGATCTTGAGACGGTCTATCAATTTCAGGATAAAATGACGGTCCGGGCAGCTCTCTTCGCTTTCACGCTTCAGCTCATCCAAAGAGATGCTGAGGTCGCCTATCATATCGCTAAAGTAGCTACCCATAACTAAGACACCAATCTTGGAAAAGGTTTTACATCCTCGTTAATATTCGTTTCGATATGCTTCCCGCGATAATAGAATTCCTCCCTTCAGATATAGAAAAGTTTTGAAGATCCGGCGGGGATTGCGGACGGATCTGAGGGATCTATGGGCATCTATGCGGGCGAAAGAAGATCCAAAAGCTTTCTTGCGGATACATCCGGCTCCTTTGCCTCGTAGATCGATCTGCCCACAATCAGGTAGTCGGCTCCAGCCTGAAGAGCTGCACCGGCTGAACCGCCCTGGGCGCCCACGCCGGGCGAGATGATGATCCGCTTTCCGATGATGGAGCGAATCGCCCTGATTCTCTCCGGGCGCGTGGCAGGAGCCACGACCCCGGCGGCGCCCACATCCACCGCCAGCCTGGCCATCCTCTCAGCCAGCGGTGCCATAAACAGCTCTGCGCCGGGATGGCTCATCTCTGTGACCACAAAGAGGTCGGCTTTGTGCTCAACCGCGCTCTCTGCGCAGGCCTGCAATGAGTCCTTTCCGGTAAAAGCCTGAGCAATAATGCCGCTTGCTCCTGCATCGAGCACCGCCTGACAGATGAGCCGGTTGGTGTTGGGAATGTCAGCCACCTTCAGATCGGCGATTACAGGAGCAAAAGAGCTGATCTCGGTTACGATGCCAAGACCCGAGGAGAGAATTAAAGGATAGCCGATTTTGATGGCGTCAAAATAGCCTTTGAGCTGCAAGGCCAGGGAAAGGGCCTTTTCCCGGTTGGTGACATCGAGCGCCAGGATCAGTCCCGTATCTTTCTTCATGTTCACTTAATTCGTCGATTGGAATATTTCATGGCGTCGGTTCGTTCTGCGCATAGTTCTGCGAATATATTTTGCATTCTATTGCGCGGATCGATCTAATTTCGAAGGCATGAGGCTCTAAATGAATCCATCTATCAGTGCCATTGCCTCTCGCAGATCGCCCACCACCTCGGGGCCTGAGCGCTCTCCCTTGCGGTCCAGGAAGAATGCATCAAGACCTGCCTGCAGAGGAGACTCGTAATCGTAATTGTAATGGTCGCCGATATGCAGAACCTCGAAAGGCTTTACGCCCATATGAGCGCAGACTGTGCCGTAGATCAGTGGCGATTTCTTTACCTCCCGGAAATCAGAGGTGGCGGAAAAGATCTCCCTGAAGTAGTCAGACAGGCCTTCCAGCTCAAAGTCGAGAAACTCGCGAGCCGCGTTCGAGGTCACCACCAGATCGTAGCTCTCGGAGAGCTGATCCAGCACCTCCACCACCTCGGGGTAGAACTCGACCTCGTCCTCGTACATTTGCAGGAGTTCATCTTTACCCACCTTCAGGCCGAACTTGTCTATCCAGTAGAGCAGGTCGTACCACTCCAAATGGTCGCTGCCGATCTTCATGTACTCGCCGATGATGTAACTTTTGGCTGCAAGATAGTCCATGCCGGTCTTTTCGGCATAAAGCATGGGTATGCCTTCCATCCAAACTTTGTCAACGAATCTGGTTGTAACCAGGGTTCCATCCATGTCCAGGGATATGACGCTAATCATCCAATTCTCCGGTTGAAGAGATCTTGGTTGCGCTTTGGGTTATTATTCCTTTTGGGTCCAATGCAGGCAGTTCCAGTGCATGCAGTCCGAAAGATGCTTGTACCCCCGGCTACGCCAGTATGGCCATGCGCAATTTCATCGTTGTCGGCCACAAGGCCATTACCACCCCGAACTTCTCCCTGGAAGACATCCCCGGAACCTCCGGCAGGCTGGATATCCTCTGCCGGGCCGTCACCGCCGCCTTCGTCATATCGCACGGCATTCGAAAGGATGTCTGCGTCTATCTGGTCCTACTGGGCGGCGAGACCGCCAAGACCATTCAGCTTAGGGGCGAGACCCTGCGCCACCTCAATCCAGACGAGCGCACCACCGCTGCTTTGCTCAAGAAAGCTCTTGCCGTGCCTGCCACTCCGCAATGGACGATGTCCACGTCCGGAATCTTCGTGCGCACGGGTGGCTTTGCCGAGCTGCTCGCCGACCTGAAAGAATCAAGGCTGATCTACCTGCGGGAGGACGGTGCTGATGTTCGCCAGATTTCTGAGAATGCTGGCGAAGCGAGCACGGCGGTCACAAACCCCTCAGGATCTGCGGCCTTCATCCTCGGAGATCACACCGGAATGACGGCTGAGGAGGAGGCGCTGCTGGAGCAGGCCGGGGCAAAGGTCGTCTCTCTGGGGCCGACAAGCCTGCACGCCGACCACTGCATTGTGCTACTGAACTGGCTTTGTGATACCAAGGTATTTATGCCAGAATGAGGATAATATTATCATAATGAATGGAAGAAATTGCTGCATCAGATCCAAAAGCCCGATAATCGCAGTGATATTGAACCTTCTCATTGCCGGTCTGGGGCATGTCTATCTGGGATACACAAAAAGAGGAATAGTCCTGTTCTTTTTATCAGGATTTATCGCGGTAATCAGCTCGGGGTTGGGCTGGATTGTGGGAGTGCTCCTCTGCTCATATGATGCCTGGCAGCTTGCCAATAACCGGCCCGCACCATTCGATTTCCTGGAGAAATATATTGAGGAGCAACAGACCCGCCTTAGGGTTTGACGCGAATCAAAAAGGGCGGAGTTTATGATCGAAATGGACCAAATTCATCCGCAAGCTTTTTCGTGATAAATGCAAATAGCTTTTTTTGGACAGAAAATATTTGGCGGCACCCGAAGAGATCGCGGAAGTTTAGTAGAGATTCGAAAGCAATATATCGTCCTGCAGGTCCGGGCCTTTGCAGGGAAATCCAGGGTGGATCAAATGCACTGACTCTTGCAAAGGCATCCCCATGCGGCCCGCCTGCCTCACAAGCCGACCGCCCTCCCGCACCGGATCGGGGCCGCAGACCGCCGGGCGGACGCACGGGCCTGCGTGCTTTGCGGGGTGAGGAAAAAGAGATCGAGAATCAGCGATCGCTCAAATGCATCTGCCAATGCCGTTAGATCGCAAGAGCCGCAGGTAAAACCCGGTTTACCTGCTCTCTCAAGGCATCATCGGCTTCGCCTAGCTTCCTTTTCACGAGGATTCTCTTGATCAATAGGCGGGCTCATCTGCCGTTACATTTGTGAGCGAGATGGCAGTTATTTCCATCAAGCCTTCCATAATCTCCTCATCGGTCTTGTCTGCATCAGACTCGTATGGATGGGCTTGTTTGCGCTTCAAAATCTCGCACATGGGTATTACCTCTGGATTCTCGATATTTAAAGCTTAATCACGATACCCATAACAGGTCTGCCCGGACAGGCAAAACTTCTGCCGCCTTCGCTCCTCTCTTTTGGAGGCAGCATTCTTGGCTTTGGAGTGGCATCGGATCATCCCGCCTTGCTCCGGGGGCCGGGTCCAGAAGACCTCCGCCAGGATCAGTCTGGCCGCCTCCAGCACGTCAGGACACTTCTGGAGATCAATGGCCGGGCGGCGATAGTTGTTCCCGATAACGTCCTCTTCGAAGGAGGAGCTGGCGAGACCGTCCGCCGCAAGCTCCTCCAGGGGTGCGACGTCCATACTCTGCTCCGGCTGCCCACCGGAGTCTTCTACGCCCAGGGAGTGAAGGCCAATGTGCTCTTCTTTGATAAAAAGCCGGCCAGCGAACGACCCTGGACGGATAAGCTCTGGATCTACGATCTGAGGACGAACAAGCACTTCACTCTGAAGACCAATCCGCTCAAGTTCGAGGGCCTCCTGGACTTCATTAAATGCCACAATCCCGAGAACAGACACTAAAAGAGAGGTGGGCGTGAGGTTCAAAGCATTCAGCTACGAAGAGCTGGTGAAGCGCGACAAGGCCAGCCTGGAGATCTTCTGGCTGAAGGACGAGAGCCTGAAGGATTCGGATAACCTGCCTGCGCCTGAGGTGCTGGCAGCGGAGATCGTGGAGAGCCTGGAGACGGCGCTGAGCGAATTCAGGCGATATACGAGGAGCTGGGGGAGAAACAAGGAGGAGACTGAGGCGAAGATATCTTGACGAATGTGAAAGGGGATTAGAGGGCATGGAGGCTTGGGACTTAGCAATGGATCGCGTCCAAGTACCCGACGAATGTTGGTCGGGATGGCAGTCGAGGCCAATCTGGTTATAAAAAACGATAATCATGGTGAAAAGCCAAAGAGATAACCAATCAGGGAAAACAGCCAAATAGATTGTCGATGCATATCAAGAGTGACTATGAAGCTAAAGATAAAGATTGCTGGTCCAAAAGTGCACGATGTAGGCTACCGTGTATTCCTGCTAAAAAATGCCATGAACCTTGCCCTACCCGGATTGTCTACCTACAACTGGGATGAGAGTGGCCAACAAGAGGTTATCGCCCTAGTGGAAGGTGATGAGGCCAGAATCGCGCCCTTCTTACAGGCTATTGAGAAGAATAAGCCGGAGCTGGCCGAAGTCTCTAAGGTGACATCTGAGCCCTACGACGGCGATGTTGGACGAACCATAGAGATGGCCATGCTCTGCTCATTTGTTCAACTGGATAAGGCTATACCGCTACTTCTGAAAATCCAAGAGAATACCACCGTGATCCCTCAAATAAGTGAGGACATCAAGGCAGTGCGGAAGAATACCGACACACTCCCCCAGGTACTGGAAGAGATCAAGGGCCTGAGAGAAGACATTCAACCGGGATACGGAATGACCCTTAGACAGGTACAGTCAGATATCAGAGCCATAAAAGAACGGCTCGGGATGATATAGAATGGCACGCAAAGAGGATGTTATTGGCGGCTTATTCAGATGAGCAATACAGCAAGCTCCAGAGAGACGGATCAGTACATATCCCTTGATAAGTATTGCGCCAAACGCGGCATTTAAAAAGGGCGGAGTTTAGGATCGAAATGGACCAAATTCATCCGCAAGCTTTTTCGTGATAAATGCAAATAGCTTTTTTTTGGACAGAAAATATTTGGCGGCACCCGAAGAGATCGCGGACGTTTAGTAGAGATTCGAAAGCAATAGATCGTCCTGCAAGTCCGCAGGCTTTGCATGGTGACGGGAGACGGGGGCAGGATTGCGGAAGGAAATTGAGATGAATGACAATAGCATTGTTCAAAGACATTCCGCATCAGCATAATCTCTTTGAAGACCGGTGAAGAAGAGATCGAAAAAGCCAAATCAATGGCGTTTTATTGCGGACGATAGAAAAACGGCGGCAAGTAATTATAGACCGAATGTCTTGAACTGATTGAGATGTAGCTACATGACTCCTGAGGAGGAAGCGCGCCAGGACATTGATCGCCTTTTGCAGTCAGCAGGCTGGTGCATTCAAGATCATCAAGACCTGAACCTGGGTGCGAGATTGGGCGTCGCTGTTCGCGAGTTTCCATTACTCTCAGGCCGGGCCGATTATCTTCTTTTCGTGGACAGGATAGCAGTCGGAGCCATAGAGGCAAAGCCAGCAGGCACTGTTTTATCCGATGTGGAAGGACAGACTGAGAAATATCTGAGTGGCTTTCCAGAAAAAATTCTTCATGTGAGTGATCCCCTGCCCTTTGAATTCGAGAGCACAGGCAAAGAGACTCATTTCGCAGACCTGAGAGACCCAGACTGGCGTTCCCGGAGGATCTTTTCCTTCTTCAGGCCGGAGACGCTTCACGATTGGATTCAGGAAAACGACACCCTCCGGGACAGGCTCCGGAAGATGCCCCTTCTGGCAAAGTCCAGCCTCAGAGACTGCCAGTTCGAAGCAATATCCAACCTGGAGAGATCATTTTTGGAGAACAGGCCAAGAACCCTTATCCAGATGGCCACGGGCAGCGGCAAGACCTTTGCGGCGGTGAATTTTGTCTACCGGCTCATCAAACACGCCAAAGCCCGGAGAATATTGTTTCTGGTGGACAGGAAGACCCTGGGTGAGCAGGCTTTAAACGAGTTCCGACAGTTTTCCACGCCGGATGATGGCCGAAAGTTCACTGAGCTTTACAATGTTCAGCATATGACATCAAACACCCTGGACAGGTCCTGCATGGTCTGCATCAGCACCATCCAGAGGATGTATTCCATGCTCAAAGGCGAGGAGATCGATGAGGAGCTGGATGATCAATCCAGCTTCGAGTATGAGCCGGTGGATGCCGAGCCTCTGGAGATTGAGTACAATCCGGATATTCCCATTGAATCCTTCGACTTCATAATAATCGATGAGTGCCACAGGTCCATTTACAAGCTCTGGAGGCAGGTTCTGGAGTACTTCGATGCCTTCCTGATAGGCATGACTGCAACTCCACTGAAGCAGACCCTGGGATTCTTCAATCAGAACCTGGTGATGGAGTACACCCACGAAAGAGCAGTGGCGGACGGGGTTAACGTAGATGGCGATATTTACAGGATCAGGACACAGATAACAGATAGCGGAAGCGTCATAGAGGCTGGATTTCCGGTTGAGAGGAGAGACCGCCTGACCAGGAAGAGACGGTGGGAGAGGCTGGACGAGGTTCTACAGTACACAAAGAATCAGTTGGATCGTGATGTGGTTTCGCCGGATCAGATAAGGACGATAATCAGGACCTTCAAGGATCGGCTCTTTACTGAGATCTTCCCGGGCAGGACGGTTGTTCCCAAGACGCTTGTCTTTGCCAAGACTGATTCCCATGCCGAGGACATTGTGAATATAATCCGGGAGGAGTTTGAGAAGGGAAACGAGTTTTGCAGGAAGATCACATACAGGACCAATGACGACCGGCCGGACAGGATTTTAGCGAGCTTCAGAAACGATCACTTTCCCAGGATTGCAGTCACTGTGGACATGATCTCCACCGGGACGGATGTGAAGCCGCTGGAATGCCTGCTCTTCATGAGGGATGTCAAGTCCCTGGGCTACTTCGAGCAGATGAAGGGCAGGGGAACGAGGGTGATTTCGTCTACGGACTTTCAGGGAGTGACGCCGGATGCTCTCCACAAGACGCATTTCGTTCTGGTGGATGCGGTGGGGGTCACTGAGAGCTGCAAGAGCGATGGTCCGCCACTGGAGCGCAAGAGATCGGAGTCGTTTGAATCCATACTCCTGTCCGTGGCCAAAGGGGTTCGGGATGAGAATACCCTCTCCACGCTGGCGGGAAGGCTGGCAAAGCTGGACAGGAAGATTGAGGAGAAGGACAGAGCGGAGCTGAAGACCACCGCAGGTGGCAGGCCACTCAGGCAGGTCATAAACGATCTGGTAGATGCCATCGATCCGGACAGGCAGGAAGAAAAGGCCAGAGAGCTCTTCAAGGTAGGAGATCCCACAGAAGAGCAGATAAAGAAAGCGACCGAAGAGATTGCCAGGGCAGCATGCCTTCCATTTGACCAGCCAAAGTTTCGAGCTGCCCTGATTGAGATCAAGAGAAAGAGCGAGCAGATAATCGATAATGACTCAAAGGATCAGGTTATCTTTGCGGGGTACGATTCGCAGGCGCTGGAAAGGGCCAGTGGGACGGTGGAGAGCTTCAGGAGGTTTCTGGATGAGAACCGCGATGAGATCACGGCGCTACAGATAATCTACAGCAAGCCCTATGGCAAGAGGCATCTGACCTATGAGCTGATCAAGCAACTGGCAGAGGCAATTGAGAGGCCGCCCTACGCCATCAACCAGTATCAAGTATGGCAGGCGTATGAGCAGCTCGACCGATCCAGGGTCAAAGGGGCAGGGCCACAGAAGCTGCTCACCAACATCGTCTCTCTGGTGAGGTTTGCCCTGGGCGAGAGCCAGGTTTTAAGCCCATTTCCGGACACCGTGGAGGAGAGGTTTTATTCCTGGCTATCCCAGCAGGAGGCAAGCGGAAAGATCTTCAACCCTGAGCAGATTGAGTGGCTCAGGATGATCAAAGAGCACATTGCCACGAGCCTGAGGATCGGAGTGGATGACTTCGATTATGCGCCGTTTCATGAGCGGGGCGGGATTATGCGAGCCCATAATCTATTCGGGCAGGATCTGGGCAGAATCATGAACGAGCTGAATGAGGCGCTGGCGGGATGAGACGGGATTACTTTCTCCCTGCATGCGTAAAAAATACATATATCCGGCGTCATATTAGTATAAATTCGAGGACGAATCAGAGGAAGATGCAATGCTAACCAAAGGAGAAAAGGGCATTTTATTTCTCCTTGAGTGCAATAACGGTCAGATCTCAAAGCTACGTTTAGTCAAGCTTTTATTTCTCATTTCGAAGCGGATTGCGCTATATGATTTTATGCCGTATAAGTATGGGCCGTTCTCTTTTCAGCTCTATCACGACTTATCAAGGCTTGAGCGGGATGAATTGGTCTCAACCGACGACAATTGCGTATTCCTGGCGAATCGAGATTTGCCCAAGATCGACTCAAAGATAAAGAATATCATCCGAATGAATTCCCAGAGATTTGCCTCCCTGGATGATGGGATGCTGCTTGATTACATTTATGAGAAGCATCCGGAATATACGATATTCAGCCTTTACCGGAGAACTATGGAATATGAGAGGAATTCCGCAGGAATTACCACAATAGGCTATGAAGGAAAGAGCATCGATAAATTCCTGAATGAATTAATATTAAATAAAATCAATTTAGTTGCAGATGTAAGAAGAAATGCCTACAGCATGAAATTTGGATTTCAGCGCTCAAAATTAAAAAATTACCTGGAAAAAATTGATATTGACTATATTCACATTCCGGAGCTGGGAATATCGTCCGACAAAAGAGAGAATTTGAAGGCATATGAGGATTATCAAGCATTATTTGCCCATTACGAGGACGAGCTTGAGACGAAAAAAGACTATCTGGATGAGATAAAATCTATTGGAAAAAATAAAAAAATTGCATTGATGTGTTTTGAAAAGGATATAAAATTCTGTCATAGGGGAATAATAGCAAAGAGACTAAGAGCGGATGGGATCGAGGTTACCGATTTATGACATGGGAAAAGAAGCGAGTATTAGTAACAGTAAAAGCCTATCCTGAAAAGAGCAAGAAATATGGCGAAGTTGCCTGCACCATCGGTTTGACCGATGAAGGCGACTGGATCAGGCTTTATCCGATACCATTCAATGTCTTTTCCGGGCGGGATGGACTCAAGAAGTACGATTGGATTGAGGTCGATTGCAAGAAAGCTGAAGAAAAATTAAGCAGAAAGGAAAGCTATCGGATTAGGGACGGCTCTCTTAAGATAACGGATAGGAGCCTTAGCCTAAAAAAAGTAAAAGGGCGAGTGAACTGGGTTGAGCGCAATAAGATTATACTGAGCCACATTTCGCCATCCATTGAAGAGCTTCGAGATAAATTCAATGAAGATAGAACATCAATCGGATTGATCAAACCTGCAGAATTATTGGAATTCTATAAAACAGATGAACTAAAAATTTATGGGGATACAAAATCCTTCCAACAATCCCTCTTTGGGGCCTGCATTCCGGAAATTGAAGAAATTCCTCATCTATTCAGCTATCGATTCAGATGTAATGGGTGCAAAGAGGGAGCAGAGCATAATATTCAATGCGAGGACTGGGAACTATTTGAGTCTTACAGAAGCTGGGGGAAAAGATATGGCGATACCAGTCTGCTCTGGGAAAAATTGCATGATAAATACTATCGGTTGATGAAAGACAACGATCTCTATTTCTTTATGGGAACGTTTTCTCAATACCCAACCTGGTTGATCGTAGGTTTATATTATCCGCCCAGAAACCTGGAACTGCAGCAACGATCAAAGAATCGAACATTAGATGAGCTGCAATTAATATGAATGATAATTTCGCACGATTTCATGAGCGGGGCGGGATGATGGAATCCAAGATAAATGATCGAGATCCACCGATGGGATGGAAATTTCCAAAATTAGGAGAGATTTTATCTTTTGAATATGGAAAAGCGTTGCCTGAAAATAGGAGGCACCCTAGCGGAGAGGTTCCTGTATTTGGATCTAGTGGAGTCGTTGGCCACCATACAGAAGCATTAACTGAGAAGGAATGTTTAGTTGTTGGACGAAAGGGTTCTGTAGGCTCTGTATATTTATCTCAAGTCCCATGCTGGCCCATTGATACGACATATTTTATTTATCCACCATTGGGTTTAGATTTAAAGTTCCTGTATTTTTGCTTTTCTTTTTTAAATATGGCATCTTTGGATAGATCCACAGCAATTCCAGGCCTAAACAGAAATGATGCATATTCTCTGATTTTTCCGCTCCCACCTCACACCGAACAAATACGCATCGTCGCCCGCATCGAGGAGCTTTTCAGCCATCTGGACGCCGGGGTCCTGGCGCTGCAACGCGCCAAAGCCCAGCTCCAGCGGTACCGCCAGGCGGTGCTCAAGGCGGCGGTGGAGGGCAGGCTCACGGAGGGGTGGCGGAAGGCGCACCCGGTGGTCGAGCCTGCGGAGAAGCTCCTTAAGCGCATTCGGTCCAAAGAGCTGAATATAAGAAATCCTGTTTCTGATCTGCCAGATCTACCAAAAGAATGGATTTGGGCAAATTTAGGAGAGATTGGAAACGTAAGCGGAGGCTTAACCAAGAATTCAAAGAGAAATAATTATCCTTTGAAGATGCCTTATCTGCGAGTCGCCAATGTTTATGCCGGAGAACTTAGACTGGATGAGGTGAAAGAGATCGGCTTAGGAGAGAACGAACTTGATAGAGTCCTGTTGAATCCGGGTGACTTGTTAGTTGTGGAAGGCAACGGAAGCTCGGACCAGATAGGGCGCGTTGCCTTGTGGGACGGACGAATCTCTCCATGTGTTCATCAAAATCATATAATTAAGATTAGATTTAATCCTACGGGTATCGGAAAATTTGTTCTTTATTGGCTACTCTCCATTAGTGGACGGGAGCAGATAAACAAGGTCGCAAGTTCAACATCTGGTCTTTACACACTCAGCATTTCAAAAGTAGCATCACTTCTTGCCCCGCTTCCTCCTTTTCTTGAACAAGAGAAAATTGTTGATGAGATAGAATATAGATTATCTATCGTGGATAAAGAACATAATATTATAGACAAAAACATATTGATAACAGATTACATCCGCCAATCCATCCTTAAGCGTGCCTTTGATGGCAGGCTCATTCCTCAAGATCCTAATGATGAGCCCGCAAGTATCCTTCTTGAAAGAATCGTAAAAACCGAGAAAAGAGTTATTCCGAGTAGGAGAGTTGAGCGTAGAATCAAGAATGCGATGTCTAAAGTGGGATTTAAAGGAAATGATTTGTATAAATTATTGCTTTCTTCAAATAGATCACTAACTCCAAGAGAACTTTGGAAATTATCAAACCTGACTATAGAAGAATTTTATTCTTTTTTAAGAAAAGAGATTGAAAGTGGAAGAATTAGTGAAGATAAAATAAACAATAAGCTTATTGCGAAGGCTGAAATAAAATGAGATTAGATAAGCTATGGATAAAAAACTTTAAAAATTTAAAAAATTTTGGAATAGATTTTGACGAGGATCAATTAACGACAGTCCTGATAGGGCATAACGGAACAGGCAAATCTAATCTAATGGAGGCTCTTGTTATCATCTTCCGTGATCTGGATTTGAAAAAAATTCCGCAATTCAGCTATGAGATAACATATAGAATTAAAAACTATGAAATTAATATAAGAACCGATCCTGAAGTGAAAAAACACACGCAAATTAAAATCAACGGAAAGGCAACAAGTTTATCAATCTTTCGTGAAAAGAAAAGTGAATTTTTGCCTAATAATATATTTTCATATTATTCAGGCCCTAGTAATCGTTTAGAATCGCTTTTTAATGAACATCAAAAAAATTTTTCTGACGATTTGCTCTATGGTAAAGACAGACCGTTACGCCCATTCTTTTATGCGCGAAATGTTCATAGCCAATTTGTATTACTATCCTATTTTTCATTTCCTGATGAAGAATCAATGAAATTTCTTGAAGATTATTTAAATATCTGCGGTTTGGAATCAATATTATTTATTCTTAAAGAGCCTTGAGGATTCCTATTTACTGCCCTTGAGAGTGCATCTTTTAGAAAAGTGCCCTATTGCCAGACTTTTAGTGTCCATTTCCCTCTCAATCGCTCCTAT
>JGI20214J51650_10002121_pt1 | contig 12558 bp, 10 predicted proteins | sample WetSurMetagenome_FD_51650 | JGI IMG/M metagenome (IMG submission 51650)
ACTAACATACTGGTATTAAATTATATATCACTAATCACTGTTTTAACTTTAGGCACTCCCAACTTTAGTTCACTCCAAACTCTTTTTCGAGTATCCCTTCTATTTTTGAAAGTGTGACACCTTCAACGGTTACTCCGTTTATTGTCAGATTCGGACCATTACTGCAACGGTCCATACAGCGTGCTCCTTTGAAAATGACCTTATCATCAAGATGGTTTTTTCTCAGATATTCTCTGATGAACATAACCACATCTTTGTTACCTCTTGAAAAACAGGAACTTCCAAGGCAAATCTGCATCTCAATCCTCTGAGCCATCTTTTTTACTGTTCATAAATAAACAACAACATCAAAAGTAATAAATATTTCTGTCTGTTATATATACAGTTAAATTGTATGTTTCAGACAATNCATCCTCTTTGAAACCTTATTTAAAGCTTTTATGAAAGTNNAAGAAAACCTCACNTAGGTTCCAGAATAAACGTAGATGCAATAAAATCAGTGTCTTACAATNTTATTATTAATTTNATTCTTATTGTTAATAAAATAACAATGTTTATTTATTAACAATAAATTAAATTATCTTTGTGTAGAAATTCTTAATTTAAATAAGCTGGATGAGCACAGATCTTGACATAATTCTGAAAAAGTACAAGCAGGGAAAAAGAGAAGATCTTATTCCTATTCTTCAGGAGATTCAGGAAGATGCAGGTTATCTCTCTGAGGAAGCGATTGTTAAAGTAGGAAGTTTCCTGGGAATGAGCACCACAAAAATATTTGGTCTTGCAACTTTTTACGACAGGTTCAGGTTTTTTCCTTCGGGCAAAGTCCAGATAAGGATTTGTCACGGCACCTCCTGCTTTCTGAATGGTTCACAATCGATAATAAATAAAATAAAGGAAGAAACCGGTGTAATTCCNGGTCAGACTACAAGAGATGGCAATTTCAGTTACGAGATTGTCTCCTGTATGGGTGGGTGTCACAATGGGCCGCTTATTAATGTAAACGGAGAGTATCATGCTCATATAAAGGCAGAACAGCTGCCGGAACTTATAAAAAAACTTAAGTACGTTATTGAAAACGACTGAAAAATATTCAAAACCAGCGATGGAAGATTTAAAAACATTCCTCCTTGATGAGGTTCTGTTGTTTGAATCTGATACTTTGTCTCAGGGTACAGAAAAGGTTTTACAACAGGTACGGCGTGAAAAACCTGCACAACCTGTGATCTATGTTTCATCAGGTACAAGCAGCATTATTGCCGGATCAGAAAAAACATATTCTGCAATTGAATCCTATATCAGCGATAATGAACCATCTGCCGGATTGGTTAAGGTAGGATGCACCGGGCCCTCAAATTTTGAACCTCTGGTTTGTATTCAGATTCCAGGGAAAAATAAATTGTTTTACAGAAATATCACTGAAGAGAAAGTAGAACCTCTTCTGAACGGTGTTTTTCATAACGATATCAGTACTGATGATCTGGCCGGACAAACTGGTACAAAAGGCTTTGAATTGTGGCCGGGTATGCCGTTCATGGATGAACTCCCTTTCTTTACCCACCAGAAAAGGATAATTCTCAGTAATTGTGGTTGTTACGATCCTGAAAGTATCGAAGAGTATATTGCCAGGGGAGGATACCGTTCTTACGTTAAGGCAATAAGACATTATACATTTGAGGAGGTTTGTGATATTATCGAACGCAGTGGTCTCAGGGGAAGAAGCGGAGGAGGATATCTGACAGGGCTTAAGTGGAAACATGCTCTGAATACCACCTCGAATGCAAGATATCTTATATGTAATGCCAAGGAGAGCGACCCCGGTGCATTTACCGACAGAACAATTCTCGAGAGTGACCCGCACCGGCTCATTGAAGGTATTGCAATAGCTTCTTATGCTATTGGTGCCTCCAATGCAATAGTTTTTATGAGATCAGGTTCTGACCATGCAAAAAACAGACTTCAGAAAGCAATCGACAGGGCGAGAGAATATGGACTTTTCGGGCATAACATTTTTTCAAGCGGCTATAACCTGGATATTGTGATAAAGATAGAACCCGGAGCTTTTGTTTGTGGTGAAGAGACTGCTCTTATAAACACGCTCGAAGGAAAAAGGGGAATGCCACAGTTGAAACCTCCATATCCCACAACTGCCGGACTTTTCGGTAAACCCACGGTAATAAATAATGTCGAGACATTAATGAATGTTCCGCTGATCATGCAGAATGGTCCTGAATGGTTCCGTACACTCGGAACTGAGAACAGCCCCGGAACAAAAGTGTTTGCTGTTGCAGGAAAAGGAAGGATATCAGGTGTGGTCGAGGTTGAAATGGGTACAAGCATAAGGTCGATACTCGAAGATATTGCTGATGGAATACATGAAGGCAAAGAGTTTAAGGCTATACAGCTGGGTGGAGCTTCCGGCTCCTTTATCACCAGTGAAAACCTTGATCTTAAGATAGATTATGAGGAGCTGAAGGAAAAAGGGATCGGAATGGGTGCCGGCGGCTTCGTAATAATCGATGAGAATACATGTATGGTTGACCTTGTGCGGTATTATATGGAATTCATCCGGAATGAGAGCTGTGGTAAATGTATCCCATGTCGTGAAGGTACAGGCAGAATGCTCGAAATACTTGAAAGTGTCATCAGGAAACCTCTGAATGAAGAGTCAGGAACAACACTTGAAAGATTTAAGGGAGTGATGCAGCTGGAAACTATTGCCTCCGTAATGAAAGACACTTCTTTATGTGGCCTGGGTCAGACAGCACCAAATCCCTTCATCAGTGCATTGAAGAATTTCAGGGATGAGTTTGAAGAGCATATCTTCGACAGGAAATGCCGGGCAAACATTTGCAGAGGACTGAGATCTTTTTCTATTGATGTGGACAAATGTACAGGATGCACTGCATGCGCAGCAAAATGTCCTGTCAATGCAATTTATGGAACCCGTCTTCAACCTTTCTTCATTGTGGAAGAGAAATGTATCGGTTGCGGTATCTGTTTCGATATTTGTAAATTCAGTGCAATCAACGTTAAATAGCTGATATGCTTTTTACTATACAGGTAAACAATAAAAAGATCAAGGCTGAAAAGGGAGAGACAATTCTCTCAGCCCTTAACAGGAACGGGATCATTATACCTACTCTCTGCAGGATGAAAGATTTTACACCTACCGGTGCCTGCAGGATGTGCGTGGTTGAGGTAGAAGGTCGCGACCGTCTTGTCACAGCATGTTCACAACCCGTTGAGGAGTGGATGAAAATAAAAACCCATTCCCCCAGGGTAATTACTGCCCGAAAAACAATTGTGGAGCTTCTCCTTTCAAACCACCCCGACGATTGCCTTTATTGCGATCGTAATCTTAACTGTGAACTGCAGCGTTTATCTGAAGAATTAAATATAAGGGAACGACGTATCAGGGGAAAGAAGATAAAGCCCCGTCTCGATCAATCCAGTCCGTCCATAGTGAGGGAGCTTTCAAAATGTATTCTCTGCGGAAGATGCATAAGAGTCTGCGAAGAGGTTATAACATCAACATCACTCGATTTTATAAATAAAGGAAGAGCTACCCATGTGGGAGCAGCAATGGACAGGGATTTTAACTTTTCGAGTTGCGTCCATTGCGGGCAGTGTGTACTGGTTTGTCCCACAGGAGCGCTTCATGAAAAGCACTATATTAACGAAGTTCAGGAATACCTGAATAAACCTGAAATAGTAAAGGTCATCCAGTATTCTTCAATGGTAGTTTACGGCATAGCAGAAGAACTCGGAATGAGATATACCAAGGAATTTGATAAAGTACTTAATGCCATCCTGCGTAAAATTGGTTTTGATAAAGTTTATAAAACCGGCACCGGAACAGACGTCTGTATAACAGAAATCACCGGTCAGTTATCTGATAAGCTTGAAAATAAATCAGATACACCATTGTATATTTCAGCATGCCCTGCCTGGGTAAAGTATGCTGAACAGTTCATACCTTCTCTTATACCTCAGCTTTCAACGGTAAAATCACCTCAGCAGATCACGGGTGTTTTAATTAAAACTCTGGTGGCCGGTCAGCTGGGGGTAAAACCTGAAGAGATCTTTTCAGTATCTGCAACACCATGTATGGCAATGAAATTTGAAGCACGACGCGACGGAATGATGAGAAAGGGAATCAGTGATGTTGATTCGGTTCTTACTGTGCGTGAACTGGCCAGACTCATTAGATTATATGGAATCGATACAACAAATATTGAACATGAACCTGCTGATGAACCAATGGCCATGAGAAGTTCTGCCGCTATTCTGGCAGAGGTATCCGGTGGCTTGGCTGAAAGTGTTATAAGATCTTTGCACTTCATGAAATTGAAAAAGGAGCCCGACAAACAGCTCTTCAAAAAACTTCGTTCAGGCGGGTCATTCAGAGAAGGTTCTTTCCATATTGATGAAATTGATATTAATGTTGCAGTAATAGACGGACTTACAGGACTTGATAAGCTCAGGGCATCAATAGCTGCAGGTAAAAAATATGATCTGATTGAAGTGATGACATGCCCTGGAGGATGTGTGCATGGGGCCGGTTTGCCATTCAGTCCGTCAAAAGATGAGATAAAAAACAGATCTAAACTGGTATATCAGGCTGACGAAACTGAAGCGATTAATCTTCCGTGCAAATCGCCTGCCCTGATAAACCTGTATGAAAAGCTTCTTAAGGAAAACAGTGATATCTCAGACAGGAAGATCTTTTTTACTCACTTTGAGAAAAGAAATGTATTATTATAATATCCAAATGATCCGATATGCTGGTCTATACAATTAAAGAGCTCTGCCGTACATGCTATACCTGTGTCAGGGAATGCCCTGCCAAAGCTATACGTATTGTCGGAGGACAGGCAGAAGTGATCGATGAAAGATGTATTGCATGCGGCAACTGTACAAAAGTATGCAGCCAGGGTGCCAAGGTATTTCTGAATACCACCGACAGGGTTACAAAAATTCTTGAAACAGGACCAAAAGTTGCAGCAATAATCGCACCAAGCTTTCCAGCCGAATTTTCAGATATCCCTGACTATAAGGTTCTTATCGGAATGGTAAAATCTCTTGGATTTGAATATGTTGCCGAGGTATCTTTTGGTGCCGATCTGGTGGCAGACAGATATAAAAAGCTGGTTTTGGAAAGTAAGGATTATTATATTTCTTCTGATTGTCCGTCAATTGTAAACTATGTTAAATTCTATCATCCTGCACTGGTTGATAATCTGGCTCCGATAGTTTCTCCGATGGTTGCAATGAGCAGAGTGATCCGCGAAAAATATGGCAGGGATACACGAATTGTATTCATTGGTCCGTGTGTTGCCAAGAAGGCTGAGAGCAGTGAGGTTGATGAGGCCATAACGTTTACGGAATTAAGAGATATGCTGGCCGAAAGAGGTATCACTTTTGAAAACAGTGAACCGACAGATTTTGATCAACCTGTGGGGGGAAGAGGTGCGATCTTCCCTGTTGCCCGTGGATTGCTTCAGACCGCCAAGATCAGTGATAATGCCATATCAGGCAATATAATAGCAGCTGAAGGGAGGATCGATTTTCAGGGGGCACTGAAGGAATTTGAGGCAGGTTTGATAAAGAACCAGCACATGGAATTGCTTTGTTGTGAGGGTTGTATCATGGGCCCCGGACTTTCAAAGAACGGGAAACAGTATAACAGGAGAGCGCTTGTAAGCTCATATGCAAATAATAAGATGCAGAACATCGATTCTGAAAGCTGGCAAAGAGCATTTGATCAGTATGCTGAGCTTGATCTTTCCATACGCCATAAGCCAGAGGATCAGAGGATTGATATTCCTGATGAAAAGGAGGTCAACGAGGTTCTGAATAAAATGGGAAAGAAAACAAAGAAAGATCAGCTCGATTGCGGAGCATGTGGTTATGAGAGCTGTATTGAACATGCAATTGCAATCAATAAAGGTCTTGCTGAAGTTGAAATGTGCCTGCCTTATACTATTGAAAAACTTCATAAATCTGTCAAGGATCTTGCTCTCTCGAATGAGAAACTTTCATCGATGAAACAGGCTCTGAAACAATCAGAGAAGCTGGCTCATATGGGACAGCTTTCGGCAGGTATTGCCCATGAGCTTAATAATCCCCTGGGTGTGGTAATTATGTACAGCAATATTCTTCTTGATGAATCGAAATCAGATGATCCTGTAAGGGAAGATCTTAAACTTATTGTTGAACAGGCAGGAAGATGTAAAAAAATTGTAGCCGGACTTCTGAATTTTGCCAGGAAAAACCAGGTTAACCATCAGTTAATCAGTATCAAAGATCTTGTAAATCATAGTCTTGAAAGTCTCATAATCCCGGCACAGATCAGAATAAATATCTCTGATCTTACAACAAATCCGGAGGCAATGCTTGATACGGAACAGATGATGCAGGTACTTACCAATCTGATCAAGAATGCAATAGATGCGATGCCCGGAGGAGGCGATATCAGTATCAAACTTGAAGATACATACGGTGATGTAATAATTACTATATCTGACACAGGAACAGGAATAAAAGAGGAAGACCGTGCCAAGATATTCGAACCTTTTTTCACAACCAAGAGCATCGGTCAGGGAACCGGTCTGGGACTTGCAACTGCTTATGGTGTTGTAAAGATGCATAAGGGACAGATCATTGCTGAATCAAATGATGATCCGGCAAAAGGGCCGACGGGAACAAGCTTTAAGATTGTATTGCCGCGGAGGAAGGAATAGATGGGGAGACGGGGAGAGTGGGAGACGGGGAGAATGGGAGAATGGGAGAATGGGAGAATGGGAGAATGGGAGACAAAGGGATTAAGAGACTGAAAGACTTAAAGAAGGATAAACCCTGAACCGTGAGTCGTGAGCCGTGAGTCCTGAACAATAGTTTAACTTTAAATGTTAATATTATAACAATAACTCATATTTATCATATTAACTGTTTGATTTAAAGATTTTTTAGAAATTTGTAGAAAGATGAAAAAGAGTGATATTACGATTCTGATTGCTGATGATGATCCTGATTATCTTTTTCAGACTGTTTTTAACCTTGAAAAAGCAGGTTATAAAACCATGGCTGTAGAGAGTCAGGCTGAGGCTGAATCGGTGATTGCAAAATTCAAACCTCATCTTGCAATATTTGACCTTATGATGGAAAGTGACGACAGTGGTTTTATATTGTGTTACAAGATAAAGAGAAAATATCCAGATGTGCCGGTAATCCTTGCCACGGCAGTATCGCACGAAACGGGGATGTCATTCAGTGTTGATTCAGATCAGGAAAAGGCCTGGATAAGAGCTGACAGATATCTCGAAAAAGGGATAAGACCTGAACAACTCGATCAGGAAGTAATGAAACTCTTAAAACTTTAAAATGGCTGTTTTAAAAGTACTTGTTATTGATGATGAACCGGGGATACGTTCAGGGGTATCAAGAATTCTGAACAATTTCCACGTCACATATCCTTTTATGGATGAGGATTACACATTTGAAGTATCAGAAGCTGCAACAGGGGAAGATGGCATAGTTATTCTTGAGCGGGATATGCCCGACATTCTGTTACTTGACAATAAGTTGCCTGGGATCCAGGGAGTGGATGTTCTGGAATACATAAGAAAAAGGAATTATGATATTGTCGTTGCAATGATAACATCATATGCATCGCTCGACGTCGCAATAAGGGCAACACGTGACGGTGCAATTGATTTTATTCCTAAGCCATTTACACCCCAGGAGCTTAAGTCGAGTATTGAAAACATAACCAAACAACAATACCTCAAGAGGATAACTCATAAACTTAAACAGGAAGGCAAGAAAATAAGGTATCAGTTTCTTTCGGTTCTGTCNCATGAATTAAAAGCTCCCCTGAATGCTCTTGAAGGTTATCTGCGTATGATGCAGGAGAAACAGGCCGGAGACAGGATTGAAGATTATGCCACACCCATTGAAAGATCCCTTCAGCGTATACAGGGTATGAGGAACCTGATTATGGATCTGCTCGACTTTACAAAGATCAGGCTTGAGAGAAAAGAAGAGAAGATACAGGAGGTCAACATGGCGGAAGTAGCCTCAGGAGCCATTGTTACTGTCCAGCCCTATGCAATACAAATGGATGTTACTATCAATCTTGATGTAAGATCCGATGTGGTTATTATGGCAGACCCCGATGATATGGAGATTGTTTTTAATAACCTTATTTCCAATGCTGTTAAGTACAACAAAGTAGGTGGAAAAGCAGAAATTACAATTGATAGTTCCGACAGTGAAGCTATTCTTATATTTTCTGATACAGGCATAGGAATTACCAAAGGTGATACCGAAAACCTGTTTACAGAATTTGTGAGAATAAAGAATGAGAAGACCAGGAATATTTCAGGAAGCGGATTAGGTCTTTCTATAGTGAAAAAAGTTATTGAGCTTTATCATGGTACCATAAATGTTGAGAGTACTCCCGATATTGGAACAGTATTTACAATCAGATTACCAAAAAAACCGTTAACAATTACCTGAAAAATCATACAATTAAAACTGATCATTATGATGAAACTGCCAGGAAAAACCGTAGAAAGGCTCAGTGAATACAGGAGAACACTTCTGGAATGCCTTAACGAAAAAAGAAACTTCATTTTTTCCCACGATCTTGCTGCCCGTCTGCATATTACAGCTGTGCAGGTGCGTCGCGACCTTATGCTCATAGGTTATTCCAGCGTTCTCAGAAAAGGATACGACGTCAGAGAACTTATTGATACAATCGGGAAAATAATTGATTCTGAAAAAAGTATGAATGTGGCTGTGATCGGAATTGGCAATCTGGGAAGAGCGGTAGCAGGATATTTCAAAGGAAAACGGTCGCAGCTGAATCTGGTAGCATCGTTTGACAATGATCCTCAAAAAGTCAATAAAGTTATTTCAGGAGTTAAATGTTATCCCTACTCCGATATAGAAAAAATGATAAAAGATCTGGCAATTGATATCGCAATACTTACTGTTCCTCCTGATTTTGCACGTGAGATAGCTGAAGAACTTGTAAGGTACGGGATAAAAGGTATTCTCAATTTTACCACCATATCTTTAAATGTTCCTTCCGGGATATACCTTGAAGAATATGATATGATTACTTCAATTGAAAAGGTTGCATATTTTGTGAAAGAGAACAAAATTTAGTGCATCTGTTAAAACATGAAGATTTTCAGAAGCTTTGAAGATGCAAAGAGTATTAAAAATCCTGTTGTAACAACCGGATCATTCGACGGGGTTCACATCGGACATAAAACAATCCTTAACAGACTTAAGATGCTTGCTGAAAAGCATAATGGTGAGTCTGTACTTATAACTTTCGATCCTCATCCAAGGAAAGTTCTCTACCCCGATACTGCAGGCAAAGACCTGAAACTTATTAACTCACAGGAAGAAAAGCTTGAGCTTCTTGAGAAGGCAGGTCTGAACAACGTTATTATAATAGAATTTACAAGGGAGTTTTCAAAGATAACCAGCGAGCAGTTTGTAAGAGATTTTCTTCACGGAATGCTTCATGCAAAGGTTGTGGTTGTGGGATTTAATCATCATTTCGGTTTCAATAAAGAGGGTGATTATAAGCAACTGTGGGACTGGCAGCATGTCTATAATTTTGAAGCAGAAGAGATCCCTGAACAGGAGGTTCAGAATGAAACGGTGAGTTCAACCAAAATCCGACAGGCAATCAGTGAGGGTTATATGCAGAGGGCAAATGCCTACCTCGATCATTATTACATGATTATCGGTCAGCCGGTTAATTATATATTTGAAAGACCTTCTGATTATCCTTCTTTTGTAAAAATCACTCTTACAGAGGAATGCAAGCTTCTTCCGTCAAAAGGCATATATGCTGTTTCAGTTGAATACGGCAACTTCTGGTCAAAAGGAATGGCTGTGATTCATGGAAGATCAGGGGGTAGTGATGAAGTCCTGTTGGATATTTTTGATGGAATGAATTTTACAGAGGATCAAAAGATCACCACTTACTTTCACAAAAAAATTCATGGTGCAATCAGTCTGTCTGATATCGTATCTGTGGCAAAAGTCAAATACGCAAAAGGAGAGATCTCCGACCTTATTTTCTAAAAATAAATATCGCGTTGCCCTTCTTTTATTGAAGTAAGGTTTCCTGATATTTTAGTTCTGAGCGTACTGTTGTCGACTTCGCTGACAAGGTTGTTTATCAATGAAAATCCTTTTGTCTTTGTTTCGGGTGATGCGAAGTCTTCGAGATATTCCTTGAAAGTAAAAAGAGCATTGGGCATGCAATATTGTTTTATCAGTCCTGGTTTTGCAAGATCCATAAAATCCTGACCCACTCTGCCTTTACGATAACATCCGGTACAAAATGATGGTATATATCCTCCGTCGGCAAGTGATGAAATTACTTCATCGAGGCTTCGGTGATCTCCAAGAGTGAACTGGCTTCCTGACTGTTCTTCTTCATGGGAATATGATCCGGGGTTTGTACGTGAGCCTGCTGAAACCTGGCTAATTCCATAATCACATAATTCATTACGCATTATATCGTTTTCACGAGTGCTTAAAATTATACCCGTATAAGGTAATGCAATACGGATTATTGCTACAAGTTTCTTAAAGTCATTATCACTTACTTTCGATGGTATATTTTCAGAATGAGGAGCTCCGACTGCATATTCTATACGTGGAACGCTAACTGTATGAGGACCGCATCCAAATGCTCTTTCAAGGTGATTAGCATGTTCCATCATAGCCAGAACCTCAAAACGATAGTCAATCAGTCCCAGCAACGCTCCGATACCAACATCATTTATTCCGCCTTCCATAGCTCTGTCCATAACCGTAAGCCTGTATTCATAGTCTCCCTTTTTGGTGTTGGATGGATGAAAATCATTGTACAACAAAGGATCATAGGTCTCCTGAAAACAGACATATGTACCAATATTTTCAGCCTTCAGTTTTGCGAAATCTTCTACTTCCATGGGAGCAAGCTCAACATTTATACGGCGTACATAATCTCTGCCTCCATTTTCCTTCACACCGTATGTTGTACGGATGGCCTCAACCATATAGTCAGTATCATTTCGCCTGCTTTCACCACAGATCAGAAGAACTCTTTTATGTCCTTCATGCAGGAGAGAACGTGTCTCTTCCGCGATCTCTTCCATAGAGAGTACCTTACGCTTAATAAGTTTGTTATCACTTCTGAAAGAACAATAAGTACAGTTATTTATGCAGGCATTTCCGGTATAAATAGGGGCGAACAGTACGAGTCTTCTTCCATATATCTCTTCCTTGACCGTATGTGCGGTCTCCATAATTCTATGAATGACCGAAGGGTCTTCAATACGTAAAAGCATAGCAACATCCTCAAGGTTTAACCCTTTGAGTTTAAGTGCTTTGTTAAGTATCTCTTCTGTCTGGACTTTTGAGGGGGTTTTCCCTTCGATGAGTGAATATATTTTGTCCCTGTCAATGAATATCTTATTCCGTTCGCTCTTGTTCATTATTTTGCTCCTCCTTGAATTTAGTAAGAATTGATTTTACTTCAACATCCTTTAAACGTCCAATCTTACCGGTAAGAGCACTGATTGTCTCAACAGTACCTTCGATGACAAGAGAAATAACATTGATATTCCGATGATGCAGAGGCAGTCCCTGGCGGGCCAGAATAATATCGCTGTATTCAGATAATAATGCGTTTACTATTGGAACAGCGGTTTTGCCTTTTATTAAGATCGTTATTGTGCCAATTCTCTTTTCCATCAGAACTCTTCTGGATTGGATTTACGTTTATATTTTCCTGCAACATGCTTCGAAAAAGTGTCAGCCGTTTCTCAGAAATGTTGTGTTACAAAAATAACAATAATTATCGGATTCGAAAACAGATCAGATGAAAAATGTCAGGAGAAGTTTTATCTATCGGTAATTAATTGGATTATACTCTATTTCATCTGATCAGACAGGCAATTATAATAGAATTAGACAGAGTTCTTACTTCTTCTCACTGAATAATGTTTCGAGTCACCCCATTCACCATAAATTACCTCAGCATCAGCAAGGCTTACCCTTGCCTCCAGACAACTCTGACAATCCTCCGCCGAATCATCTGTACAGGGTTTATTGTCATATAGTTTGTAATTGTCACGGTATTTACCGGGAGTAATATTAGGCATCAGGATATTGGCACCGATCTTTACAGCTTTNTCCCTTCCAACCGGATCGATAGCCTGAAGTGCCGTTGCTGCGACTATATTGATATCTTTCATCATAATTCTGATGATCGCAATCATTTTAAGTGTGAGATCGAACCTTTCTTTAAGAGGCAGTAGTTCACCGGAATATACAATCAGCGGAGTATCAGCATGTTCAATATAAGGACCCATACCGCACATGTCGATGTTGAACTCTTTCATGAAAAGAAGATCTCCTGCAAGATCGTTCATAGTCTGGAATGGCAGACCGATCATTACCCCGGTACCAGTCTGGTATCCGATGTCCTGAAGACTTTTAAGGCAACCGAGTCTGCGGTCAAAATCATGCTTTGGA
>JGI20214J51650_10002127_pt1 | contig 12548 bp, 14 predicted proteins | sample WetSurMetagenome_FD_51650 | JGI IMG/M metagenome (IMG submission 51650)
CCTACGTGAGAGCCTGGGACCCCTATCCGTTCATCTTCATGAACCTGATATTCTCATTGCAGTCTGCCTACACCGCGTCTTTGATCCTGATGAGCCAGAACCGCCAGGATCGCCTGAAAGCGCACAATGATTATCTGATGAACCTTCGGTCTGAGGAGGAGTCCAGAGCGGCCCTGGACAATTTCGCCGCCCAGAATAAGGCACTGGAGGAGATCTATCGTGAGGTTATTGCCCTGAAGAGCAAAATGGAGAAGGCCGATTAATACTATCAGGGCGAATCATGAGCGGCTGGACAAATCACGGGACAGAGAGAGGCGCGCTCGGTGGGAGCCGGGCTCGCTCGGGAAGGCTGCGCCCGCGGCCTTGCCGACGTCGCTCACGGGATAGCTGATCGGTGGGGCGGAGGGAGATGCGGGATCGGGCGAGGATGGAGGAAATCGGGCGAACGAAGAGGATGGGGATGGGTGGAGAGGATGCTAGGACTGGAGACTGATCTGGCTATTAAGGATTGGACGCATGCAGGCAAAAAAATGTGGCGGCACAAACCCTCCATCAAGCTGCTGGGTATTCATTAAAAATACAAAAATAAGATGAGATCGCAAATGTTTACACGCACGGCAACCAATCAACGCTGATAGCTCCACAGGTGGAGTTGCCCCAGAGCTGAATGAACTTCTCAACGGAGAAGACGCCTGTCAGGTCCTCTACACTGCGGCCATATTCTGCATGGCGGCCTTTGAGCTGGTCATCAGCACTCGGGTCCCTGGAGATCCAGCCAATGTGGGCCACACCGATTACTTTGCTGTTAAGGTTAGATTCGAGGACGCCTGTGCAACACCCTGGACAGTTCTCTAAATATTTACCATCAACCAAGTTAACTATACCATAACCCCTGGTCTTGACCTCAGTTGCCTTCTGCAGGTGCTCGGCATGAGTATACATTTCAGTCAGCACAGAACCGATCCTGTAGTTCTGGACGCAGAGTTTCTCGACCCACTTCTGATCATAGGTGCCTGTCTGGTAAGAGACGGGCATATACTCAAACTCAGCTTCCCTGGTGAAGTTAATGTAGTCCGTGGGACAATTGGTTCCAGTTGACCATTGACATGTCTTATCCCAACTTGCAGCGATGTATGAGACGCCTTGGTCACCACTTGCCACATCATATTCAAGAATATTCTTAACCCAAGATATAGGCCAACCAACGATTTCAGCAATAACATCGGGATACATACTATCACCCGGTTGAAATGTTATGGATCCTTTTTCGCTTGAGAAGGCATAATCCGCCCCACGATCTTCATCTAACTTGTAGTGTTCTGTATCATACCTGCTGCCAATTGGGGTGCCATCCCTGTTCAGTTGCCTCTCGGCCTCAAGCTCGGTCCTCTCGGTGATGACGTTGCCGGAACCGGAGGATTTCTCTACCAGCTTCTGGCCGTTGAAGCCCGTTTGGGTGGAGATAATCAGCTCTACATTCTTGTATCCGACACCCTTGACGGATGTCTTTTCGTACATGTAGTTAGAGGCGCTCGCCATGCCGATCAAAGCCGCTACCAGCATTATAATAACTATAGAATGCTTTGCCATTCAATTCCCACCTAATTCAAAGTAGTATTATTCATTATTAAAGATTGCCTATATATAATTATATTAAATTAGAGTCGGATTTGTGCCTTAGTTATAATGGCGAAGAAAGCGCCGGGTCCTGGGCATGAAGAAGTCCGGCAGCTCCGGTCTGTCTGCTGCGTCAGCTATCTCGGATCGCAAGTCTTAGGTAGCGCTACGCTTCCTCTTGACCACCCAATAATTCAGCTTTCCTTGGCAAATTGCCAGACGCTTTCCTCCCGGCCACAAAATTCTTTACTTGCCACATTCATGAGGTGCCAGGAAGATGTAGAAGAACCGCGCAGTTGCCGCGGGCTTATGGAGAAAAACAATGTATGCCGATCGGATAAAGAATCTCCCGCCATACCTCTTTGCCGCCATTGACAAAGCAAAACAAGAAGCGCGGTCAAAGGGCGTGGACGTAATCGATTTAAGCGTGGGCGACCCGGACTTGCCGACGCCGGAGCACATAATCAAAGCACTGAATAAGGCGGCCAGCGACCCGTCCAACCACCAGTACCCCTCCTACGAGGGAAAGCTCGCCTTTCGCAAGGCTGTGGCTGACTGGTACAAGCGGACATTTGATGTCAACCTGAACCCGGCAACTGAGGTGCTGACCTTGATCGGCTCCAAGGAGGGAATTGCTCATGCGCCCCTGGCTTTCATCAACCCAGGAGACGCGGCACTGGTCCCTGACCCCGCCTATCCGGTCTACCGGACGGCAACCGTCTTCGCCGGAGGCGAACCGGTTATCATGCCGCTCCTGCGTGAGAACAAATTCCTGCCGGACCTGGACGCCATATCTCCTGCAGACGCCCGCCGGGCCAAGATCATGTTTCTCAACTACCCCAACAACCCCATCGGCGCATCCGCGGATAGGAGCTTCTTCAAGAAGGTAATCGACTTTGCCAGGGATCATAATATCATCATAATGCACGATAACCCCTACTCAGAGACCTACTACGATGGAGAGCGGTCGCTGTCCATTCTGGAGATGCCGGGCGCTAAAGACGTGGCAGTGGAGTTTCATTCCCTCTCCAAGACCTACAACATGACTGGCTGGAGGATCGGATCGGTTGTGGGCAATGCCGAGGTCGTGGCGGGCATCGGCAAGATCAAGAGCAACATCGATTCCGGCACCTTCGGAGCGGTGCAGGATGCAGGAATTGTCGCCCTGAGCAGCCCAAAGGAAGTCGTCGATGATATCAGAAAGATCTACCAGCACAGAATCGAGATCCTCTACAAAGCCCTGCGGGATATGGGCTTGCAGCTGGAAAAGCCGCGGGCCACGCTCTACCTCTGGGCATGGGTGGGCGGCAGCTCCATCGAATACGCGGGACGGCTCCTGGAGAAGACGGGCATAGTGGCTACGCCTGGAGTGGGCTTCGGCAAGTACGGAGAGGGCTATGTCAGGTTCTCCATCACCCAACCCACGAAGCGGATTGAAGAGGCTGTGGTGCGGCTGGAGAAGATGAAAAAATGAGCATGCGAAAAAATGAGCACTTGATCAAATGAGCATGTAAAAAAAAACAAGTGCGCAAAAGAGCAATTTATCAATTGGGCGAGTGAGCTAATGAGAAGCCGAGCCTCCTCGCATCAATTTATCTATTTATTCCGGAGGAATTCAAGTTGCTAGATGATTATTCACCAAAGGAGATCGAGGCCAAGTGGCAAAAGACCTGGGAGGACAAAAGGGTCTTTCAGCCTGAGCCCGACTCCAGAGACAAGTTTTTCTTGACCATACCTTATCCTTACCTGAATGGAAACCTGCACGCCGGACACACCCGCACATTCACCATCGGCGATTCTGTGGCCAGGTTCATGCGCATGCAGGGCAGAAATGTTCTCTTTCCGATGGCCTTTCATGCCACCGGAACTCCTATTGTGGGCCTATCGGAGCTGATCGCCAAGCGCGACCCGCTGATCTGGGGAGTCTACACCAAGCTGCACGGCATTCCAGAGCAGGAGCTGTGCGAGCTGACAACGCCTGAGAAGATCGTGCTCTATTTCCGCCGCCAGGCAAAGGCGGCCATGCAGTCCATCGGCTACTCAATCGACTGGAGGCGGGAGTTCACCACCACCGATCCGGCCTACAGCAAGTTCATCGAGTGGCAGTACGGAATCCTGCGCCGCCTGGACTACGTTGTCAAGGGCAGCCACCCGGTGCGCTGGTGCCCGCATGACCAAAATCCGGTTGAGGACCACGACATCCTCAGGGGCGAAGACGCCACCATTATGGACTTCTCTCTGATCAAATTCCGCATGGGCGACAAAATCCTGCCCTGCGCTACGCTGAGGCCGGAGACCGTCTTCGGAGTGGTCAACCTCTGGCTCAACCCGGATGTCAATTACGTCCTGGCCAAAGTCAATGATGAGACCTGGGTCGTCTCCAGGGAATCCTACGAGAAGCTGACCTTCACAGACAGAAAGGTCTCTCTGCTCGGTGAGGTTCCAGGAAAAGAGCTGATAGGAAAGCGCGTCACCAACCCGCTCACCGGCACAGAGGTTCTAATCCTGCCGGCAGGGTTCGTAGACCCGGACAACGGCTCGGGAATTGTCATGTCGGTTCCGGCCCACGCCCCTTACGACTATCTGGCGCTCAAGGATCTTTATGGCCAGGATCTCAGCGGCTACGGCATCACCGAGGACCTGAGAGATATCAAGTTCATATCCCTCATCGAGTCTCCTGGCTACGGTGAGCTTCCTGCCGTTGAAGCCGTGGACGAACTAAGGGTTTTGGACCAGAACGATCCCAAGGCGGAAGAAGCAACCAAGATGGTCTACAGGCGGGAGTTTCACAATGGCGTTCTCAAGGCCAACACAGGCAAGTATGCGGGAACGGCGGTAAGCAAGATCAAGGACATTCTCCTTGGGGACCTGATCAAGCAGGGAATAGCCGAGATCTTCTACGAGTTTTCCGAGACTCCGGTCATCTGCCGCTGCGGCACACGCTGCGTTATCATGATGGTGCGGGACCAGTGGTTCCTGGAGTACTCTGACCCAGAGTGGAAGGCCAGGGTGATGCAATGCCTGGCGGGAATGAAGATCATACCTGAGGAGTTCCGGGTGGAGTTCATCAACAAGGTGGACTGGCTCAAGGACAAGGCCTGCGCCCGGAGGAAGGGCCTGGGAACTCATCTGCCTTGGGACAAGGAGTGGCTCATTGAGTCGCTGGGCGACTCGACGATCTACATGGCCTACTACATTCTGGCCAAGTATGTGAACGCCGGGATGAAGATCGATAGCCTGCCGCCGGAGTTCTTCGAGTACATCTTCATGAATAACGGAAGCGCTGCCAATATCGCCGCCCTCACGGGCATTGCTCAGGAGACGGTGCAGCAGATTCACGACGACTTCGCCTACTGGTATCCGGTGGACCTGAGGACCTCTGGAAAGGATCTGGTCGCCAATCACCTGCTCTTCTTCCTCTACCATCATGTTGCCATCTTCCCGGAGAGGCTCTGGCCGCAGGCGATTGCGGTCAATGGGTTCGTCTCCCTGGAGGGGCAGAAGATGTCCAAGTCCAAGGGGCCGATTCTGACCCTGCGCCAGGCGGTTGCAGAGAACGGGGCAGATGTGACAAGGCTGTACATTCTGGGCAATGCGGAAGGAACTGCGGACGTGGACTGGCGAAACGATGCTGTTGAGGCCACCTATGCCCATCTGGAGAGGTTCTACAATCTGGCCCGGGAAATTTTGGCAGACAGCAGCATTGATGAGTCAGCCGAAAAGACGCTCATCGACCGCTGGATGCTCTCTCGCTTGCAGCGGCGCATCGCTGAGGCCACTGAGGCCCTGCAAGCCATCCAGACCCGGCGGGCGCTGCAGAATGCCTTCTATCTGCTCTTCAATGATCTGCGCTGGTACCAGAGGCGCGGCGGGAAGAATCAGCTTCGAGCGGTCCTGTCGGCATGGGTGCGCATGATGGCGCCCTTCACACCGCATGTCTGCGAGGAGCTGTGGGCCTCGGGACTGGGCGAGGGCTATGTCTCGCTCGCTTCCTGGCCTAAGGCTGATGCTTCTCTCATCGATCTGAAGGCCGAGAAGGCGGAGGACCTTTTAGAGCGCACGCTCAAGGATGTGCAGGAGATTGTGACTGTCACCAAGGCCACGCCCACGAGAATCACGCTCTACACTGCTCCCGCCTGGAAGAAGGAGATGCTGCGCCTCGCAGTGGCTGCGGCCTCGGGCGGCAAGCTGGACATGGGAGCGCTCATGAAGCAGGCTATGGCATCACCGGAAATTGCGCCCTTCAAGAAGGATGCTCCCAAGTATGCCCAGAAGCTGGCCAAGGCGGCGCACTCGCTCTCAGCAGAGGCGCTGGGCCTCGACGAGTTCGAGACGCTCTCCAGGGAGAAGGCGTATCTCGCTGCGGCTTTGGGCGTGCCGGTGGAGGTCCGCTCCGCGGACGAGGCAGGAGAGGACCCCAAGGGCAAGAGCAAGCAAGCGGAGCCGGGAAGGCCGGCGATTTATATTGAGTGAACCCCGCCTGCCATTTTTTTCTTTAAGAATCTTTCTCACGATATCAAAGGAGTTAGTCTATGCATGAAGAGCTATTCTCTGCTATGCAGTCATTGGTCATTAAAGGACGCATTACCTTCACAGATCATGCTAGAACCAGGATGTTTGAACGAGGTATCGAATCTGATGCCGTAATAGATTTAATATTGAATGGCGAGATAATAGAGGTATATCCCGAAGGCGTGCGATGTCCTTCAGCATTAATATTAGGGTCCATTAAAAGCAGGGCATGTCATGTGGTTGCAGCATTATGCAGAGATCGAGTGAAGATCGTCACAGCCTACTGGCCGGATGAAGATGAATGGATAGATTCGATAACGAGGAAGTGCAATGAGTTCTGATGTCTATGATTGCTGCTGCTGTGCAGGCAAGATGCGTGAGGGGAGACATGATTTCATGGCCAGGATTGGAGATGAGATCATTGTAATCAAGGATATCCCGGCATTAATCTGCGATACATGCGGCGAAGTTGAATACACCCTGGAGGTATCAAGAGAGATAGACCGTATCAGGAAGGAATTCCTTGCAGGACGGCTGCGGACCAAGCCGTTGGCAGCTGGGGAGATTGTCTTTGGTCCACAGCGGGCTGATTCGATCGCCTGATCATGTACCGCATTGTATAAACAAGAGACGCTCTGCCTGGCCATAGCAAAAGCTTCGGGCGGCAAGCTGGACATGGGAGCGCTCATGAAGCAGGCTATGGCATCACCGGAAATTGCTCCCTTCAAGAAGGAAGCGCCCAAGTATGCCCAAAAGCTGGCCAAGGCGGCGCACTCGTTATCGGCAGAGGCGCTGGGCCTCGACGAGTTCGAGACGCTCTCCAGGGAAAAGGCGTATCTGGCTGCAGCGCTGGGAGTGCCGGTGGAGGTCCGTTCTGCCGACGAGGCAGGAAAGGACCCCAAGGGCAAGAGTAAGCAGGCTGAGCCAGGCAGGTCGGCGATTTATATTGAGTGAAGAAGGGCCGAAAACCGTTGGCTCCGGGTGGCGAACCTGGGGCCGATGGAATAAACAGCAGGGGCGATAGAAGCGCATAGAGAACGAACACGGAGGACGGCGGTTCGATTGGACTGGAAAGGATGTTGTACAGTTTATGAGTCGGGAGTGGACACAAAAGGCGGGAACTGCCATGCGTGGGCCGGAGATCCGAGGTGTTATATTGGGATTAAATCCAGATGCACTCTCAGGTAAGATGGCCTCAACAAATGGAGATTTATGCTCAGCAAAAAAGGTGCAGAGAATCTATTTAAACAAATAAATTCGATTTGGATTGAACCAGAAGTATTGCGTCGCAAAGAGGCCAAAACGCTTCTAAAAAACTTTAAATTATGGCGGTGCCTAATCAAATTGCCCAAGGCTCAACCGTCAATTATTGAATTTAATAACGAGATAGAATGGAAAGCATGGCTAAAATTAGTTCCCGGAACTACTCTTACCGGTGGGCAGGCAATATACCTTCATGAGGTTCAACAAATAGCTGCAGTTAGTCTTCCAGAAGTTAATGGTGAGAGGGTCGCGTTTATATATTTATTCTGGAATGGGAATTCATATGAAATAATCTTTGATTTTACGCCAAATGCTCCAGAGGAAACGCTTTCAAAAGAAGAAATTAAAACTGAAGAATTGTCTCTTGGAACGGCAATTGCTCAATCATTACAGGCCATTATTGTGGAGAGGACGGTTCGTATTCATGATGGTAGTCAAATGCAACTCCAAAAAATAGGATTGTGGGCTGCGCCAGCGCTTCTTCCTTATCCATTAAGCAAAATCATAAAGCAAATAGAAGAAAATGATATTTCGGGAGCAAGTAGTTCATTAGTAAGTTATTGTACACCTCAATATATTGAAAGGCTATCCTCGAAATGGTGGAACTTGGAACAGTTTGATATGCGTAAGAAGCTTCTACAAGATGCTTTATATGCACACAAAATGGGAAAATATGGATTAAGTATTCATGCACTTTTGCCACAAGTTGAGGGTATTATTACTGATTGGGTTTATGAAAAACTTCCGGAGAGCGAGGTCCCTCCTTGGAGACAGGAATCAAAGACTAAAAAGTTTCGTGATTTAATTCTGGATAAGCCATTGACTTCTTTCACCTATAAACGCATAGTTGGATCTGCAATGGATTTCATACTAAGTGGCCCTGTATTGGCAACATTTAGGGAATGGACAAAAAAAATTGATGAAGCGTTCCCAAATCGCAATGTTGTTGGGCACGGGAGATACGAAGAATCCTTGTTTTCAGAAGAGAATTCGATAAAGCTATTTCTGCTATTGGATACAGTATATCATATCATTTCTGCGTATTCCGACAAGACGAATGAGCTTTCTTCATATTATCTGGAGACCGACATGACAAAGCATAATGATGAGGGCGCTGGACTTGTATGAGTTGATGAAAGCCTTGAGGCAAGAATCGTTATATTTTGCAGGGTTACTAGCGATATATATTGGATTTCAGAAAGATGATGTATAGATGAATTCGGATGTCCATGATTGCAGCTGTTGCGCAAGAGAGATGCGTGAATGCAAGCACGATTTTATGGCGAGATTGCAGAATGAGATTGTAGTTATCAAAGATGTTCCGGCTCTTATCTGCGATACCTGCGACGAGGTCGAATACACGCTAGAGGTATCAAGAGAGATCGGTGTGATAATGAAGGTTTTCTTCGGAGGACGGCTGCTGCAAAGCCCCTGTCGCGGCGGTGGAGATCGCATTCACGCACCAGCGGGCAGACCTGATAGTATAAATAGTAGCGAATTCAATTATTGAGGGAATGAGAAGCGATTCGCAGCAAATCTCTGATGAACCATTCACAGACGATGAGCTTGCGGATTTAGATGAGGGCGAGGATTCTGAATGCTCTGATACGCTCTGGCAGGAATACCGAAAGCATAGAAGAGATGCTATAAGCCTTCGAGAATACTGTCGCAGACGCGGAATTGATCTTTAAGCGTCTCAATGTCTTTTATGGTTAGGTGCGTTATTAGACAAACCTACCACCCAACCGACATCGCCGCAACCTCGGACGGGCCAGCCCCGCCCGTCCACCCGCCCCCGAGCACGTGCGTGCAGGCGGGCTGCAGCACAAACCTCTTTCCACTCGACAGAGGTCCACAAAGAAGAAAAACTTGAAAAGGCGGCGCCTAAATCAGAGCCAGTATCTCCTTTCCCTTATCTATTTAAGTATAGAGCTACCAAATACAGGAATTATATCTGATACCGTGATAGAAAGGAGACCCAATGAATCGATTTGAGGATCTTAGGGATAAAGTTTTGCCATTGCTCAGGCCCTACGTTAAGCGCATTGCCGTCTTCGGGTCTTTTGCTCGGGGCGAGGAGACACCAGAAAGTGACATCGACCTTCTGGTGGAACTAAGAGCCGCAGACAGCCGTCCCCGACTTGGGCTGGCATGGTTCGGCCTGGAAGAAGAGCTTGGACGCGTTCTGGGAAGGGAAGTGGAACTTATAGCTGAAGGCTCTCTAAGTCCATATTTGCGACCCTACGCAGAAAAGGATTTGGTTCTGCTCTATGAAGAAAGATGACTCGGTTTATCTTCGCCATATCATGGATGCCTTCATGCAGATAGAGCACTACACCGATGGCGTCTCCCATGAAGAGTTTATGAAAGACAATCTGATTCAAGATGGAGTAATTAGACAGCTAGAGATTATGGGAGAAGCTGCTCGCAATCTATCCGATGACCTGCGTGGCGATTACCCGCATATTCCCTGGAGTCAGATGATAGGCCTTAGAAACCGCATGATTCACGCTTATTTTAACGTGAACCTGGAGATTATCTGGGAGATCGTTCAAGGGGATATTCCAAATCTAAAGCGAGAGACGAAGCGCGTGCTTGAGGATATTGGTCAGGAAAGACGACATATGTAGCGGCAAACGTTTTCCCGGGGCAGGCGTTCTTGAAAGCTGCATCCACGGCTTTGGCGCGGCTGCCGGTGTCCCCGCAAGAATTGCCAAGCTGGTCTTTGTGCGTCCTTTGTGTCTTCGTGCCTTTTGTGGTTGGCCCGTTGCTGCTTGGTTATAATTATCGGCTAATAATAACCGCAAGTCACTGTCGTTTCCAAAAGTCCAGCCCACCGGAAAAGCCGCCCAGCCGGAAGCCAACTGGCCCTCATGTCCGACCGGCACCCGAGCGCGAGCCCATGCGCGTGCGTGCGAGCCCGCCTGGCGAACTGCGGCGGCCCCTGCACCGGCTGGACTTTACCTCTTCCAGCATCACGCCCCGGCCCGAGGGCTCCTGGCGAATATCTGCTAATTTCATGCCGAAGTTTTGTGGCCCAGCACCTCTGCGCCTTCCCGTGCGCCCGCGGTCCTGCCCGCCCGGCTCCGCCCGAAGGGAAATCGCTTGTCAGGCAATCCCGCCAGCCCAACCGACATCGCTGTAGCCCTGGACGGCCCGGCCATACGGGCGGCGGCCTCTGAGCTTCCAGCCGGAACCCAAGCTGCGCAAGAGCGCAGTCCTGCGGCCTCCGGGCGCTGCTGTCGGCAGCAAGCCTCAGTTATGATTGCTTAATCATTTCAATTAGGTCATCTTCCGAAATCCCATTCCATATGGATACCTGAGATAAAATGTCGTTCAATGTACCCTTCGCCAACTCGTCGTGCATTGGAACCGTAATATTATGATCTCCTGCGGCAGTTGGCTTTCTCAGCCGGATGTGACTTCCTCTCTGCCGAATGACTTCATATCCCAGTCTGACGAGCACTTTGAGAAGCTTCTCGCCGCTAATAACCGGTCGCTTTTGCAAGAGGCTGCACCTCAAATTCGGAAATCGATAATATCTTCAACTCTTCCCCGGATTCAAGAACATCTTCAAAATGCAGACTGGTTGCCTCTTTTATATTTTCAAATAGCTCATCAAGGGTTTTTCCTTGAGTGAATATTCCAACGCTTATACCACGAGCGCACCAGTCTTCACCATCGAAATAAACCTCAAACTTCACAAGCAACCAAACCACCGATCCCTTCAGCTAGATTATTGCTTCGGCTTAATATTTGTATATGCTCCTGAGGACCGGGTTTTTATGGAAAAGAATTCCAGTAAGCTTGATACCAGCACTTTCTGGCTCTCAAGCCCACCCGTCCACCCGCCCCCGAGCGCTCGCCTGTGCGCGCATTCGTGCGAGCCCGCCTGGCGGACTGCGGCTGCGGCCCCGGCTGGCCTTTGCCTCTGGCGGCACCACAGCCCGGCCTCATTCACTGGTGGCAGTTGAAGTCGACAGGTCGATAGCTCTATTCTTTTTCAGTCCCTGCCCACTCCTTGTGAAACTCGCGCAAGAGGTTTAGACGACCGATCTTTGCCAGATGTATTATCGTTGAAGAATCACTGATTGCACCCGGCATATTTTAGATCCTCTTGCAGCTCTTCTTTCCCGTAGTGCCGCCTGGCCTTGCGCTGGCCAAGAAGATCTTCAAACTGAAGAAGAGTCAGTCCACAGAGAGAGGAAGCCTTTGCTGAAGAGAGAATCCCTCGCTGGTAAAGCGCCATAGCTAACTCTTTATAAAGCTCAGATTCGATATCATCAGGTGGAACTCGAAGAGAATTGACTATCTCTTCTGGTATCTTCAGAGTCCTGGCGCCCATTTGGATTCATACTCCATTTTATGATAATAGCAGGGATCATTCATTAAGCTTTGGCTAGGTGGTGGGAGATACCTTAGGCCTGGCATTTCTGCTACTCAGCTCAGCCTGTAGCGATCGCTTGCCAGGCAATCCCGCCCGCCCGACTGCTTGCGACATCGCACCAGGCCACGGATGGCCCGGCCAACAAGCGCCAAGGCCGCGATCGGCAGGCCCGATGAAGAGAAAGGCTATATCCCATCGCAGATTATAATATTGGCAATGTTCGCAGAGTGCATCAAAGCGGCGATAGACAGCGCAACCTATGAGATCATCGACGATCCAGAGCCCTTTTATGGCGAGATTCCCGACCTGCGCGGCGTGTGGGCCACGGGCAAGACCCTGGAGTCCTGTAGAGATAACCTCCTGAGCGCTCTTGAGGACTGGATTGCCTTTCGTCTAAGGACGGGCAGATCAATCCCGGCAGTAGGCGGAGCTTCCATCATGTTTTCTGCGGAGCCTGTGAGCATTGTCGAGTAAGATTATTCCAGTCTCGCGGCGAGAGCTAATCCGCAGGTTGAGGAAACTGGGATTCGATGGCCCTTACCCCGGATCGAAGCACGATGTCATGGCCAGGGGCGATGATTCCGTAATCAATCCCAATTCTCATCGCGGAGAAGATATTGGCGTCAATCTGATCATAAAGATCCTGAAACAGGCCGGGATATCCAGGGATGAATGGATCCCACATTTCGCATTAACATTCCAATCCATAATATTTTTTGCAGTCTTGCCCGAGCAAATTTAGCACTAAGCCCTGAGTCTCGCTCAGATT
>JGI20214J51650_10002128_pt1 | contig 12543 bp, 12 predicted proteins | sample WetSurMetagenome_FD_51650 | JGI IMG/M metagenome (IMG submission 51650)
CGCTGCCTGCTCCACAAAAGCACGCAGAACCGGTTCTTCGTCATAGCACTGCCGATAAAGCGCCACCGGCTGCCCGGTAATATCATGCGGCGGCGTGGTCTTGAGGTTTTCCGGCCCTCCCGGCCAGACCAGCAGGTGGCGATAAGCGATGCCCGGATAGAGTTTCAGGGGCGTGTTTTCAACTGCGCTTTGCAGGGCCATGATGAGCCCGTGGGATTCGTTCGTGCTGATATGTCCGGAAGAGTAGTCGCCCATCCTCACCACACCCGACGAATCCGTCTCCAGATTCACCAGGTTGCAGCGAAATGCGACCTCCTTGCCGGCCAGCCGGATACCCATGCTGGCTGCCTCGAGAGGACCCCTGCCGGTGTGGTATCGGTGCGGATCATAGCCCAGCAGGCTCATATTGGCGACATCACTCCCCGGCTCCATCCCCTCGGGAATGGTTCGCACCAGGCCCAAACGCCCCCGCCGGGCAAGGCGATCCATGTTCGGAGTTCGCGCCGCTTCGAGGGGCGTTCTTCCTCCCAGTTCCACCAATGGGTAGTCGCCCATGCCATCGCCAACCAGGATGATGTACTTGCTATCCATTTTCCCTTCTTTTCAGTCAGCCCGCAATTTTGAGGCACCGAGACCGCTGAGATAGGTTGACCTGAAGGCTCCGGGTCCCTGCGGTGAGATTTCGGTCCTGGCTGGACCGGGATTTCAGTTCGAGTCGCCGGTTTCCTTATTCTCGATGCGAATGACCCGGGTCGGACCCGCCACCACCTCCAGTTGATTGATTTCCGCCAGCGCCTTCTGTACGGAGCTTTCCAAGGCTTCATGGGTGAGCATGACGATCGGCACGGCTTCCTCCAGTTGGCGCCCTTTCTGGATGACGGAGGCGATGCTGATACGGTTTTGGCCAAGAATCCCGGCAATACGGGAAAGAACCCCGGGGCGGTCGAGCGCTGCAAACCGGAAATAATAGCAGGCGGTCACTCCCGAGATGGGCTTGATCGCTAACTCCTTTAGCCTATCCGGGCCGAAAGCAAGCGGCGGTACACGCCTTGGCGTGTTGCCAAGGATGTCTCTGGCCAGGTCGATCAGGTCACTGACAACCGCGCTTCCGGTTGGCATCATCCCGGCGCCCAGACCATAAAGCATGATATTGCCGACGGCATTGCCGTGCACGTGGACCGCATTGTAGGCTCCATCGACGCCTGCCAGCACGTGATCACGAGGGATAAGTGTCGGATGAACACGCATTTCCAGTTGGCCGTCACGGTTTCGGGCGATGGCAAGAAGCTTCAGGCGATATCCGAATTCTTCGGCGAACTGAATATCAACCGGGTCGATGCCGGTGATCCCCTCGACGTAGACCTGATCGAACTGGATCGGGGTGCCGAAGGCGATGGCACTGGCAATCGCCAGTTTGTGGGCGGTGTCGGTACCCTCGATATCGAGCGCCGGGTCGGCTTCGGCATACCCCTTTTCCTGAGCCTCCCGCAGTGCTTCCAGAAACGACAGGCCATTCTGAGTCATGCGCGTGAGAATGAAATTTGCGGTGCCGTTGAGGATGCCGAAGATGGTGTCGATACGGTTTCCGGCGAGTCCTTCGCGAAGCGCCTTAATGAAAGGAATACCACCGGCGACGGCGGCTTCGAAGCCGATCGAACGGTCATTGCGCGCGGCAATCTCAAAGAGCTCATTCCCGNCGTGAGCGAGCAGCGCTTTGTTGGCCGTCACCACATGCTTCCTGTTCTCGAGGGCTTGAATGATNAAGCCCTTGGCGGCACCAAGCCCGCCCATCAACTCCACCACAATCTGGATGTCGGGATCATTNAGGACGTCTTCGGCGCGCGTGGTGAGCTTCTCACGCGGTACCGCAATCGGCCTTGGGCGATCGAGATCAATGTCCGCAACCCGCTTCAGTTCCAGGCGCACCCCGAGGCGGCTCTCAATGGCGTCAGCATTCTGGCGCAACACCTCGACTACGCCGCATCCCACCGTCCCCCAACCAATCAATCCAACCCCAATGGCACTCATTTTATCCTCAATTCTTTAGCTCTTAGCTCTTGGCTCTTGGTTGTTCACTGACCACTGGCCACTGATCACTGCCTTCACTGCTCCTGCAGGGCACGCCGAATGCCTCGAATGGCCTGCCTGATTCGCAACTCGTTCTCAACCAGGGCAAAGCGCACGTATTCATCCCCATACTCGCCAAACCCCAAGCCCGGGGATACCGCCACTTTTCCCTCTTCCACCAGGTACTTGGAAAACCCCACCGAACCCATTTTGCGGAAGGCCTCAGGAATGCGAGCCCACACAAACATGGTCCCCCTGGGCTTCTCAATCGGCCAGTCGATGCGGTTCAAGCCTTCAATGAGCACATCGCGGCGAGACCGATAAACGGAGACGATCTCATCGACACAGGATTGATCTTCGTTGAGTGCGATAATGGCCGCAATCTGGATCGGCTGGAAGACCCCATAGTCCAGATAACTCTTGATGCGGGTTAGAGCCGACACCATTTCCGCATTCCCGACACAGAAGCCCACCCGCCACCCTGCCATACTGTAGCTTTTGGACATGGAGAAAAACTCCACGCCAACATCCTTAGCCCCGGGCGCCTGCAGGAAACTCGGCGCCTGATAGCCATCGAAGGTAAGGTCGGCATAGGCCAGGTCGTGGATGACCATCAATTCGTTTTCTTTGGCAAAATCGACAATCTTCCGAAAGAAATCCAAGTCCACCACGGTTGTCGTCGGATTGTGGGGATAGGAGATGATGAGCAGTTTGGGCCTGGGCCAGGTCTGTTTGGTGGCATGCTCGAGATCTTCCAGAAAATTCCGCTCGGGGCCGATGGGAATGGAGCGCACATCGCCCCCTGCGATGATTGCCGAGTAGGGATGGATAGGATACGTTGGATTGGGGGCGAAAACCACATCTCCCGGACTGACCAGGACCAGCACCAGGTGGGACAGCCCTTCCTTGGCGCCGATGGTCACCACGGCTTCGCTTTCCGGATCGAGGTCGACATCATAGCGCCGCTTGTACCAGCCGGCGATCGCATCGCGGAGCCTGGTTATGCCCCGGGACGCGGAGTAGCGGTGGTTGTGCGATTTCTGCACTGCTTCCACCAGCTTGTCGATGATGTGTTTCGGCGTCGCCAGGTCGGGGTTCCCCATCCCGAGGTCGATAATGTCCTCCCCCGCTCGTCTCCGCTCCATCTTTAAGGCATTCACTTGCGCAAAAACATAAGGAGGCAGTCGATGCATTCGGCTGCTCCGAGCAATATTAAAGTCCATTTTTTATCTCCAGATTGTTGAAATTTGCAAAAAGTATCTTACACAGCTGAGCAAGTCAAAAGATTTCCCGAAGCAAACCGGAGAACGCCCTCCTCAGGCAGCGTTCGCGGTCACCCTTCATAGCCTTGGCCGTCATGGCAGATACGGTACGAAACGGCCGACGCTGCCAAAGCTCGTAGCTTATGCGCTCTGCATTCTACTCATAACGGCAAGATAGTCAAAAACGATGTTGGGAAATCAGAAGGGATTTACAGGCCTGGCATGGCGGTATAACTTATTGTGGGTGCAAACGGCGTAACGAATGAATTCTTGCTTTTTTGTATGGGTAATTGCTAACTTATCACAGCAGGCCAAGAGAAAGGTATAACGTGATGGAAAAGATCAATCTGTATGAGGCCAACGATTTTGGTGAGAAAGCCTTCAAACGGCTTTTGATCCACGACTCCCCCTATTTTAAGATTCTGAATTTCAACTTCAAGGCGGGCCAGGAACTGCCGGTGCACTCTCATGACATTGAGGGACAGCTGAGCCTGGTGGTCATCGAGGGAGAAGGGGAATTCCTCGGCAAGGACGGCGTTTCGCTGCCGGCGAAAACAGGTGACATACTCATCTCTGAGATCAGTGAGCCCCACGGCCTGAAAGCCAAAACCGACCTCAGACTATTGGTGACCATTGCCCCGCCGATCTAATCGGGCAAGAAACCCGTTTTCCCCGACCCGGCGGTGGCGAGCCTGGAAGAGGCGTTGAGACAAACGGATCTTTTTTTGTCCGGTGACACGGGCGAGGAGGGACAGAAGCATGGGACGAACGGTAGTTCTCGAGGAAGATTGTTGTACCGGGTGCGGCAGCTGCGCTGAGCTATGTCCGGAAGTATTTGAAATGGACGAGGCGCGTGAGCTGGCTCAGGTTATCCTTCCCGAGGGAGGAGACGAAGAGTGCATCGATGAGGCCATNGTCGCCTGCCCGGAAGACTGCATTGCATGGGAAGAGTGAGCGGGTACCGTTTGAAGAGGAGGTGAATGAATGGATAGGTATGCCTGCACCATCTGCGATTACGTTTATGATCCGGCGGCAGGTGATCCCGACAACGGGATTGCCCCGGGGACTGCCTTCGAGGACTTGCCCGACGACTGGCTCTGCCCGATCTGCGGGGTTTCCAAGGATGAGTTCGAGAAAGAGTAGAATTTCCGGTCCGCTCAGCGATGAAAACCGCTTGGGGAGGACTTATATTGAGGTACGGCCATTTCTTCACAGGTCATAACAGGACGTTGTCGTCTGAGACGAAAGGAGGAGTCATGAATATCGATCCGAAAGTACTGACATCCAAACTGAGCGAGATGTATCCGGAAATCAGGAAACACGATCTTAATCTCTCGGTACGCTTCGACGAGAAGAAAGACGCTTGGATTGTTCAATTGGTTAAAGGCAAGCACGAATTGACCACCCATATCGAGAGGAAGGACGCGGAAGCCTGTCTTGACGGCGTGCAATGCATCTACCTGGGGGTTCAGATCGGTCAGTTCGTCAAGAATTTCGAATCGAGCTAACAGTCAGCGGCACCCCCTCAGACGGGCACACAGCACTCCCCCGCAAAGGGTTAATTATACTCGTTTAGGGTGAAAACCTTCGTTCTGGCAGGCCTAAGAATTAACCACAGAGAACACAGAGTTCACAGAGAAGAGCAATGTTTCTCTCTGTGGTCTCGGTGTTCTCTGTGGTGCAAAAGTAGACTTTTGAACCTTAACGGGTATAGCTCCTCGGGCAAGGGGCGGGTTTCATCCCCGCCCGCAGGGGACGGACTGATGCTCCGGCCTTCTCCTATCCTTTATCTCGCAACTGATGTGCCACCCGGGCACTGGTGTGCTCATAGGGTCAGGAGCAATACAAAACCAGGGTTTCATCTCCGGGTGCCATGTGTCCTTCGCGGTTCAAAGGAGATCGCCATGATAACGCACAAAATAACGTTTCTGCCACAGAATAGAGAGATCACCTTTGCCGATGGCGAAAACCTTATCCGCGCGGCGATGGAAGCCGGTGTTCATGTGAATGCTTCCTGCGGCGGAGAAGGCCAGTGCGGGAAGTGCCGGGTAATCATTGAAAGTGGCGAGGTGGAAGGAGGCCTTTCCGAAAGACTGAGCGCAGAGGACGTGGAAGAGGGTTATCGTCTCGCCTGCCTTTCCCGCATAAAGAGCGATTTAGCGGTGCGCATTCCCGTGGAATCGGAGGTCGACCCCAGCGTTCTTAACAAATACAGTTCCATTAGAAGAACCGCCCGGATCCAACAACTCAATCTTGAGGATTTAAAAGACAGAGGCCTTTTTATACCGCCGGTCGAAAAAAGATACCTGGACCTTCCGGAGCCTTCGCCTCAGGATAATCTTGCCGATACCAGCCGTCTGATCAGTTTCTTGAAAATACATTATCAGGAACATCGCCTGGTTGTCTCCCTTCCCGTTCTCCGCAAGCTTCCCGGAGTCCTGAGGCAGTCCCGTTTCAAGACGACGGTAACCCTGGCAAGACCCGTCGTGGAGGGAGGAAAGACCCAAATCATCAACATCCAACCCGGCGATACCACCGACAGAAACTTTGCCATAGCCATCGACATCGGCACCACAACCGTCTACGGTCAACTGATCAATCTGATCACCGGGGAGATTCCGGCCGAGTATGGCGATTTTAACGGCCAGATCAGTTACGGGGAAGATATCATCACCAGGATTGTGTTTGCCGAAAAGCCCGGCGGGTTGGATAAGCTGCACGAAGTAGTCACTCAGACCATCAACCGGATTATCCATACAATCATTAAAGAATCGGGCATTAGCCGCGATGAAGTATCTTCGGTCACCCTGGCCGGGAACACCACGATGACCCAGATTCTACTGAAAGTGGATCCCCGATACATCCGGCGCTCACCCTATGTCCCGGCATCGACCCTTTACCCTTTGATCCAGGCGGTTGATTTGGGCATCGACCTTGCGGATCACACAACGGCCTTAGTATATCCCAATGTTTCGAGCTTTGTAGGAGGAGATATTGTTGCAGGGGTAATGGGATCAGCCATTTACCTCTCAGACCTTCTGACCCTCTATATAGATATCGGCACTAATGCCGAGATTGTCATCGGGAACAAGGACTGGCTTGCCTGTGCCGCCTGTTCTGCCGGGCCGGCCTTTGAAGGCGGCGGCATTCAGTTTGGTATGAGAGCAACCCAAGGCGCTATCGAGTACTTTTCCATCGACCCCTATACGCTTGAACCAATGAATATGACTATCGGAAATGTGAGACCAAAAGGTATCTGCGGTTCAGGACTTATTAATATCGTAGCGAACATGTTTGAAATGGGCATCATTAATAGTCTTGGCAAGTTTAATCCTGCCTTGAAGTCAAATCGAATTCGTCAGATAGATGGTGTGGGTGAATACGTACTCGCCTGGAAAGACGAAACACAGATTGATCGAGATATTGTATTGACGGAAATCGATATCGTTAACCTTATTCGCGCAAAAGGCGCCATTTACAGCGGCTGTCAAACTCTGCTCGATGAGGTCGGACTGAGCATCTCCCAGCTTGACCGCATCATTCTTGCCGGAGGCTTCGGAAGCCATGTGGATATCGAACAGGCGATGACCATTGGGCTGCTTCCCGAAATCGACCCTGACAAGATCACCTACATCGGAAACGGTTCATTAATGGGCGCCAGGATATGTTGCCTCACCAACCGAATCAGAAAAGACGTCGTGAACACCATGAAAAAGACGACCAACTTCGAACTTTCGGAGACGCCGTCCTATATGAGTCATTATGTCGCTGCGCTTTTCCTGCCGCACACGGACCTTAATCTCTTTCCCAGGCTGAAACAACGCCTCAAATCGGGCTCCTGATTGCTATCTGCCTTGAAGAGTTCCGGGTTGCGGGTTCCGGGTTTGTCCCGGCCCTTTCATTGGTTGGGGTGTACCGAGGGAAATGAGTCACTAGTTTGCTTGTAGAACACTGGTTGATGGATAGGAACAAAAATGGAGATCGTTGTGAACAGCAGCAGGGTCATTATTGAGCGACTGGAACTGGGGCCGTATGGAACCAATTCTTACCTCCTGATCTGTAAGAAGACCAATGCCTGCGTCGTATTTGATGCCCCGGGTGAAGCCGGGACGGTTCTGGCAAGACTGAAAGAGCACCATCCCCGAAACATTCTCATTACCCACGGCCACGTGGATCATGTGGAGGGGCTTGGAGAGCTCAAGTCATTCCTGAACGTTCCGGTGGCTATTCACCGGGCGGATGCCTCCGCCCTGCCCTTACCGGCCGACGTTTTTCTCGAGGATGGCGAGATCATTTCTTGTGGCGCCCTGGAATTGCAGATAATGCATACGCCGGGGCACACGCCGGGCAGTTTGTGTTTCCTGGTGGCAGGTTACCTGATCGCCGGGGACACCCTGTTTCCCGGAGGTCCGGGCCATACCCGGTCACCCGAGGACTTCCGGCAGGTCCTTGAATCCGTTACCCGGAAGATTTTCACCCTGCCCGATGAGACCGTCGTCCTCCCCGGCCACGGTCAAGCAACCATCCTGGGGAGGGAAAAACAGGCATTCCAGGCTTTTTCCGTACGACCCCACCCTGCCGACCTTTGCGGAGATGTGCTGTGGGATTTGGTAATGCACTGAATGCAACTTCTTATTACCAAGTGAATTCCACTCGATGGAAACCCTCGGCCAGTTCGAAGTTCTCGCCTTCGGCCATCGCCCGGCAGCGCGATCTCAACCACTCTTCAATATCGGGAGAGATAAATCCTTTGACCTGGCTTTGATGGCAGAGCAGGGCGGAAAGCTTTAGCTCAAAGGTATCCGTGATATCGGAACGATAGTTGATGTCATCGGCGCCCCAGAAGAGCACTACCTGCACCTTGTGAGGCTCCAGTCCTTCCTCCAGGAGGTCGGGATAAGCCAGATGATCACGGGCAAGGGGATAGACCGCATCCAGGACCACCTGGCCGGTGATGCGATGATCGCGATGCCAGATGTAGCGACGGTAAGGGTCTGCCGTGGCAACAATTTCCGGCCGGTAAGTGCGAATCAGCCGAACCATCTCCTTGCGAAAACTCTGAGTGTCTTCGAGGCCCTGATCCGGGTATCCCAGGAACAGGACGTCGCTCACTCCCAGAACCTCGGCGGCAGCCCGCTGCTCTTCCCGGCGGATGGCAGCCAGTTGTTCGGGTTTCACACTGCGGTCGCTCGTGCCTTTTTCACCGTTGGTGCAGATCACGTAAACGACCCGCTTCCCTCCCCTCGTCCACTGAGCGACCGTTCCCGCCACACCGAATTCGGCGTCATCGGGATGAGGTGCAATCACCAACACGTCAATACCATTCGTCTCAGTCAAGCAGGAACCTCCCCATGCTAAAAGTAGGCAGTAGCAGTAAGCCGGAAGAGAGCCGCACGGTCTTGCTCACCGTCTTCGGGTCTTCGAGTTGTGGCGGCAAAGCCCCCTCTCGAAACGGCCCTAATGTGCAATTGCTTCAGAAGCTGTCAAGATGGTACTCCAACCTATTCTTTTCTCGGCGCTCTCTGCGTCTCTGCGGCGGATACCCTTCGGCTGCAGCTTTTGGTCGATGTGTTTTCCAAAGACGGAATTTAATCACTGTATCTCGACCAGACAACGAAACAAGGGCACAACTTGTCCCCCCAGGCGATACTTGTAAGTCTCGGCACCTTTCAGAAAATCATATTTTCCCCGGCGTCGTTGGATGCTCTCTCGAATGCTGAAGACTTTGCAGAGCAGGCCGGCACTCAGTGGCCGAAAACGCGGCTCATACCCGCTGTTGTAAAGATACACCGTGGACCGGTAGTCAAAACACAGAGCCGCGGCTGCCGGTGCCCCATCCAGATCGAGGAAGGAGAGTTTCAACATTTTCAGGTTTGCCATGACCTCGGCGAGCGATCGAAAAAATGCGACCATGCGGGGGGTCATAAACACCGCCTTTTCCGGTCTGCTCGATCGGAAAAGCGCAAGAAAAGGGTCTATTGCCCTTCCGACTTCCTGTGCCTCCTCAAGCGTGCGGAATTGGACATCGACGGCTTCATCCAGGCGCCTGAGTTTGCGCCGGACCTCGTGACGCTCCTTTCCGGTTAAACCCAACAGGAATTCCTCCCATGTCGGCGGGAGATCCACTTCCAGCGAAACATCCTCCTGGCGGCACGAAAACTCACACCCCAGGCCCTTTGCCACCCGACTGAAGGTGGTGAGCACGGTGGAATCCTTGCGCACCGGCCCCAAATCCAGTTGAGTGACTTCACACTGCCTCAGGTGCTCAAGGAGATGCCGAAAAAACTCCGTCTCCTTTCCCGACACCACAATAAAATCAAGATAATCGCAAACCTCCGGACTGCCCATGAAGCTCATCCGATCGGCTCGCCGCATCATGGGGGCGATGCCGATTAGCGCGTCCCCCTGCCTGATGCTGCAAAGACAGGGCGTGAAACCATCGCCGAAAAAATCCCACCAAACCTTCAACCAGGCGGGCAACACAAAAAAGCAATCCCATTCCAGGGGACTTCCGGGGTCGAGCCAAAACGAAGCAAGGCTTTCGAAAGACTCGGCAGTGACGGTATATGTTTTTTCAGAGGGCATCAGCCCCGTCTCCCGCAAATAAAGCACCTGCCTTCACCACGAAGAGCACGAAGGAGACGAAGGGACGTCTTCGTGCTCTTCGTGCTCTTCGTGCCCTCCGTGTCCTTCGTGGTTCGAAATAGGGTCCGGATGCGCAGCAATTCGGTTGGCACCCCTCTTCAAGACCCCATGTGCCATCGAGGACCATCTTTGGTGTCCTCGACCATGATCTTGACGCGCTGCAGGCATTGGCGAACGGCATCAGCCTCCGGCCACTTTCTTTCTTGTCGAAAGCGTTCCCGCAACCGGATTATTTCCATGACGAGAGGATTCAGCGGCGCGCCCTCGTCCGGCGGATTCGAATCGAGTTGGATCCCCAGAAGGACAATCATTTCCCGCAGAATTTCTCTGGCCTGGGAAATGAATTCCATGCTCTCATGGTCTCGATGAGCCTCCCAGATCAGGCGATCGAGTTCGAGCAGTGTGCTCGTGATCGTTCTCGCCTCACGTCCCTCAAGACCGGCATGGAAAGACGCTTCGAGGGCATGGATGCGGTCCCAAAAAGACTCCTCCCGACTTCCTTCGGGCAGGGCTGCGGGCGCTGGTTGAGAACTGCTCACTCCCCATTCCGGCTCATTTCCTCCATCGCGCAAAAGATCCAGGGGAAAGCGTTCCCCCTTCGCAAAGCTGATTTCCGCCCCCCGACGTCGCACGGTCACCCGACCGATTCCTTTGATGACCGCTTCTCGGGCTTCAAAATCGATGAGGCAGGCCGTATGTTCATCCAGGCCAAGAACCGCAACGTCCTTAGGCAAAAGAGACTGGAGTCTTTCAAAGCGCGTCTCGCCCATGTAGCAGAAACGGGTGTCGTGGGTGCCGCCCTCGGCATTGTTCCAATGGGGCACCACGACGAGGTTGAGGTCAAAATGAGCAAGAATATTTATTCCCTCAACCCAGTGCAGATCTTCGCCCACTTTGTAGATTTCATAGACCGGAAGCGTAGCGCATCCCACGGTAAGGGCGGCGGCGCTTGCCGCGACGAGGCATCCGCCCTTTTCCACCATTCTTGCCAGGATTTCCGGGATGAGGGTTTCCCGCCAGTTGCGCACGGCATAGGTGGGGCTCCCGGGACCGATGAGGACGTAATTCGCTTCCCGGAGGGTGTGAAAGGCCTGTTCGGTTTCGTACGGTGAAATCACCTCCTTTGCCTTGAAGGAGGCCACAGCCATCGGTTGTTGAATGCGGTCCCGAAAATATTCCATGGCTTTCTGTGCCAATTGATCTGCATTGAGCTGAAAGCCGGCCGGCGTATCGAGAAAGACCGCTCGCGCAGGAGCGGCAAGCCGCGTCAACAGTTCTTTATGGACTTCAACCATGGTTGCCGTCAGTTCCCCGGACCCCATGAGCGCGATGATACCCTTGCGTGACACCATGTTGCGTTCCCTGGAAAAGAGTGGTCAGTGATCAGTGGCCAGTGATCGGAAGAGTGCAAAAAACCAAGAAGCAGCCATTTTCATCGTTTGGGGTGCAACCCCCGGCATGGCAATTTCCTTATAGGCCACAGGCAAAAAAATTTTGTCCGTGGCATCCAGACCGACTCGGTTTTTGAAACCGAGTCGGTCTCCAGGTAGCGCTCGCCGTTCGCGTCGCGCCCAGCAACTAATCGCCGAATAACAAAGCAAGGATGTTTACCATTCCGGAGATCACGAAGAAAGTATAATATGAGGTGCCTTTTGCAAAAGTCCTTTTCACCCTTCGATACCAGGGCGAACGGACTTTTGCACCGGTAACGTGTCGAATTTCTGTTCGTGTTGAGCGTAAGCCCCGCTTTGGCCGGTCAACCAGCAAGAAACAGTGCCTACAATGTGGGCACTGTTTCCTGAGAGGTATCGAACCACGAATAGGAGTCGTTTTGCAGGAGGCTCTGAGGTCTCTGCAAAACACAATACGACCGTCATCCATCTGGAAATCACCCCGGTGAGGCCACATGATCAAAGCCATCATCATTGATTTCGGCCGGGTCATTTCCCGGCAAAAGCCGCGGGCCTTGTTCCGGCGCTATGAGGAAGATTTAGGGCTGGAGCCTGACACGATCAATGCCGTCATGTTCGGCAGCCGGGCCTGGCAGGAGGCACTGATGGGCCGGAAGACCGCAGAGGAGTTTTGGCGGGCAATCGGGCCTGAGCTTAGGCTGCACACGCCCGCTGCAATCGACGCCTTTCGTCGCCGCTACCACGCCGATGAGGCCCTAAACCATGGCGTGGTGGATCTGCTTCGCCGCCTCCACGGGCGCACCCTGCTCGCCGTGCTCTCCAACAACCCCCCCGGCCTTGACCAATGGCTCCGCGACTGGGGCATACGCGAGTTGTTCGACGTGGTATTTTGTTCCGGAGACGAAGGCCTGGTGAAACCCGAGGATGCGGCCTATCACGCGGTCCTGGAACGGCTGAAGGTCAAACCCGAAGAAGCGGTGTTCATCGACGACACCCTCGAACACGTGCTCGCCGCCCGTGGCCTGGGACTACACGGGGTCCTCTTCACCACCGCCGAGGCCCTTGCAGAGCAACTGGCAGATCTTCTCTAAATTACTGCTCAATCAGTATGGGCACATCCATGGGGGGACGAAGTGAGAGGAGAGGGGGAGAGGGGG
>JGI20214J51650_10002130_pt1 | contig 12531 bp, 13 predicted proteins | sample WetSurMetagenome_FD_51650 | JGI IMG/M metagenome (IMG submission 51650)
ACCAGGAAAGGCGCAACCTCCTCGGCGCTTTTCTCTTTTCCGGCGACGACGTTTACAAGGAAATTTCCATCCTGTCCGGCGGCGAAAAATCCCGTCTCGCCCTGCTGAAGATCCTTCTTTCAGACACGAACCTCCTGATCCTTGACGAACCGACGAACCACCTGGATTTAAAAACGCGGGACATCTTCCAGAACGCCCTCCTCCGCTACCAGGGGACAATCCTGATCGTCTCTCATGACCGCTATTTTCTCGATTGTCTGATCGGCCGTGTCTTCGAACTCCGAAACGGCGTCTGCCATGAATACCGCGGCAATTATTCCTACTTCATCGAAAAGAGACGTGAGGAGCAAGGTGGTACAACCTCCCGCGCTGTGGAGCAACCGATCGCCGTGCCGGCTGGAGAACAGGGCCGGAAGACAAAAAAGGAAAAACGGCTCGATGCGGAAGAGCGGAACCGGGTATTCCGGGCGACGTCGACCATGAAGCGAGATCTGACCACGACGGAAGAACAGATCGCCCTGTTGGAAGCGAAGAAGAAAGAAGCTGAAGAAACTCTCTGCGAACCGGAGATCTACCGGGATCCGGACCGAATCCGATATCTCAATCAGGAACTGACATCCGTCTCCGCAGAGTTGGAAGATCTCTACTATGCATGGAACGACCTGAACCTGAGGCTGGAGGCAATTGAAGACTCCCTGCGGGGCAAAACCACCTGATGCCTGTAAAAAGCGGGCCGCACCCCGCCGGCCCACATCCCGTCTATCGCTGAACTCCTATCTCCATTACACCCCATCCAGATCCTTCCGATACCAGGCGGCCGGATCGGCAAAAACTCTTTCGTATCCTTGAAGAAGTATCCCCACTGCTGTCATGACTACCGCAAGAGAATGATNCTGATCCGTCTGTTTCTCGGGTCTTTAGGATCCTCCCGAACGAGCAATTCCTGATCAGCGTAGCCGACGACCCTGGCAATCCTGCCGGGATCGATCCCATAGTTTTCCAATTCCCTTCTCGCCGCAGAGGCCCGTGAAGTGGAGAGCTCCCAATTCGTTTTTTGAGCCGTCTTGAAACGCGCCGCATCGGTGTGCCCCTCTATGACGATGCGGTTAGGCTTTTCTCTGATATTTTCGGAGACCAGCCTGATGATCTGAATCGCTTTTTCCGTCGGTTCATCACTGCCTAACCGAAACATTTCGCTTCCTTCATTATCGACAATCTGTATTCGAAGACCTTCCGGTGTGGTGTCAATCAGAACCTGTTTTTTTGCGGCCTGCAGCTTATCGTCAATCATCATTCGCATCATCTTTGCCAACTCCTGGGGAGTCGTCCTTCTTTCATCCTTCATGCGGAATGACTCTTTTTGCGGTGTACGACCGGTATCCAATACACCGGTCGATTTATCCAGGATGGAAGTGCCAGACTGTTCAGATTGCTCCCTAAAGAGACTAAAATCCGAAAAATATTCGGACAAGGCAATTCTTTTTTCAGGGGCGATCATGGCCAGCAGCCACAAGAGAAGGAAAAAAGCCATCATCGCCGTCACAAAGTCTGCATAGGCCACCTTCCAGGAACCGCCATGAGGCGCGTCATGCGATTTCTTCTTTCTTCTGCGAATCAAAACCCTCGGGTTGTCTTCCATAATTACTTTCTCTGACGAAGCGCTTCTTCAATTTCAACAAAGGAGGGCTGAACATTCTCCGGGATCACCCGCCGACCAAACTCAACGGCAACTTTCGGGACCGATCCCCCGAGAAAGGAGATTAATGCGACCTTCAGGACATTCAGGTATTGCACCTTCTCACTGGCACTATGCTCAAGATTCCTCCCCATCGGACCGACGAACCCATAGCAGAGCAGCACGCCAAGAAACGTGCCCACCATGGCGGCGCCGACGCTCTGTCCCAAGACGTCGGGGGGCTCTTTCATTTTGCCCATCGTGATCACAATCCCCAGGACGGCGGCAACGATACCGAGACCCGGCAGTGCATCCGCCACATAACCGATCGCCTTGGAGGGAGCCATGACCTCTTCCTGATAGGTTTCCAGTTCCGTGTCAATCAATGCCTCGAGTTCATACGTCGCAATGGTCGTGGTCATCACCGTTCTTAATGTATCCGTGATGAGATGAATCGCGCGATGATTTTTTAAAATGTTCGGATACTTGTTAAACAATGCACTTTCTTCAGGGGCATCCACATCGGATTCTATGGAGACAAGTCCCTGCTGCCTGATTTTGGAAAATACACCGTTCAACAGCATCAATGAATCGATATAGTCCTGTTTTGAATAGGACTTGCCCGAAAGAATACCGATGATAGACGCCAAAGTGGCCTTGATGATTTTGAGGGGATTTCCGATCAGAAATCCGCCGATCGCGGCGCCGCCGATGATCAGCAGCTCAACCGGCTGGAAAAGAACGGAAAGGTTTCCATGCTCCAGAACGTAGCCGCCAATGACTGCCGCAAAGACAATGATCGCCCCGATAACGAGCAACATCGATTTCTATCCTCTTTTCTCCCGGATGATCTCCCGCTCTCTTTCAAAAACAAATCGGATGATCTCGTCCCTGATGGAGGCATCCATATGGACATAACGGATCGCCGTAAAATAATTGATATTGTCTCTCCTGATGGACTTGGTCACTTCGCCATAGATGCACATGGCAATCGGCTGGTTCCGGGTCAGCATGAGTTTAATTTCCAGAATCGTTCCGAGGTCGATTGGCTGCGGTAGCAAAAAGCCCATTCCTCCTCCACTGATGTTGATCGCTTTAGAGGGAAGACCAAAAAAACCCTCGCGTTGAAGGGTAATCAGACGAATTACCGTATCGAGTTTGATATTTAGGATTTTAAGCCATTCTCCAACGATGTAACCTTGGTCCCCAATATCCTGGATCGGCCTCATATCTTGAGTCGTGGCCTCCCCGGATATTAGCGCCTGAATATGATTCTTTTCCTCATCGGCAACAATTCGATACCGAAAAGGAATATATGCGTCTACCCTTGAATATTCACGCCGCTGACCTTGTCCTTCTGTTACCCGATCCTGTTCCATAAGATTACTTCCTCCCCCACACAACGCTCTGCGAGACGACAAACACGGCAGTTTCATCCATAGCGGGCCGTTTTCATCCGCCCTGCTAAAAGCAATCCATAATCTGTTGGCTAAGCGCAATTAAATGAGGCCGCCATACATGAACTGGGTCTGTCATAAAAAATATACCGTAATGTATGCAAGCGAAGTGCCATTAAAACGAAACCTGTATAATAGTGGCAACGGCAAAGATCATCGATCTCCCTAATATGCCGCCATCAGGATCTTCAAAAGGGCAAGTGCCTCCCGTTTCGCGTATTTTGGATGAAATAGGGTTTACGGCATAGACTTTGCTAAATACCTGCAATCAAGAGCAGTAATTCTTATGATCGAGAGGGCGTTTTGAATATATTTGTTTATCTTTTAGTATATTTATCGATGTCCGTCGTAGCATATGCCGATCAGCCATCTTATGGTGTCCAGGTATTGTCAACCGGGCAAATAGCCGTAAAAGCCATCAAGTCGGCCGAAACACCGGTAAGCCCTAAGCTATTGCCGGTCAATATCCCAAAAGACGATTTAAAGAATGGTACGCAGAATTATCACGAGCGGAAATATGCGGAAGCAATCAGTGCTTTATCCAAGTATTTGAGTATTGAGCCGAAAAGTCAACAGCGGACGGCCGCCTTGCTGATCATCGGCAAGAGTTTAGAGGCAATGAACAGACCCCAATCCGCGTTAAATATATACGGCCGGGTAACAGAACAAATTCCGGACAGTCCCGAAGTAATGTTTGGTGTCATTGCCATGGCGGACATCGGCGTAGTCCACCCCGATTTGGACTTCAGCAGCGGCAAGAAAGGGGCAAAATACTTCAAAGATCCTGTGACCGCATATGATACCGCACTTTCAAAAAATGTCCCGCTGCCAATCATTGAACATATCCACCGTCAACGAGGCCACGCCTTATGGAAATCGAAACGTTACGAAGAGGCACGTCAAGCATTAACGATTTTGTTGAGGAAATTTCCCCAGACGGCTTACCGCGAAGAAATCCTGGTAACAATAAGTGATTGCACGGCTGCTTTGATCGCTCAATACAACCAGTCGGGAGATCATCTCGCCGTTGCCGATCTTTTTTTGCAAGGTTGGAAAGAAGGAAGCATCCGTCCGGTGGACATCGACACCCTGCTGAAATCCATTTACAGCCTATCTTGCATTGGCCTTCATGAAATGTCATTGAATATTCTCAACACTCTTAAAAAAAACAACCCAAAAACTTTTTCCTCTCATATTGAAAAAATCGAAAAAATGGTTTTGGAAATGGAGAAAAACAGGATGCTTGCTTCATCGGCCGAGATGCAGTCGGATGTAAAATGGCGCCAATTCCAATCCGGCCGAGAATATCTTGGCGCAAATCAATCAATGTTGGCGGAAAAGACATTGACCGACCTGAAAAATGGGAGCGGTGATCCGTTCTGGTCTAAAATTGCCGAATATGCCGTTGAAGAACATCGGTGGGTGCAGAAATATCGGGGACAGATCGGACAATGACAGCCCATCATTACCTTCAAATTTTTGAGAGCATCCCTGTGGGGNTTATCGTTATCAATCTGCACGGCCATATCCAAACCATGAACAGATATGCCAAAACCATTCTCGATATCATAGACACCCCCACAAAGAACAAGCACATTCATACATTATTAGGTCCCATACCCATTGCTGATCTGTTAAGGAATGAACATCTCAGGGAAACAGGCGGGACAAGGATTCGGTTGAACAGCAAGATATTGGAGATCATGATCACCTGCATAAAGGGAGAACAAGGGGAACAGCCAAAAGCGGTAATCACTCTAAGAGACATCACGGAAATGGAGCAATTTCGGACCACCGAGAAGAACAATGAAAAGAATGCCTTCATTCACGAACTCTCGGCTGATATTGCCCATGAAATCAGAAATCCTCTTGGCAGCATTGAACTCCTTGCCTCTCTGCTTAGAAAGGAGTCAAAACGTGAAAAAGACGTTAAACGGGCAAATCAGATCATGGCTGCAGTGAAAACCGTTGAAAATGCCATTTCCAGGCTCATCCGTCGAAGCAAGAAAGGCCAGTTACCTTTTACATATGTAAACATTCACGATCTCTTAAAAGAGATCATGCTGTTTTCGGAAAAGATCATCGATGGTGGAGGGGTTTTCTTATCGGTTAGGTATGCAGATGTGGAGCCGTTCATTGAATGCGATGCTGATATGATTAAACAGGTTTTTCTCTATCTTATTCTCAATGCCCTGACGGGCGCCGGCCGCCTTGATATTACAACCCATTACCTTGAGAAATGTCGAGTCATTGAAATCCACTTCATCGAAAAAAACGGCTCTGATTCTAAAAACAGCCAATCCAATATTTTCAGTCGTCTGTCACGCGCAAAAGAAGACCGTTGGGGGCTTGGTCTGGCAATCGTACATAATATTGTTAATATGTATCATGGATGGATGAGGATTGAATACATCGAAGAGGTCGGGGCTGTATTTGTCCTTTCCTTCCCTCTTCTCCCCAGCAGGAGTTCCAAACTCTGCACGATAATTGATCCGATTGAAGTTAAGAAAGAAACGCATGAAGAAAAATAGAATCCTCGTTGTAGACGACGATCACGCGATGAGACTGGCTCTATCGGAATCTCTTGATAGCTGCGGCTATGACATTATCACTGCCGAGAACGGACGTGAGGCGCTTGAACTGTTCAAGCTGGGAAAATTCGATCTGGTGGTCACAGATATGAAAATGCCGGGAATGACCGGCATTGAAGTATTACGATGCGTCAAAGAATTGTCACCAGATATGCCGGTCATCCTCATCACGGCTTACGGCACAGTCGGTACAGCCGTGGAGGCGATGAAGGAAGGGGCCGCGGAGTTCATCATGAAACCTTTCTCCCTGGATGATCTCGAAGCGGTTGTGAAACAAGTTTTAAACACATTCACAAAGAAAGATTCGCAGAAACAGGAGATCTTGCATCCTGCTCAACGAATCATCACCCAAGACCCAAAGCTTATCTCTCTGCTCGAGATGCTCAAGAATGTTGCCAAGAGCAAATCCAGCATCATGATTCAAGGAGAAAGCGGCACGGGAAAAGAACTGCTGGCAAAATACATTCACCACCATAGCAATCGCAGGAATCAACCCTTTGTTGCCGTAAATTGTGCTGCCATACCACACAATCTTCTCGAAAGCGAGATGTTCGGTTACGAAAAAGGGGCGTTTACCGGCGCATCACAAAGGAAGTTGGGAAAATTCGAGCTGGCCCACACCGGAACCTTGCTACTGGATGAGATCAGTGAAATGGAAATTCACCTACAGGCCAAGCTTCTGAGGGTTATCCAAGAATCGGAAGTTGACCGTCTGGGAGGAAACGCCCCGATTCCAATTGATGTCCGCATTATTGCCACGACGAACGTCCATCTGCCGGACGCCATAGAGAATAAGACATTTCGAGGCGACCTCTATTATCGTCTCAACGTCATCCCCGTCAAAATTCCGCCACTCAGGGAAAGAAATGGTGACATTTTGTACTTGGCAGACTATTTTCTCGAAAAATTTGCCGGTGAAGAAAGTCGGAAGAAGCATTTTCTCTCCAATCATGCGGCCACTTTGTTGAAAGCTTACGCCTTTCCAGGCAATGTCAGGGAGTTGGAGAATATTATCGAGCGGGCGATCCTGATGACAAATGGCAGCCATATCTTGCCGGAGTCGCTAGGCCTTGAATCCCAGGCAGACAAAGAATCGATCCAGTCGGCTGAATCTTCCCTGGATCCTGCTTTACCTTGTAACCTCACCCCATTGAATCCCATAAAAACCCTGAAGGACGTCGAAAAAACTTTGATCTGCGAGACCTTGAACCGCGTGGAAGGGAACAAGACCAAGGCAGCAAAACTGCTGGGAATTAGTGTGCGAACGCTCTGGAATAAAGTCAATGAATATGGGATGGCGGACGGAAGAAATTGATTTATCTGGTATATGTTTTGCAGATACGAACGCCAGGAGGATCATGGACATTCTTTTCGACAAAACAATGAATTTGCTCTCCGGCATGTTGAATTTTCGCGCGACACGCCATAAGACAATTATATCCAATATCGCCAATATCGATACGGAGGGATTCAAACCTTCCGATATCTCTTTCAAACAGATACTTGGAGATGCAAATTCTATTCAGATGGCAACCACGGATCCCGGACATATTGGCCGGAGGGAGCATGGGGTGTGTCCCGTTGAAATGACCACATCGGAAGAGCAGGTAATTATTGACAAGGAGATGGCGAACCTGGCGGAAAACCAATTGATGTACAACATGACGGTGGACATGCTTTCCAGAAAATTCAAGGCAATGAACACTGTATTGAAGGAGGTTAAGTGACATGGATTTGATCACAACGTTTAAGATTTGCGGATCCGGACTTGCAGCCCAAAGGGCAAAGCTGGATGTCATCACATCGAATCTGACCAACGTCAACACAACGCGAACCCCGGAGGGAGGACCATATAGAAAAAAGATTATTGTACTGTCGGCCGAGGATGTGGACAAAAATTTTGATTCGACCCTCAAAGATAGTGTTAAATCCGTCAGGGTCGATGAGATCGTGGACGACCCGAACGGCATCAAGATGGTCTACGATCCCGCACATCCCGATGCCGATGCCAAAGGTTTTGTCGCCATGCCAAACATCAATGTTATGGCGGAAATGGCAGATATGATCGCGGCAAGCCGTGCTTTTGAGGCTTGTGTAACAGCCTTCGATTCGACAAAAAACATGACCTTGAAAACGTTGGAAATGGGTCGATAGCACCTGCCATAGAAAGGAACCCACATGGATGAGATTGCAGTCGGCCATAGGCCGATCGTTTCCCCTTCTGTTCCGCGAGAAGGACAGATCACAACCGGATCCGCCAACGGGTTTTCTGACGCCCTGTCCAAAGCGGTTGCCGAGGTGAACAATCTCCATCATAATGCAGACAAGGCCATTACGAATATACAGGCAGGTCATACAGAGAATCTCCATGAAGTTATTATCGCCCTTGAAAAAGCGGATGTGTCCTTCCGGACGATGCTGACGTTTAGGAACAAACTCATCGAGGCATATCAGGAAATCATGAGGATGCAGGTGTAATCAATATGGGTTCGATAAAGTATCTTGAAGGAGTCTGGCGGGGNATCGGCGCATTGCCCGGCCCGAGAAAAATGGCCCTTGCCCTTGTGATCGTCCTGATCATGGCCAGTATCATGACTTTTGCGTATTTCACAAATCAGGAGGATTATCGGATTCTTTTTTCGAGTCTGACGGGGGAGGATGCTTCAGCCATAGTAACAAAGCTCAAAGAAAAGAAGATCCCCTATCAGATCTCGCCCTCGGGAGAGACTATTTCTGTTCCCTCCGCACAAGTTTCCGAACTGAGACTCGAACTTGCCGCTTCAGGTCTGCCCCATGGCGGAGGGGTCGGTTTCGAAATCTTTGATAATAAAGTCTTCGGAACAACCGATTTTGAGCAACAGATGAATTATCGCCGGGCGCTCCAGGGAGAGCTGTCACGCACCATCAACAGCCTTGACGAAATCCAGCAAAGTCGGGTGCATATCGTCATTCCAAAAGAATCCCTATTTATAGAACAGCAGAAGAAACCCACAGCCTCGGTGACAATAAAGCTCAAAACAGGCAGAAAATTGAAGGAATCCCAAATAGACGGAATCGGGCATCTGGTCGCCAGCAGCGTTGAAGGTTTGAGCGCCGACGAGGTAATGATCATCGACAGTCAGGGCAACATTCTGTCGAAAAGACAAGGGGATTCCAAACAAGCCCGACTGTCTTCGTCTCAAATCGAATATCAGCGAAACATCGAGAAGGAGATGGCGACCAAGATACAGAGCCTTCTGGAAAACGTGGTGGGCCAGGGAAAAGCTGTAGTCAGGGTAAACGCGGAATTGGATTTCAGATTGATGGAAAAGACGGAAGAAACCTATGACCCCGAATCGCCAGTAGTCAGAAGCAGTCAAAAGCAAGTTGATAAAGCGATCGGATCAGCTTCTCCATCCAACCGGGGAGCAGGCAAAGTGGAGACATTTGGAACGGAGAAGGAAAAAACCGATGAAATAGTTAATTACGAAATCAATAAGACCGTTAGTAAAACGGTTATGCCGGTAGGGGAAATTGAGAAGATTTCGATAGCTGTGCTTGTTGATGGGATATATCAAAAAAATGACAAAGGTGCCGCAATTTATCAGGAAAGACCGAAGAAAGAACTGGAATCATTCGAAGATCTGGTCAGAAAGTCAGCAGGGTTTAATGCACAAAGGGGAGATCAGGTTGTGGTCTCGAGCATGCCTTTCAACCGAACCGAGACGGAAGAGGGAATGACGGCACGGTCATGGCAGGACAATATCGCACCGGTTATCCCGATGATAAAATACGTTGTGCTCATCATCGGATTGCTGTTTACGTTTCTCTTTATTATCCGACCGCTTATTAGGAATGTGATCACGACCGCCCACCGTATCGAGGTAAACGAACAGAAGCAGATCGATTCGGATGCTGGTGTTTCTGTTTCCTTGGGTGGACAGCCGCCGCACCTTGCCCTATCGCCGATTGACGGAAAGGCTATGGACGAGATGGCGCTGGCCAAACAACTGGCAGGGGCTGATTCGAAAAAATTCGCTGAATTGTTGAGGAACTGGCTGAAATGATCAATGAGGAAAAAGCAGCCGTGATACTCTTGTCTCTGAACGAAGATCTCGCCGCCGAGGTGATGAAGAATCTCCGCCCATCAGAAATCAAGCGTATCGGAAAATATATGAATCGCATTACAACCATCCCCGCCGAAACCATAACCACGGTTGCGAAAGAATTCATAGTGATGGCCAAGGAAAAGGGAGGCAGTCTTTCAGTCCAAGACGATGTCACGAAAAAGATCATGACCAAGGCGCTGGGCGAAAAAGGGGCTCAGGAGATTCTCATGGAAGTCACCAGCGCCAAGTCTTCCGATAATCCCATCACCGACAAGATCAGGGATATGAACCCGAAAATGTTGCTGGAATTTACAAAGACCGAACATCCTCAAACGATTGCGCTGATTCTCGCCCATATGGCCCCGGAACAGGCAGCGGTCATGCTGGAGGGGTTTTCCGGTCCGATGCAGATAGAGATATCCAAAAGGATGGCCACATTAAAAAGTGTACCCAATGAATTTCTGGAAGATGTTGCAAAGACGCTCGAAAAGGAACTCATATCTGACAACATGGTTGAGCAGCAGATCGGCGGCGTTAAAGTGATGTCGGAAATCCTCAACCGGATGAGCCGGTCAAGTGAAAACGCCATTCTTGCTTCGCTCGATGAGGAAGACGCTGAGCTTGCCACCCAACTCAGAAGCCTGATGTTTACCTTCGAGGATGTCTTGAAAATCGATGACAAGAGCCTTCAGGAGGTTTTACGTGAAATAACCACTGAAGATTTGGCGAAGGCGATGAAAATGGTTGACGAGAACATGAGGGAAAAGATCTATCGCAACATGTCAAAACGTGGTGCGGAAATGTTGAAAGAGGATATCGAAATGATGCCCCCCATCCGCTTGTCGGAGGTGGAAACAAGTCAACGGACGATTCTTGATGCAACAAAAAAACTGGAAGCAGAAGGACGGATCAAGCTCTTACGAGGTAATGAGGAAGATGAATTCGTGTAATCTCATAGGCCGCCATGTTTAAATTTAAATTACAGACCATTCTTGATGTCAGAAAAATGCTGGAAGATAAATCCCTCCAGGAGTTTGCTCAAAAGCAAAAGGAGTTTCAAAGGGAGAATGAACAGCTTCAATCGATACAGCGACAAAAGACGCTGCTCATCGACGAGTTGCGGAACGTTCAAGGCAAAACGGTCAATGTTTCTGAGATCAAGATGAATGTGGACTATATGAAACAGTGTCTGAAGAGGGAAACCATTCAGCAAGAACAGGTCAAGGAAGCCGAAAAAATGGCTGAGATTAAAAAAGAAGCCCTGTTTGACGCCATTAAAAAGAGAAAGGCTATGGAAATCCTCAAAACAAGGCAGTTCGATCAGCATCAATCCCATTTGAACTTGATCGAACGGACGGCGATTGATGAAATGGCGCTTATCCGTCACAACAGGAAAAAAGAACAATGAAAAGATTTATTATCTCATGCCAAATCGTGATCGTTGCTTTCTTCGTCATCAAGATCTTGTTTTTGACGGAAGCACTGCAAATCGAGTCGATACCGTCGGTTTTCTTACTGGGCCATTTTAGACAGGCTATCGCTCAGACGACAAAATCCGCCCCCCCCGCAACCATAAATGTGAAAGATGTTACGGATGATCCTCTGAAAAAAGAACGAGACCTTTTTACCGCTCTGCAAAAGAAACAAAGAGATCTGGATATGCGGGAAAGCAGCCTGAAGACTGAAGAACAAAAGAGTCTTGCCCTGAAAAAAGAGATCATGGAGAAGATCGATACACTGAAGTCGCTGGAAAATCAGCTCAGTTCCAAACTCGATATGGACAAGACAAACGAAACCAAACGTTTGCAGGATCTGGCCAAAGTGTATGAAGCCACCCCTCCGCAAAAAGCGGCCGCAATGGTTGAACAACTGGAGATCAGGACGGCGGCCCGGATTACCATCAATATGAAGCGTGAACGGGCCGGCCTGATCTGGGGTTATCTCACCCCGAAAAAAGCGGTCGCCATTACCAACGAAATCACTCGAACAGCCCGACTGGCAGCCGAATAACCTTTTTCCGGTATTTTTTGCTTATCTTTTGCTGACTCCATTCGGAATAATTTGCCGGTTTCCCTCCCCCCTGTGCCCATATACTCATAATTACATGATATTATTCATGTATTATTATGGCATGGATATTGATATTCCATTGTGCAGAAAGGAACGGGTATGGAAACAACGGCATCCGACATGAAGTCTTCTCTGAACCCCCAAGGAAGCTCAATCCTATTGGTGAAGGATCTGGCAACATTGTCGACGCAGGCGGTTCAGTCAGGCCAGAATTCTCTCTTTGCCGGAATGCTTGGACAGAATATTTCACAGACGACCCGTTTGGATTCCATGCCTGATTGCACAGCCGCCTCGCCTTGCGGAGAGAATTTCTTGCCTGCATCCATCAAAGAGGTGACCCAAAAAAGCAACGGCGAATCGGAAATGATCGATAATTATTCCGCTTTAGAGATAGAGAAATCCAACTTTGAAGAAGTGCCGACACTGATTCAGTACCTGCAACTCATGGCTTTCCCCCAGCGGGAAGATACCCCCCTCCACTTTACCGGACCGGCGGTTAATCAATCACTTTCCCTGACCGAGAATATGGAACCAACCAGAGATGCAAAAGCCGCAATTCACCTTTCAAAGGAGATGATGGAACAGACCGCAGTGATACCGGAAACCATCGAAATCACTTCATTTGCCGACCTGTCTCAAACAGAAAATGC
>JGI20214J51650_10002131_pt1 | contig 12525 bp, 9 predicted proteins | sample WetSurMetagenome_FD_51650 | JGI IMG/M metagenome (IMG submission 51650)
TGATTGTTTAAAATTTATATTCTAACCTACGCTACCTTCAAGACTTATCTGAAGAAGTTTCTGCGCTTCAACTGCAAACTCCATCGGTAGTTTATTAATTACTTCCCGCGCATATCCATTTACAATAAGGCCTATTGCATCTTCAGTTGAAATGCCTCTCTGGTTGCAATAAAAGATCTGATCTTCACCGATTTTAGAAGTGGTAGCTTCATGTTCAACTATAGCGGTCTGGTTATCAACTTCCAGATAGGGGAAGGTATGAGCTCCGCATTTGTCTCCCAAAAGTAATGAATCACACTGGGAAAAATTCCTGGCATTTGTCGCATTTTTCAATACCTTGACTAATCCCCTGTAGCTGTTCTGACCTTTCCCTGCAGAGATCCCTTTTGAGACAATTGTACTTTTTGTATTTTTCCCGATATGGATCATTTTTGTCCCGGTATCAGCTTGCTGGTGGTTATTGGTAACCGCAACAGAATAAAACTCCCCTGTAGAATTATCGCCGCGTAAGATACAAGATGGATATTTCCAGGTTATGGCAGAACCTGTTTCAATCTGGGTCCATGAGATCTTTGAGCTTTCTCCCTTGCACAATCCTCTTTTGGTAACAAAATTAAAAACCCCGCCTTTCCCCTCCTTATTACCAGGATACCAATTCTGAACGGTGGAATATTTTACTTCAGCATTCTTTTCAGCAATTATTTCAACAATTGCAGCATGGAGCTGATTTTCGTCCCTCGATGGAGCGGTGCATCCCTCAAGGTAACTTACATAGCTCTCCTCATCGGCAATAAGCAGGGTTCTTTCAAACTGACCTGTATTTGCCGAGTTGATTCTGAAATAAGTTGATAATTCCATCGGGCACCTTACCCCTTTTGGAATATAGCAGAAAGAGCCATCGCTGAAAACAGCTGAGTTAAGAGAAGCAAAAAAATTATCAGTATAGGGCACAACAGATCCCATATACCTCTTAACAAGGTCAGGATACTCCTTAACAGCATCGCTGAATGAGCAGAATATTATTCCCATTTCTGCCAGTGTCTCTTTAAATGTTGTCTTAACCGAAACACTATCGATAACTGCATCCACAGCCACCCCTGCCAGATGTTTTTGTTCAGTGAGCGGGATTCCAAGTTTGTCGAATGTCTTTTTCAGTTCGGGATCAATATCATCAATACTATTGATTTGAGGTCTTTCCTTCGGGGCTGCATAAAAGATAATGTCCTGATAATTGATCTGAGGGATCTTAAGATTTGGCCAGGCAGGCATCTTCATTGTCAGCCAGTGGCGGTATGCTTTCAGCCGGAATTCAAGCAACCACTCAGGCTCTTTCTTCTTTGCTGATATGATTCTTACTACCTCTTCGCTCAATCCCTTAGGGATCCTTTCCATTTCAATATCGGAATAGAATCCATATTTGTATTCACCTGAAGTTACATCATTTAATATCTTATCCTGATCTTTTTCCATCTCCTTGTTTTTCAAGCGTATTTCTCTATAAATAAGAACAATCCTCTAATCCTTTTGTTAGAATATCAATTTACTTTTACTCTTTATTTATTGGCAAAAAAATTGATTTTCATTTATTTACAAGTTAATATAGTGATAATCAGCAGCTATTTTAAAAACAGACTAATTATATTTAATCTAAATAAACATACAAAAGTATAAAAAATATAGGATTTGTGACAGAAACTATTCATAAAATTGATTTAGGTGCAGTGCTAATTAAAGTTATTAATGATTTTTTTATTAATGGGGGATACAAAAATATTTCTAAATTGCGCCTTATTTTTTTAAGACTAACTACTTATATTAAAATCGGATAAATGGGAACTTTTATTAAATCACTTGTCTTTGGTAACAGCAAGAAATTGTTTATGTTAACCTTAATTTTATTTTCACCTTTTTGTCTTTTTGCGGCAGGAGGAACAGTTCCGTCAGTCGGACCAATAAGATTGGAGTTCATTATTTTCGGACTCATTCTTCTGGGGGTTGCCCTGTTTCATAAACAGACTTTCTGGGTAGCAGTGATCGGACTTACGGTATTATTGGCTTTCAAGCTTCTTTTTGATCCGGGATTTCATCTCATCGAACATATTTTTGGTCAGACTCCATTTGGGGAACAGCTTCTGGATAAAGGATTACGGCAGGGGGAATGGGGCATAATGCTTAACCTTCTGGGATTATTACTTGGCTTTGCAATCCTCTCGAAAATTTTTGAGGAATCAGGTGTTCCTGATGTTTTGCCGAGATTTCTTCCTGATGACTGGAAAGGTCCATTTATACTTCTGGTTTTTGTATTCGTTTTATCATCATTCCTCGATAATATTGCCGCAGCTCTTATCGGAGGAGCTATTGCACTGGTTGTTTTCAAGAAAAGAGTCCATATCGGTTATATTGCAGCTATTGTTGCCGCCAGCAACGGTGGAGGAAGTGGTAGTGTGGTTGGAGATACAACAACAACAATGATGTGGATTGATGGCGTAAGCGCATTTAATGTTCTTCATGGATTTATTGCAGCAGGAGTTGCTTTGCTGTTTTTTGCCTGGTTTGCATCGCATCAGCAGGACAAGTACCAGAGGATTCAAAAGGATTCGGATACGAATGTAAAAATCGACTGGTGGAAGATCTTTAATGTTGGTCTCATTCTGGCCGGAGCAATAATTTCCAATATACTCTATGATATGCCGGCACTGGGAGTATGGATTGCAATTATTATCGGAACATTCATCAGACCTGTTCCATGGAAAGAAGTCCCGGGAGCAATAAAGGGCACAATATTCCTCCTCTGCCTTGTATTTTGCGCTTCGATGATGCCGGTCGAAGAACTGCCGAATGCTTCATGGATAACTGCTCTTTCCCTTGGATTCCTTTCAGCTGTCTTTGATAACATCCCTCTCACCAAACTTTGCCTCGATCAGGGCCATTTTGACTGGGGAATGCTCGCTTACAGTGTAGGATTCGGTGGTTCGATGATCTGGTTCGGATCATCTGCGGGGGTAGCAATAACCAATAAATTTCCCGAATCACGTAATGTAATCCTCTGGGTCAAAAACGGCTGGCATGTTGCAGTTGCATATGTTATAGGATTCTTTGTTCTCTATTTTGTTATGGGATGGGAGCCTGCAGATAATAATGAACACAAAATAATTAATTGTCCGGTCCCGGGTTGTCCGATGGCTAATAAACCGGAACCTGGTAAAGTCCCGGGAAGTGTCAGTTATCTAGAATTAGTCAAGTGAAATTTGAATATATGAACATTCGAATTTTGAATTAAGAAATATCAACTTCTTAGTTCAAAATTCGTTCTTCGTCATTCTGACTTCAAAGAATCGGCTTTTAAAAAGACCTACTACTTACTCTCTTTATACTCTTTTATCAGCGACTGAAATATCTCCTTTACAGAAGAGATCTTGGTTGCCCTGAAAGCATTTGCTCCGGCAAAAGCATAACCGTGTTCAAAATTACCCTTAAGTGCATTAATAAGGGCTATTATAATACAATAAGGGCTCTTTGAAATATCACATGTCTTGATACATTTGAAAGGACATTTTTTCGGCTGTTTTTTACCATCTCTCACTTTGGTAATAAAGTTGCTCAGGATAGCCCGTCCTGGCATCCCAACAGGACTCTTTATTATTTCTATATCTGAACTTACTGCATCGATATAGGCCTGTTTAAAAGCAGGTGAGGCATCACATTCATCAGTTGTCACAAAACGTGTGCCCATCTGGACTCCGGAAGCTCCGAGATTCAGGATATTATGAATGTCCTCACCGGTATAAATGCCTCCGGCAGCAATAAGTGGGATTTTAGTATCATACTTATCTTCAAATACTTTCAGCTCAGATACGATTTCAGGGACAAGTTTTTCAAGAGAATAGTCCGTATCATTTATCTGCTCCTCTTTAAAACCCAGATGTCCACCTGCCATTGGACCTTCAACAATAACTGCATCAGGCAGATAATCATAATTGGCTTTCCATTTCTCACAAATAATCTTAGTTGCCCTGGCAGAAGAGACAATTGGTATCAGCTTGGTAATACTATCCTTCTTCAAAAAAGATGGCAAATCGAGAGGAAGCCCTGCTCCTGCTGTAATAATATCGACCTTCTCTGAGATAGCTGTTTTAATCATATCGGTGAAATTTGTCATCGCAACCATAACATTGACACCGATTACACCGATTGTTTTTTCACGTGCCTTTCGAATTTCTTCTTTGAGTCCGTGTATACTGGCTTCGAGAAAATCTGCTGAAAAATCTTTATATAGAAGACCCAGTCCGGCACTCGAGATAACTCCTACTCCACCTTCGTTTGCTACAGCAGCAGCAAGTCCGGAAAGAGAAATACCAACTCCCATTCCACCCTGTATAATTGGAACAGCTATTGCAAGATTCCCAATTCTTAATCCCTTCATTTTGAATTTATTATTTTTGGCAAAGGTACGCTAATTTACCTCTCTAAATCAGGAAAAGAGATATTTAACATATTTTTGGGAATATTGGCGTAAAGGCATTATGGCGCGAAGGTCAACCCCATGTCACTTCGCAACTGTCCCCCTGATGTGAGATTAATTCTGTGGTTTGAAGTAAAACTCCACATGGCAAATTAGTTTTAAGAGCGTCTGAGATGGAGATAGAGGCAAACAAAGCCTTAAAGCTGTCAATAATTGATATACACTGCTTAAATAAAAGTTTTACCTTTAAGCTGCAAATTTCAAATGAATATCATGAAAAAATTCCTTGTCATATCAATCCTAAGCATTTCAGCCTTTTTCAATCTTACAGCTCAGACTGAGAAGGAGATAAAAGCTGAAATAAAGCACGTTACAGTCTATCCCGACAGGGCTCAGCTTGAACATGAATCGTCTGTTTCACTGATCCCCGGTAAGACAATCCTGAAGCTTTCAGGCCTTTCACCATATATCGATGCTCAAAGTATTCAGGTTAAAGGATATGGTGAATTCACTATCCTTTCGGTGAATCTTCAGAATAATTACCTGCAGAATCTTGAGGATGCTCCTGAAGTAAAAAGTATCAGGAACCAGGTTGAAGCTCTTCAGATTAAAGTTGAGGATGAGAAGGCTGCAATAGGCATTCTTAAGGAAAAAGAGGCTTTTCTTATTGCAAACAGGGCTATTCTTGTAAAGGAAACAACTTTTACTCTGGAACAGCTTAAAAATGTTATGGAGCTGTATACCAGCAATATGGATCAGATCACCATGACAACCCTCAAGAAAAACAGGCTGATAAAGGAGTATGAGAAACAGATAGCAGCCCTGCAACAGCAGATATCCGACAAGCTTGGCAAGCAACAGCTGCCTTCAGGTGAAATATCTGTTACAGTCACATCAGAAAAACAAATTTCGGGAAAGATCTCATTCAGTTATGTAGTTGGAAATGCAGGCTGGTATCCTTCATACGATATCAGGGTAGATGATATTAAAAACCCGGTTACAATCTTCTATAAAGCAAATGTTTTTCAGAATTCCGGAGTAGCCTGGAAAGATGTTAAGTTAAGCTTTTCAAATGCCACTCCCTGGATTGCCGGAGATATCCCTGTTTTATATCCATGGTTTATTGATTATTATTATCCTGTTGCAAAAATGCTTCGAGGTAAGGCTGCCGGCGTAAATATTAGCAGAAGTGAAGCTCCTGCTGTGGCGGAGATGGCTGTCATGGATACAAAGGAAGAGAAAATGATGGAAGCGGTTCCCGTCTCAGTTGAAAAACAGGTAGGAGAGACAACAATAACATTCGACATTGCAATACCATATACAATACCTTCGGATGGTAAAATTCAGACGGTTGAAATTCAGCGGCTCACAGCCCAGGCTGATTACAAGTACGTTACATTACCCAAGTTGTCGCAACTGGCATATCTTACCGCAAATATTACCGACTGGGCAAAATTAAGCCTTCAGAGCGGTGAAGCAACTCTCTACTTTGAGAATTCATTCGTTGGAAAATCAGCCCTGAATGTTAACCAGCTCTCCGATACTCTTACTATCTCCCTTGGAACAGACAACAGCATTCTCGTAAAAAGGGAAAAACGAAAGGATTTTACGAGTAAAAAAGTAATCGGGGCTAATAAAACTGAGACCTATTCATACCTGGTGACAATCAGGAATAACAAAACCACTCCTGTAAAAATAACACTGAATGACCAGATCCCTGTTTCTTCAAATAGTGGCATTACAGTTGAAGCTATTGAATTATCAGGAGGCAGACACAATGAGCAAACAGGGGAAATTAAATGGGATCTTGATATTAAACAACAGGAAACCAGGCAGATTATTCTTACATATTCTGTCAGGTATCAGAAAGATAAAACAGTTATCCTTGAATAAACAAAAATCATTATTATATGAGAATATTGGGGAATCTCATCTGGCTTATATTTGGTGGTATAATCATTGCTATTGAGTATTTTATCGGAAGTATTGTACTTATAATCACCATAGTAGGAATACCTTTTGGCATTCAGACTCTAAAAATGGCATCACTTGCAATCTGGCCTTTTGGAAGGGATACAAGAGTACAGGTAAGGGCATCAGGTTGCCTTTATATATTAATGAATATCCTATGGCTTATAACCGGGGGACTTTGGATTGCTATCACTCATGCAATATTTGGTGCTATTCTATGTATTACAATTATCGGTATTCCATTTGGTCTGCAGCATTTCAAACTTACTGCCATTGCATTGTCTCCATTTGGCAGAGACATCGTTAGTGTTTAACTATTATAGATTATGCGCTAAGGAGTAAGAGATTAAGGTAAGAGTTGAATAGTGGAAAATGAATCAATAAAAAAATCTGTGTAAATCAGCGAGATCAGCGGGAAATCAAAAATAAAATTCACGTAGATTCTGCAGATTAACGCAGCAATAAAATATAAAAATGGATAATCCTGAAAATAAAAGAGCTTCCATTGCTGATTTAGGAAAATTTGGACTGATTGACCACATTTCAAAAAAGGGTGTAATTGGAAATAAAACAACTATTACCGGCATCGGAGATGATTCTGCAATTATTGATTCAGGAAAGAATCTGACCCTAGTGTCAACAGATCTTCTTCTTGAGGGAATTCATTTCAATCTGATTTACACTCCATTGAAACATCTTGGATATAAGGCTGTTATCAGGGCCATATCTGATATCTACGCCATGAATGGAACACCGGGACAGATTTTAGTTGCTCTTGGGATCAGTTCGAGATTCAATATGGAACAGATTGATGAAATCTATGAGGGGATATATCTAGCATGCGAAAAATACAAGGTCGATCTTGCCGGAGGTGATACTACCAGCTCTTTGACCGGGTTAACAATAGGGATCACTGCTATTGGCACTGTTGATAAAGAAAATGTTGTTAAAAGAAATGGTGCCAGACCAAATGATCTGATATGTGTTACGGGTGATTTCGGGGCAGCATTCATGGGACTCCAGCTTCTGGAAAGGGAAAGGAAGCTTTTTCAGAAAGAAAAGGTTACTCAACCTGATCTTGCAGGTTTTGAATATATTATTGGGAGACAGCTAAAGCCAGAGTTTCCTTCTGATGTCTTAGCGGCGCTTCATAAGGCAGAAATCAGGCCTACTTCGATGATCGATGTTACAGACGGACTTGCTTCCGACCTGCTTCATATCTGTAAACTATCTGGTACCTGTTGCAGGATATTTTACAGTAAAGTCCCTATAGATATAGAGACCTCGAGACTTGCGGAAGAGTTTAATATTGATCCAATGGTTCCTGCACTTAACGGTGGTGAGGATTATGAACTCCTTTTTACAATTCCTCTCGAGTTATTTGAAAAGCTCAAAGTTATACAATCGGTTAAGGTCATTGGTCATATGACATTGTCGGGTTCCGGAAATATTATTGCAGGGGATGATGGGTCAGAAGTTGAGATTACCGCACCCGGGTGGGGGAAGCAAAATTAAGGGCAGGAATCACCTCGCCCTTATAATTCCTCTCTCTGATTTACTGATGAATTCAAGAATATAATCCCTGTCAGGTGAAGGTTTGAATACTTTTTCCACATGATCCATAGCCTGTGAAATATTCATACCGTTCTGATATATAGCTCTGTAAATATTATGAATTTCGTCAATTCTTTCCTTTCCAAATCCCCGTCGGGTTAATCCGACTGAATTAAGTCCGAGATAAGAGAGTGGATCGCGGTCAGCTTTGATGAATGGAGGAACATCTATCCGCACCTTAGAACCACCCCCGATCATGACATGAGCCCCGATATGTGCGAATTGATGTACAAGGGTACCTCCGCTCAGAATAGCCCAATCATCGACTTTCACTTCTCCGGCAAGGCCGGTTGAATTGCCGATAATACAGTTGTCTCCAATGGCACAGTCGTGTCCAATGTGAGCATAAGCCATTAAAAGACAACCGTTTCCAACAATTGTCCTGCCAACAGCAGCGGTACCACGGTTTACTGTAACACCCTCTCTGATGGTTGTGTTATCTCCAATTTCAGCAGTTGACTCTTCTCCTCTGAACTTAAGATCCTGAGGGATTCCTGATACAACCGCAGAAGGGAAAATCCTGCAGTTTTTTCCTATTCTTGCTCCATCCAGTATTGTTGAATTAGGGCCAACCCATGTTCCCTCACCAATAATGACATTGCCTGCGATATAGGCAAAAGGGTCAATTATAACATTATTGCCAATTTTAGCGTCGGGATGTATATATGCTAATTTTGAGATCATCGATCTGCTATTTATTTTTTACTACCTGCGCAGTCATTTCCCCTTCCAGAACAAGCTTATTTCCAACATATGCCTGTCCGAACATTGTAACTATTCCTCTCCTCATAACATCGGCAAGTTCCATTTTAAGTATCACTGTATCGCCGGGAACTACTTTGGCTTTAAATTTAAGTTTGTCGATTTTAAGAAAGTAGGTCGAATATTTTTCGGGTTCTTCAACAGAACTCAGTACAAGTAATCCTCCTGTCTGTGCAAGAGCTTCAACCAGAAGCACTCCGGGCATGACAGGTTCATCAGGGAAATGGCCCTGAAAGAATGATTCATTAAATGTAACATTCTTGATCCCTACAATTGAGGATTCATCCAGAGAAATTATTTTGTCGACAAGTAAAAAAGGAAATCTGTGTGGCAGCCTTTTTTTGATCTCTTCGACAGTAAAGACAGGGGGTTGAGAAGCATCATAAACCGGAATGTCACGCTTTGAAAGAGCTTTTTTCATTTCCTGCCTCATGATTTTTGCAAGCCTTGTATTGGCATAATGACCAGGACGGGTTGCTACCACTTTACCTTTTATAGGGTGCCCGACCAAGGCCAGGTCTCCCATAATATCAAGCAATTTATGACGGGCCGGTTCATTAGGATAACGTAATTCAGTATTATTAAGTATTCCTGCTGTATGAGTACTAATACCGGGGCGGTTAAATAGTTTTGCAATACGGTCTATTTCAGCCTGTTCAACTTCTTTTTCGAGAATAACAATCGCATTGTCAAGATCGCCACCCTTAATAAATCCCATATTAAAAAGTGGTTCCAGTTCATGAAAAAATACAAATGTGCGGCTCCTGGATATCTTCTCTTCGAAGTCATCAATAGTATCAAGTATTGAATACTGGTTTCCCAGTATCTTGGAATTATAATCTATAAGGACATTGACGCTGAAATGATCATCAGGATATACAATCAGATCCACTCCATGTTCCTCATCAGAGAAGGTGATTTTTTGCTTGACGACAAAATAATTCCTGTCCTCTTTCTGTTCAACTATACCTGCCTCCTTAAGTGCTTCAACAAACTTCCAGGCGGAACCCCCCATTATAGGAGCCTCAGGTCCATCCATCTCTATTAGAGCATTATCAATGCGCAAACCATGTAATGCAGCAAGCACATGTTCAATAGTTGAAACTGAAGCGTTATTTTGTACCAGGGTTGTTCCGCGTGATGTATCTGTAACATGTTCAGCCAGTGCATCAATAATGGGCATTCCCGGAAGATCAACTCTGCAAAATTTATACCCATGATTTGCCGGAGCCGGTTTAAATGTAATTTTTACATTAATTCCAGTATGCAATCCTTTCCCGGTAAGGCTTGTTTCTTTTGCAAGTGTCCTCTGCTTTTCACTCATCAGCATTAAATATTAAATAAATTCCGGGTACAAAAAAAATAAAAAAAATTCGAACAAAATACTAAATTCACATATAACTAATTTTATTACTGAAAATTCTGCCCGGAACGAATAGCAAAACTACTTCTTTTTGATCGATTCCAGCTCTTTTTCAAGAGTATCAACTTTTGTCTTCAGCTCAGGTAGTTTTTTAAAAATGACTGAAGACCTTAGAAACTGTTTAAGATCTATTGCCGGGGAACCTATTATCACTGTATTTTCCTCTTTCACATCACCAAGAACTCCCCCCTGTGCTCCTATTTTTGTACCACTTGCAATTTTAATATGCCCTGAAAGACCAACCTGCCCTCCAAACATACAGTTTTTTCCAACTTTAGTTGATCCAGCTATACCTGTCTGTGCAGCCATAACCGTATTATCTCCTACCTCAACATTATGTCCTATCTGAATGAGATTATCCAGTTTAACGCCTTTACGGATAATTGTAGAACCCATTGTTGCCCTGTCAATTGTAACATTGGCTCCTATCTCAACATGGTCCTCCAGAATTACGTTCCCCAGTTGCGGGATCTTCATAAATTCACTTTCTGACTGCGGTGCAAAACCGAATCCATCGCTACCGATTACAGTTCCTGCATGAATGATACAACTTTCTCCAACCAGACAATCATGATAAATTTTAACCCCCGGGTTAATAATACAATTTCTGCCCAAACTGGTGTTATCACCTATATAAACATGAGGATAGATTGCACAACCGTCACCAATAATGCAATTCTCACCGATATAAGCATAAGGCCCGATGTAAACATCTGAACCTATGTTTGCTGTTGGCTCAATGATCGCTGCAGCATGGATCCCTTTTTTTCTGGGTCTGGACTGATCAACCAGTCGAAGCAGTGAGGCAAATGCTTCATATGCATTTTCTACCCTGATCAGGGTTGCTTTTATTTTTTCCGAGGGAGTAAATGTTTTATTTACCAGAACTATTGATGAACCGGTTGTATATATATAATGTTCATATTTCGGATTTGCCAGAAATGACAACGCTCCCTCATTCCCCTCTTCAATTTTGGAAACAGTGTTTACTTTAATGTCAGGATCACCCTCTATTTCCCCTTTCAAAAATCCAGCTATTGCTGCGGCAGTAAATTCCATGAAATTATTTTTTAAGTTAACGACATTCTTTCGGATAGCAAAGGAAGTATTTCGTTATTCGTTCAGACAAAAACCTGTGGTCAAACATATCTGAAACTTCTGAAATGTGAGCTGTCTTTCCATTCTTGAGCAAGATTCCAACCTCTGTTGATTCCGGTGTATATGCCAGATTCGATATACTATCTGTAAAAACATAATAATCTTCATATTCCGGACCTACTTTCATAATATCTCCTGCCAGATTCATTAGTCCTTTAACCCTGTTTACGGGAAACGGATCATTCTGCAATTCTATTGCTAAAAGATCTCTGCGCACTAACCTTCCCGACAAATCTGAAAGGACCTTATCTGAATCATCAACCCAGTATTTGGCTGAAATGAGGATATCTGTATCATCAAGTTTTGTAAAATTCGAGGCAATAAGCCCAGGGGTAAAGTTTCCGTCAGTGGTAAGATCAGCAGAATTTAAGTTATTATAAAGGAAGAATCTCAGGGCAGGTGTTGAAAACAGTTCTTTACCTTCAGCAGCGAGTTCTTTAGCCCTCTTTAGTATCTTTACAAGAAGACTTTCTGATGAAAGAACTGTTTTATGCATATAGACCTGCCAGTACATCAGCCGACGTGCGATCAGAAATTTTTCAAGTGAATATATCCCTTTTTCATCAATAACAAGACTGTCGTCTACAACATTAAGCATCCTGATTATTCTGTCTGATCCAACGGCACCCTCAATAACACCAGTAAAAAAGCTATCTCTCCGAAGATAATCCAGTCTGTCCATATCCATTTGCCCTGAAATCAGTTCATGCAAAAATTTTCTCGGATAGGTGCCTCTGAAAATTTCTATTGCCAGATCAAGTTTTCCACCATATTCTTCATTTAGTTTCCTCATAAGCAGCAGTGAAATATCTTCATGAGAAATCCCGCTGATAATTGAGTTCTCAAGAGCATGCGAGAAGGGACCATGTCCGGTATCATGCAGCAGGATAGCGATAAAAGTTGCTTCTTCCTCAATTTCCGAAATCACAACTCCTTTATTTCTGAGCGTGCTAATAGCCATATCCATCAGATGCAAAGCTCCAAGACCATGCTGAAACCGGCTGTGATTTGCCCCGGGATACACAAAACTCGTTAATCCCAGTTGTTTTATATTCCGAAGTCTCTGAAACCATGGATGCTCAATGAGATCAAAAACAAAATCTCCCGGAATATTTATAAACCCATAAACCGGATC
>JGI20214J51650_10002132_pt1 | contig 12520 bp, 6 predicted proteins | sample WetSurMetagenome_FD_51650 | JGI IMG/M metagenome (IMG submission 51650)
ACCCAAGTAACATATCACCACGGTTGGCATCAACACTCCCCAGTTTGCCGGCCGCCGATGCAACCGCCAGCTCATGTTCAAACGCATGCCCGGCGAGAGTGGCATGGNTGGCTTCAATATTGAGCTTGAAATGATCGAGCAAATCGAACTGCCGGAGGAAGTTGAGTGTGGCCGCAGCGTCAGAGTCGTACTGATGCTTGGTGGGCTCCGCCGGTTTCGGTTCGATCAAGAACTGTCCCCCGAACCCTATCGATTTCTTGTAGTCGACTGCCATCTGGAGAAACCGGGCCATCTGCTGCTGCTCGTGTGTGATGTCAGTATTCAGCAACGTTTCATACCCTTCGCGCCCCCCCCAGAAGACGTAGTTCTCACCGCCAAGTTCTTTTGTCGCATCAAGCGCGTGCTTCACTTGTGCCGCCGCAAGCGCCATTACATGGGCGTTGGGGCTGGTTGCTGCTCCCTGCGAGTAGATGGGGTTGCCAAAGAGGTTCGCTGTCCCCCAGAGCACTTTGATGCCGGTCGCCTTCTGGAGTTCCTTCGCACGCTGTACAATCACATCGAGATTGCGGCAGGTCTCGGCGAAGGTAGCGCCTTCAGGCGCGATATCGCGATCGTGGAAGCAGTAGTATTCGACACCGAGTTTCTGAAAAAACTCGAAGGCCGCCTCCAATGTCGCTTTGGCACGGTCAAGAGGATTCGCGGCCGTGTGCCATTCCCGCGCAAAACTCGGCGCACCGAACATGTCGCGGCCGTCCCCCATAAGAGTGTGCCAGTACGCAACAGAGAACCGGAAATGCTCCGCCATGGTCTTGTCACCGACACGCTGGTGCTTGTCGTAGTACCTGAATGCCAGCGGATTCTTGGAGTCTTTTCCTTCGAACGGGATTTGCTGTTCAACACCAGGGAAGAATCTGGTCGTCATGTCCATGCCTTCATATTGTTCTTCTTGCGGAAACGCGAAGTTGTGATTGTCATCTCCCCCCCCGTTCCCCGGACGTCAATGAAATCGGTGATTGCCACCGGAGGCGCTAGCCGTTCAGCACTCTGGACGATTCTCTGATCACGAACTCTGTGTCCAGGACAACCCGCTCGACAGGCAACAGCGTTGAAGATTCGATGCTACGGATGAGGATCTCTGCGGCACGCTTGCCGATTTCCTCATGGGGAGATCGAATCGTCGTCAGCGGAACGGGATAGATCTTCGCATAGTAGATGTCGTCGTTACCCACGATGGAAATATCCTCCGGGACATGGATGCCCAGCTCTTTCAGCGCCATCATCACGGCAAGCGCCTGATGGTCATTGAAACAGACGATTGCGGTCGGGTAGTCCTGCCGGTCCCTGCTTTTGAAGTACTCCAACGTCTTATCGTAGCATTCATCATAGTGGGAGCCGACGGACACGATCATGTCTTTGTTGAACGCCAGTGTGCTTTCGCTGAAGGCATAGCGGAAGCCTTCGATCCGCTCTTGGGTATGCGACGACTGCGGGGGGCCGGCAAAATGAACGATCTTCGAGTGACCGGCACCGATCAGATACTTCACCGCCCGTTTGATGGCCTTGATGTTGTCGACCGCGACGACGTTTGCCTGTATGCCCCGCACATCTTCCAACAGCACAAACGGGTAGTTGATCATCTTCAGTTTGAAGAGGTGCTCGATTTCTGCAGTGCCTTGAACGATCGGCGCAATGATCGTCCCTTTAATGTCCTTTGTGGAAAAGAGATGTGACAGCTGTTTCTCGCATGTGTGATCGTCGTCTGAACTGGCCACGAGAACGGAATACCCCTTGCTGTTTGCATACTCTTTCACCCCCGCCGCAATGGACGTGTAGAAGGGATAGTTCATATCCTTGATAATGATCCCGATGCTCTTGTCCTGGGTCCCGTTCTTCAGATTCCGCGCGACACCCTTGGGACGAAAATTAAGTTCCTTCATGATCTCCAGGATATGATCTCTTGTCCCCGCCTTGACGGAGTTCTTCGCATTGATGACCGCAGAAACGGTGCCCTTGGAAACACGGGCGCGCTTGGCAACATCTTCGATTGTAATTCTTTTCATGTAACGCTCCTTGTGCCAATCCATTTCTCCCTGAGGAGATACCGAAAGGCAAAAAAAAGCCGGAAAGTCGCAGTTTTCAGGTCCAAATTGCTGTAGCCCAGCAGCAGGAACTCACAGCTGACAGGACATCTATCCCCACACAACCAAGAGCGTGAGACATCGGGACAAACAAGGATTGAAACAAAAATTCATAAAACCATTGAACCGTTTCAATCTTACTCACCAAAATTCACAAAAGCAAGAGAAAACTACATGACCACGCATTTGAACAACGCCGCCCCGGCACCCGGATACTTCAGGCCTGGACAACTGTTTTGGCGCGCAAATACTAGGAATTTTGATGCGCATGAGAAGTCCAACGGACACCCATTTACGCGCGACGGAACAGTTGACGCGGAGTACGTCCGGCAACGATGAAAAAGTGAACCGTTCGAAATTTTCTTGTTGACAAAGGAGATTTATTTACATACTATTGAATCGGTTCAAGTAAGTTTGAACTGGTAAGACAACACACACAGCCATAAAGCACACTCAGTGTGTTGAGCAATTGCCGGAGCCTTCGGTGTCTAATCAGTGACATCTTGTTCTCGCCGGCGGGCTCCACCCCCCCCAAGTGTCAGCATGTACACGTACTCACAGCACAGCAGACTACAGAGCCCATGTCAGTTCCCTGCGTTCCAAGGCTGCGGCACCAATGCTCGTTGTGGAAATGGATTCGAAGCTCGTTCTCGTCTTCACGCACTGCGCCACTCGTGCACAATCGTCGCCCGGCAAGTCAATGCCCCGAGCTCTCTCTGGTGTGCTAGATATCAATGCGGAATCTGACAATGAACGAAAAACACCTTCATGACAAAACCGTCGACCAGGAAGAAGCCCTCGACTACAAGAATGCGAGTTTGCCCATCGCAGACCGCGTGAGCGATCTGCTGAGCAAAATGACTGTAGAAGAAAAGGTCGCCCAGATGCTCTGCATCTGGGGCCAGAAGAAAACCATGCTCTTCGATAGCGACGGAAATCTCAGTCCCGCAAGTCTGGCACGCAATCTCCAACACGGCCTCGGTCAGATTGCCAGACTCAGTGATACGCTCGGCGGAAGAAACCCACGCGAAATGGCCGACCTTGCGAACAGCCTTCAGAAGTTCTTCGTCGAAGAAACCCGTCTCGGCATCCCTGTCATATTCCACGAAGAATGCCTCCATGGCCTTGCCGGCAAAGATGCAACAAGCTACCCGCAGCCGATCGGACTCGCGTCCACGTTCAACCCTGAACTTGTCGAAGACATCTATTCAGCGATCGCAGAGGACACACGGAGCCGCGGCGCACATCAAGCCCTGACCCCCGTTGTCGACGTGGCTCGCGATCCCCGCTGGGGACGGGTGGAAGAGACGTTCGGCGAAGACCCGTTCCTCGTTGCCCAGATGGGTATCGCCGCGGTGAAAGGTTTCCAGGGCGATGGCTGTTTCAAGGACAAGAAACGACTGATCGCCACCCTCAAGCACTTTGCGGCTCATGGACAACCGGAATCGGGAACCAACTGCGCCCCCGTCAACGTCTCCGAACGCCTCCTTCGCGACACGTTTCTCTATCCGTTCAAGGAAGTCATCACCAAAGCCAACGTCTCCAGCGTCATGCCTTCGTATAACGAAATCGACGGTGTGCCATCGCATGCGAATACGTGGCTCCTGCAGGATGTTCTTAGAAACGAATGGGGCTTCGAGGGCTACCTCGTCTCCGACTATTACGCGATAACCGAACTGCACCAGAGAGATGAGGCCAGCAGTCACTCCCTGGCCAAGAACAAGGGCGAGGCGGCCGCCCTCGCAGTCGCTGCCGGCGTAAATATGGAATTGCCGGATCCTGACTGCTATCCCGAACTGATTCGGCTCGTTCACGAAGGCAAGGTGAGCGAGTCCTCTATTGACAAGCTGGTCGCCCCCCTCCTCAAATACAAATTCCTTCTGGGATTGTTCGAAGATCCGTACGTAGATCCCGAACTGATTCAAAACGAACATCGACTCGAGCAGGAACGTGCCCTGGCGTTGCGCGCTGCCCGCGAGACGATCACCCTGTTGAAAAACGCAGACAATACGCTCCCACTTCGTCCACAGAAGAACAGTACTGTCGCAGTCATTGGGCCGAATGCAGACCGCCTGTTGTTGGGCGGATACAGCGGCACGCCGAAGTACTATGTGTCTGTCCTGCAGGGCGTACAGCAGCGCGCCGGCAGTGACTTCCATGTCGTCTACGCCGAAGGCTGCAAGCTTACGGTCGGCGGTTCGTGGAATGAAGACGTGGTCACACTGCCCGATCCGGAAGAAAACCGGAAATTGATCGATAGTGCCGTCGCAACTGCCCGTACTGCAGACGTAATAGTGCTCGCCCTGGGCGGCAACGAACAAACCTCCCGTGAAGGATGGAGCAAAGTGCACCTGGGCGACCGTGCAAGCCTTGAACTCTTCGGCATGCAGAACGACCTGGCAAAGGCCATCGTTGACATCGGAAAACCAGTTGTGGTCCTGCTCTTTAACGGCAGGCCGAACTCCATCACATACATTCACGCGCATGTGCCCGCTATACTTGAATGCTGGTACATCGGACAGGAGACAGGCAGAGCGGTAGCCGACGTGCTGTTCGGCGATGTGAACCCCGGGGGCAAACTGCCGATGTCCATCCCGAGATCCGTCGGACATATACCCTGCTACTACAACTACAAGCCGTCAGCACGCCGCGGCTATCTCTTTGATGATGTCTCGGCCCTGTATCCCTTCGGCTACGGGCTGAGCTATACCACATTTACAGTGAGCAATGTGAGACTCGAGAAGTCTGTCATGCGGACCGATGAGACAACAAGGGTCCTCGTTGATGTCAAGAATACCGGCACGCTGCCGGGTGATGAAGTTGTACAAATGTATGTTCGCGATCTCGTGAGCTCTGTGACTCGCCCCATCAAGGAACTCAAAGGATTCACGAAGATCCACCTCCTGCCCGGTGAATCACAGACGGTGGCGCTCACGATAGGCCCCGCCCAGCTGTCATTCACAGACATACATAAACAGTGGGTTGTTGAGCCAGGAGAGTTCGATATCATGGTAGGCAATTCTTCCCGGGATCAGGACTTGAGAAAGGTCCTGTTGCTTGTGATATGAGAACCACACATTCATTCTGAAATCGCCGGAGTCACCCTTGTCCACACTCACAGAAAAACTCTCTGTAAAAGAAAAAGTCGGCTACGCTCTCGGCGACACCGCAGCGAACTTCATCTTCCAAACAATGGTGATGTTCCAGCTCGCCTTCTACACCGACACTTTCGGCATTACGGCCGCCGCCGCAGGTACGCTACTGGTGGTGGTACGCGTGTGGGATGCGATCTTCGACCCGGTCATGGGGATCGTCGCCGACCGCACCAAGACGAGATGGGGCAAATTCCGTCCATGGATCCTTTGGACAGCGGTACCCTTCGGCATCATGGGGTTCCTTGCATTCGTCACACCTGACTTCAGCCAGAGCGGCAAGCTTGTCTACGCGTACGTCACGTACATCGTGTTGATGATGGTCTATTCCGCCAACAACCTCCCCTATTCGGCCCTCAGCGGAGTTATGACAGGAGACCTGGGAGAACGGACAAGCCTGTCGTCGTACCGGTTCGTGTTCGCGATGCTTGCCCAGCTCATTATTCAGGGACTGGCCCTTCCCATGGTCAGCTACTTCGGACAGGGGAGTAGCTCTCAGGGGTACCAGTACACGATGGCCATCTTCTCCACGCTCGCCGTCCTCCTCTTTTTCATCACATTCTCAACCACCAAAGAACGCATTCAGCCCGATCCAGCACAGAAAGCCTCGCTCAAGCAACATTATGGCGATCTTATGAAGAACGGGCCGTGGATCGCGATGTTTGTCCTGACGCTCATTCTTTTCGTAACACTCTCGATGCGGGGCAGCGTTGTCTTCTACTACTTCCGGTACTACGTCCAGACAGAGAACTACGAGCGTCTCTTCAGCCTGTTCAACGTCCTCGGCACCGCTTCCACAATCATCGGTATCTTCTTCTCCAAAGGACTCGCGATGAAATTTGGAAAGCGGAACGTCTTCATCGGAGGCCTGGCGGGCACCACGGTGTTCACCGCGCTGTTTGCCTTCCTGCCGCCCTCGGCGGTGGAGATGATGTTTGCAGCCGAGATGCTCCGGCAGTTTGTCTACGGATTCACAATCCCGCTCCTGTGGGCGATGATGGCAGATGTCGCGGACTATTCAGAATGGAAGAACCGGCGCCGCGCCACAGGCATTATTTTCTCCGCGATCGTCTTCGCGTTGAAAGCGGGACTGGGCTTCGGTGGCGCAATTACCGGCTATGTCCTCTCCATATATGGCTATATCCCCAATGCGGCCCAAAGCGAAGCCGCGTTGGGCGGCATTGTGATGACAATGAGTATTTTCCCGGCAATCACGTTTGGCTTGTGCATGGTCTGCCTGTTCTTCTATAGCATCAACAAGCAGGCCGAGATCCAGATTACGAATGAGCTGGCAGAACGGCGCAAGACNTTTGCCACGCACACAGCGTAGGCAGCCCCTGCCCAGGTCACTATGGCCAGGAATTGATCAGACACTGACAGCGACATTGAGCATACACAACGGGAAGCATCAAAAGGAGGATATTATGTCTCGTGGCTATTCTCACAAGGGATTGCTGGTCGCTTNCGTGCTTCTGTCGATCTTCATGCTCCAGTCTTCGTCATGGGCTCAAGGTTCCGGAACGATCAAAGGGGCCGTGTACGACAAGGCGACGAAGGATAAACTCCCCGGTGCCAACATTATCGTCAAAGGCACAAGTCTCGGCGCAGCGACTAATCTCGACGGGGCCTATTTCGTCCGGAATGCACCTGCCGGCCCGCAAACGATCGTGGTCTCCTATCTCGGATATGTCTCGGCCCGTGTTTCGGTGAACGTCCCTGACGGGGGCACAGTAGTGCAGGACATTCTTCTCACGGCAACGACGATTGAGGGAGAGGAATTCCTCGTTACTGCACAAGCCCAGGGGCAGCTGCAGGCAATCAACCAGCAGCTTTCTTCTGACAAGATTGTCAGCATCGTCTCGGAAGCAAAGATACAGGAACTGCCGGACTTCAATGCGGCGCAGGCGATCAGCCGGTTGCCCGGAGTATCGACTCTGCAAAGCTCCGGAGAAGCCAACAAGGTCGTGATCCGGGGACTAGCTCCCCAGTACAATGCCGTGGCCGTGGGTGGTATTACGCTTGCGTCAACAGGGAGCACGCAGATAGGAGCCGCTTCCCAGGGCGGTACCTCCAACACCATCAGCACCGACAGGAGCGTCGACCTCACCATGATCACACCGTACATGATCAAAACTGTGGAGGTCTATAAGTCGCTGACGCCCGACATGAATGCCAACGCGATCGGTGGATTTGTCAATATGGAGCTGAGGGAGGCACCGGACGAATTCAAGGCGGATATTCTGGCGCAGACGGGCTATACGCAGAAGAGCGGCAAGTACGGCAACTACCGGCTTGTCGCGTCCGCCAGTGATCGGTTTCTTGATGGCGATTTCGGGGTCTACGTGCTGGCCAATGCGGAAAACTATGACCGGGATGCAGACAACATGAATGCCAGCTATTCGCCCCAGAGCGCCACCGTCCAGCCGGACGGCTACAGGCCCGTCATAGTGACCAATGTGACGCTCAACCGACATCGGGAAACGAGGGAACGCTTCGGTGGGAACTTGATTCTTGACTACAAACTTCCTTCCGGATCGATCAAAATGGTCAATGTCCTCAGCCGACTGAATTCCGACGCGCAGGATTGGCGAACAATCCTGGACTATCAGTTCCACAACGTCAATTTCCGGTACCGGGAGGGAGTGACAAAGACCGACATGGCGGTCAATTCCCTTGAGTTTGAGAATGATTTTGGATTCTTCTCGGCGAACATCAAAGCTGCCAATACGTATTCCCGGAATTTCTCCCCGGGGTCCCCTCAATCGGATTTCAGCTACACAGGAGCCATTCCGGGCGCCACGCCGGTGAATACCATTCCAGAGGATCTGAAGGCTTCGGTGCGCTACCAGATGCCGACGATGGTATACCTCAACAATGTGAGCATGTTTAGCGCCGACTACAAGGAAAACGACCAGACCTTCAAGGCTGATCTCAAGGTGCCCTTTGCGTACGAAGGCATCGCGTCTGGCTCCGTGAAGTTTGGCGGCGAATTCCGCTACAACTTTCACTCCAATGACCAAGGCACTCCATACGGAGGCCTCTCGGCAGGTTCTGCAATAGCTTCGCAAATGATAAACGCGATCATGGGGCGATACTCTCTGACCCTGGATTCTGCGGCCGGGCGTTTCCCGGGTACTAACTTCACCTCACCCGATACCAAGCTTCTCGATCCTTTCCTCGACGATCGGTTCGGCGGCGTGCTCTGGGGGAGCGATCCGGGCATCCTGAACGGCATCATTGACTTGCTGCGGGGTGATCCGTCGTTGAGCGCGATCAACAGTTCCGGCACGAACGCCGGCGGCTGGTTCGACGGACCCTACCAGCGCCTGCCGAACAAGTATAAGTACATCGAGAAATACTATGCCGGCTACCTGATGTCAACGCTGAATTTTGGTGAGGATGTGACGGTCGTGGGAGGTGTCCGGTGGGAAGAAGTCCGATCATATTTCGACGCCTTCAATCTGGCTGATGGCCGCGATGCGACCCGTCAGGCCGTCGACACAGTCTTCGCACATCCGGGAAATCGTTACTGGCTCCCCATGGTCCAGGCAAAGTACAATGCGTTTCCCTGGGTCGACATACGCTACTCGTACACAAATACCCTGGCCCGGCCGGATTATCACCAGCTTTCACCCCACTTCAATATGGACTATACGCAGTTCAATGTTTGGGCCGGCAACCCGAGGCTGGTGCCCGCAGAGGCAATCAACCACGACGTAGCCCTGACGTTCCACAGCAACGAGCTTGGCCTTTTCTCTGTCGGATTCTTCTATAAGGAGGTAACGAATTTCACCTACGCCACCCAATACACGTTGCACCCTACTGCACCCGCGGGGCTTGACTCGGTGATGTCGTATAGCGTGCACACGGGCAGCGGTGTGGTTCATCCNAAGGACGGCGCGCAGCTCTACACGTACACCAATAGCCCCTACCCGGCGTACATACGAGGCTTCGAAATAGACCTCCAGACGAGATTCTGGTATTTGCCCGAACCACTGAATGGGATAGTGATGGGGGTCAATTACACCCACATCTCGTCCAGCGCAACATATCCATGGAGAAATGATACCACAGTCCTCATCCCACCCCGCACGATAAAAGTCTACACGATTGACCGTACGCGTACCGGACGTCTGATCAACCAGCCTGACGATGTTCTGAACGCGTACATTGGCTACGATTACGAGGGATTCTCGGGTCGCTTGTCGTTCCTGTTCCAGGGAAACTCTGTCAGCAATATCGGAGCCTTTGCAGAGCAAGACGGCTTCACCAAAGACTATTTCCGCATTGATGCTTCGGTGCGGCAGAAGCTCCCTGTGCCTGGCCTGCAAGTGTTCCTCGACATCACCAATCTGAACAACAGAAGAAATGAATCGGCCCAGGCATCGATCAGCGGGTTCACGATCCAGCAATACTATGGTTTGACGGCCAACCTCGGGCTTAGATTTAGTATGTAGTGTTTTTCTATGTCGTGTATGATCTCAACATAACTTCAGGAGGTGTGCTATGAAGCTTTGTCTCTGGGCGATTGGTTTGCTACTTGTCATGTTCCCCGCTCTCCTTATCGCACAAACTGATACTGTGGATGTCCCGGACTTCATATCAACTGCGGGGGTGGAGGGAACCCTCAACACTGCTATCGCAGAGAGGATAAGTGCCGGAACGCTCTCCAACACCGTCTTCCGATTGAAGCCGTACGGCCTCTACGTCCTCACATCAACCATCACCGTCCCTGCGGGCAAGAAGCTGACGATCGTCGCCCCGGATCCGGGATCAACGCAGGAAACCGCTCCGCCGATGATTTGCTGGACAGCGAGCCAGGGCGTCACCACGACGTACAACTTCGATTGTTATGGCGACGTCTACATGAAGAATGTCTGGCTCCTGTATGCCACGACCAATACGGAGGGTGTCGGCACACAGGTAGGCTCGGCGTTTGTGATAGACGAGGACACGACCGACCACGTGAACGTCGGAAAATTTGACAATGTGATCTTCGACTACGCACCCATTGGGCCAGGCGGCGGCTCCGTGACGGTCCAGGCAACACATGCCCGACTGACGTTTGAGAACTGCTACTGGCGGAACTGCACGGACACGCACTTCCGGTATTACGGAAGAGCTGTGTCGTTCATTTATAACACCACCGGTTGGCACATCGACAGTCTCTCATTTGTCAATACCACCTTCGCGAATATGGGATATGTGTATATGCAGGAGGGTGCCGAATATGCGGACTACGTAAAATTCAACCATTGCACGTTCTTGAACACTATTCAGTTCACCCTGGAGTCAGGCTGGTGGTGGTGGCTGTCAATGACGAATTGTGTTTTTGTGAACCCGTTTATGTTCGGCCACCTCCCCGGTACCGGGAACACCGCCGAAGCAGATAACAGTACCCCAGCTGGCGGAGCAGTGAATATTGACAGCATCGGGTCAGCGAATTTCAGTTTTACTGTGCCCTTCACTGAATCTCAAAGACATATCCTCTTTGCCAACAATAGCTACTACGTTGACAAATGGCTGAGAGACTACATGGCGCCCCGGAGTGCCAGCAATCCGACGGGCGGCAACCCGTACAGCGACACGGCGAGCTACGCGAACATTCCACAACCGATGCCCTACATGAGTGCAAAGACATTGAGGTTTTTCAACGACAAGGCAGTGTGGCCCTACATATCGTTGAAGGACGTCTATGACGGCGTGGACCCCGGGTTCCTCATTCCCCCGACAAACATAGTGGGGATCAAGAGCTTCTTGTTGCGCAAGTGGACTGACAACTCCGACACGACATGGGCGTTTGACCCCAATTCAGACGTCAATCAAATATGGCCGATGAATGAGCAATTGAGGTACTCAAACGCAACACTGAAGACCGCTGGCATGGGCCAGTTCCCGCTCGGAGATTTGTACCGATGGTGGAAAAACATACCGTCCAACTACACAAATTGGAAAGCCCAGGCCGCGACGGAGAACCAGACCATTACAGATTGGCTTACCAACGGCGTCACCGGAGTGGAAGAGGAAGCTGTCGGCCTTCCCCTGGGGATTGAGCTGAGCCAGAACTACCCGAATCCATTCAACCCAACGACGCACATCAGCTACTCAATTCCCCAGACCAGTCATGTGACGTTGAAGGTCTTCAACGTGCTGGGGATGGAAGTGGCGACGCTCTTCTCGGGCGTTCAGGATTCCGGGAACCACGAGATGACGTTTAACGCTTCTCAACTCTCGAGCGGCGTCTACTTCTATAGGCTGCAGGCCGGAAATGTGTCGACAACCAAGAAGATGGCGTTCATGAAATAGTCTCTTCCTCAAGTGCGTTCCTGTTCAGACCTCGAGCCGGACAGGTTGACCTTGATGATGCACTGCGATCGTGCAGAGTATGAAGGGAGGTGACTCGGACGGAAGTCAAACTGTAAGCAAAGCAAGAGCAGCACCTCAAACCAACTAAACTCCATCAACAAATAACAGTAGAGGTCCTTATGAACAAGCTCTTACGATCCAGCGCTGCGGCACTGCTACTCCTTTTGCTGGGGGTTGGCACGCTGGTCGCGCAGGAAGTCGTGTTCACTTCCGGACCGGCGGTCACTCCGAGGTCAGGAGCTTCAAACGGCGGTTTCGCGTGGGGAGATGTGAACGGAGATGGTACGCTGGATGTCTTCATTCCGTCCAATAATATTGTGCTGAACAACCTCACGTCATTCTCCCAGGCCGTGTCCACAAAGACCGCGAGCATCATCGGGGATGTGAACTCCGTCGGTGGACTCCTGGCCGATATCAATGGCGACGGCGTCCTTGATCTGTGGTCAACGAATGCCAACAAACCACAATTGGGTCTGTTCTACGACAGCGCCGGGGTATATGTTCCCGCAACCGGGACTGGGCAGCTTTCGAGCGCACTACCCTCCGGCAGTGTCTTCTTCGGCATGGCAGTAGCAGATATCGATCACAGTAACTACCTGAGCGCGGCCTGGGCCGCTTATAGCGGGCCGGCGTGGAGTGATGGCTACATTATGCCCCGTGGGCTTGGCATAGAGCTGCTCAAGGGAGGGCCATCCGGTTTCACGAGAGTGGGAAGGGGTGCCGCCCCTGGAAATCTCGCCATCGATACCATCCGTTCATTTGAGACCTGGGATGTACATTTCCTCGATGCAAATAACGATGGCTATCAAGATTTGTTGATGCCGGGCTTCCGGCACGGATTTAACCCGTTTGACACTCCGAACG
>JGI20214J51650_10002133_pt1 | contig 12518 bp, 12 predicted proteins | sample WetSurMetagenome_FD_51650 | JGI IMG/M metagenome (IMG submission 51650)
CCGCCATTTCTGGTGTANAAGGTTTCTCCCGTGGATTCATCCGTTACAATGAAGAAACCTGAGCCATTAATAGCAAGGTCGGTATCTGATTCGGTTGAAATAATATCTCCGGATTTCCAGTTCTGCGTTACGTTTGAGACTGATACTCCTCCACCGACGGAATTGCTGGACGATGTCCCGGTAAGGCTGGAACTCAAGAGCGCAGAGAAAGAGATGGAACTGGATTTATAAGAATCGGTTTCGCTGTTTGCAACGTTGTTGGAAATAACGGATATTTCCTTTGAATAGGCGTTTAGGCCGCTCACTGCGGTGCTCAATGACTGCATCATGGTAAATGCTCCTTTCAGGCTTTCAGGCCTTAAAAAATTAAGTTTTCAGGATTGATAAACTCCGGTTATGTCATCCAGGGAAATCTCTTCGCCGTCAGCGAGGAGATAGGGCGATCCGTCTTCGTATACAACTCCGGTCACAGATGCTGTTTTATAGGTGGTTGCAGTGACGCTGTCGCCGCTGCTGTCGGCAGCTGCAACTTCATATGTGTACTCGCCATCATCGACGGTATTCCCATCACCATCAGTCCCGTCCCATTTGATGGAATTGGTCCCGGAAGACAGATCAGATGCAGAAATGGTCCTGACCTCGTTTCCTTCTGAGTCATAGATGGTTATAGTGGCGCTGCTTGCATCACTGTCTAAGTTGAAGACAAGATTGTCGGCCGTTCCATTGGAGACGGAAAGAGTGTCTCCATCGACCGTTACGGTTTTTCCGATATAATTGACGGCCTGAGCGCCGTCATCGGATGCCAATTCCTTAAGATAACTATTGGCTGAGGTTAGCTGTTCCAGTTGATTCAGGCTGCATAACTGGGATGTGAAGGTAGACATATCCGTGGGATCGGTGGGATCCTGATTTTTTAGCTGGGTCAGCAGGAGCGTCATAAAATCATCAGCGGTCAAATTGCTGATGCCTGACGTGGAGCTAGTTGAGTTACTTGTCGATGTGGTGCCTGTTGTGTTGTCAACGGATGATATAGACATTTTTCCATTTCCTTTCAGGCGGGTCCAATTTACTTGCATCACCGGAAGGTCCAGTTGGTTAAATGATTGCACCTTGTGAAAGTATTGTGTTGCTGCAATCACAATCCGGGTAAATTGTCTGTTGCTACTGGGTTAATAAAATGGAAAAAATGTGAAGGGCTATTGACAATGCGTAGATATGTCACTAGAATGCAAATGGGCGTGTCGAAAGGCCCGCTCACCCCGCAGGACCTAACACCTTGACCCGCCAAAGTCCAGTGTTAGGCCCTGCTTTTTTCCCGCCTGCAAACGATGCAAGCTGTCCTCGTTAAGTATATTTTAAAAAAATATACTACACAGGGATAAGGAGCCTTCTAGCAACATGCATGCCAGATATTTTTAACAGGAGTTGTTTTAATGATAACGTTTTACCAGTAATAAGTTACAAAAAAAATTCAAAAAAGCAAACGTTGATATCATTTCTCATATTTTTCATACGGGTTAAAAAAGTTTTAAAATGGCCTTCTTCAGCGTGTTAATATTTTAATGTCGTTGCAGACTGTCTTCTATATTGAAAATAAAACAATCCTCCAGTGTGATATCCCAAACAAACTGATTTGGTTTTTCCAATAAAATTTTTAAGCAAAAACTTTTTTGTTCTTCCCGGCAGGTCACCTGATTAACAATCAAAAAACAATAAAAATGCCGTCAATTATTACAAGATTTTTTCTGCCGGGATTACTCCCCGATTTGGAGATTGATTTATCGGGATGGAGTTGGAATTGTATCGTCAAAAAAATGTCATAGGCAGAGGGGCCTTGTAATGTATCTCAATCATAAAGAGTAATTAAAGAATGAATGTTCGCGCTTAAGATTTTCAAGCAGGAGTCAAATTGAGCTTGGAAAAAAATACCCATAGAATGGGCCATGAATTCTTGAAAAGGGAAAATATTTCCCACAGCATATTCCAATAAAATGACCCGATTTGTGTCAAAATATTGCGATCTTGATAATTTCCCAAAAAAGCAGCCTTTTATATGTAACTTTTTTCAATAACTTACGACTACAGTAACAAAGAATTGATATTCACAGAACTCTGGTTTGTCTGAGACGATCAGAACTTCATTGATAGGCGGATTGGTTAGGGGATATAATGCTATGGTTGAAAACAACTTCAGAAAGATTCTTGTTCTCCCGGAGCGTGTTTGCTGTGAGAGAGATAAGACAATCTGAAATGGCCCATGTTCAACGAAAGATAAGCCTATCATGTTCAATGACTCGGAAATAGTCAAGAAGGTCCTTGAAGGGAATGTGAATGCCTTTGAGTCTTTGATGTTGAGATACAAAGACCTTGTAATGAGAATAGTGACAAAGCATGTACCATTCTCAGAAGCTGAGGAAATGTCTCAGGAGGCATTTATAAGGGCTTTTCAGTCATTATCCAGCTTCAAGGGTAAGGGGGATTTCAGGCAGTGGCTTTCTTCAATCGCCGTAAGGACATGTTACGATTACTGGAGAAAGGTATACAGAAGCAAAGAAGTCTCCATGTGCGCCCTGACCGAGAAGCATCAGAAATGGCTTGAGGAAGTAATTTCGGATCAATCCGATCCATCCTTTAATGAGGATAGCGAACGGAAAGAGGCAACAGAGATGCTTGAATGGGCAATGAATGAGCTTTCGGCTGAAGACAGGATGGTGGTGGAATTGATCTATCTCGAAGGGTTGTCGGGCAAGGAGGCAGCCGAGCTTCTGGGGTGGAGCGTCGCCAACGTTAAGGTCAGGGCGTTTCGATCCAAAAACAAGCTCAAGAAGCTTCTGAAAGAAACAATTAAAAGGTAGCAGGAGGCGACTATGAAGTCCATTAACAACGAACAGTTTACAAGGGTTATGAAGGCCCTGCGCACTGCCTATAATCAGAAGGAAAGGCTGGATGCCGGCGATATGTGGCAGACCAGGGTGATGGGGCATGTGTTAAGCATGGGCGTTGTTTCTGCTAGGGCAGGATATTTTGAGCTTTTCCAGCAGTTCGTGTGGAGGTTGACACCGGTTGCCTTTGTGCTCATCGGGATTTTGAGCATGGCCCTTGTTAAAATGAATTTTTTCTCTGACTATGAATTTACAAAGGCATTGGTGAGCAACTCTTCGGATTTAGTTACGCTGGCAATGTACAGCGGATCATGAGGATAAGATGAATAAAATTAAACTGGCTGCAGGGGTGCTCCTAGTTTTTCTCGTGGGAGCGCTGGCGGGATCTCTGGGAACAGGCATATATTTTAAAAAACGGGTGGAAAAATTTGAGGCAGGTGGTCCCCCCGTACAGGAGAGGATACAGATAATACTGGGAAGGTTTGCAAATGATCTTAATCTGACCGGCGAACAAAGAGATGAGTTTGAAAAGATCATCAAGGAATCGCAGGAAAAGAAATTAGCGTTGGGCCAGAAGGTAATGCCGGAGATTAAAGAGATTAATGATAAGACCTTCAAATCAATAAGAGATAAACTCACCGATGAACAGAAAACAAAGCTGGACGCGCTTCTTCAGAGAATGAACGAAGTCCGCAACCGGTTCCCGAGCGGTCAGAATCGTCAGGACAGGAAACCGGATCAGGCCGGTCCTCAGCAGCAGTCGGCGCCCGGGCAAAGCTCTCCCCAGGCAACACCCGAACAGTCAATTCCGGGAGCGGCGCCTGAACCCGGATTCGGGCAAGGATCTCCGGAATCCATGCTTCCCAAGGGAGCGAATGACGTGGGCCGTTTTCAGAGGGGTTACGGGCGGCTGGGGCGCGTGTTGAACAAGGCGCTTGTTCTTTCTCAAGAACAGGATTCGAAGGTCAGGTCTCTGATAGATAAATTTTCCAAAGATCAACAGAATGTCTTTGAAAAATATAAAGATGAGAAAAAAGATTCCGCTGTCCTGAAGAAGGCTTTGCAGGAAACTGAAAATTCCTTTGAAAAGGATCTCACCAATATCCTTACCAAAGAACAAATTGAAAAATATAAGAAGGCCAAAGAGAGCGGGGACATCAGGGTGTCCCAGCCTGATACGCCTTAAAGTACATGTGAGGCCGGATGCCGTTCAGTAGAGATCCTTTGCTTCGTTCAGGGTGATCAGGCCAGCAGTCATTCTGAGCGCGGCAAAGGATCGCGGCTATCAGCCTTCGAGGCATCCCCGCATTTATAGATATCGTCTGTTTATTGAAAGCCTAAAAGGGAGGAATTTGATTATGTCTATATCAAAAAAGATTTTCCGTTTCTTTGTTTTCCTAATGATAAGCTCCTTTATCGCCATTGCCCCGGCGCTCTCTCAACCGCAAGGCGGAGGCGACCAGCAGCAAATGGGACAGAACAATCAGATGTCCCAAGGCGGTCCCGGGGGAGGCCAGATGCAGGGCGGCCCAATGGGACAAATGGGGCAAAACACTCAATCAGGAAACCAGACCCAACAAGGTCAGGGGCAAGGCTTCGCGCGCGGGCAAGGCATGCAGCCGGAGCAGATGCAGACACAAATCTCTCAACGGATCAAAGAATTGCTGGGTTCCAGCGATGACGAATGGAAGCTCATCGAGCCCAAGGTGTTAAAGGTTTTTACCCTTACCTCCTCACAATCCAGGGGTTTTCAGATGAGGTCCCTTATGATGAGGGCTAATAACCAGGCCGGCACACAGACCAACACGCAGGCGAATACACAGGCCAATACCTCCAGCACGCAACGGGCTAATGCAGGCAACAGGGTTGCGAACAGCGCCTCTGATAAAGCAGTAGAAGAACTTCAGACACTGTTGCAAAATTCTAGCGCTTCAAGCGCACAGATAAAAAAGCAGCTGACCGAGGTGCGGAACGCCAGGGAGAAGACCCAGGAGGATCTGGCAAAGGCCCAGAAGGAATTAAGGGAGCTTCTTACCTTAAAGCAGGAGGCAATACTTGTATCCGTAGGGCTTCTTGAATGAGAACCCCGCAATGATGAATCTGATTGAAAAGTTGAACCATGAGGGCCTCCTGGATGAAAATGCCGCCGCAGCAGCTAATGATATGGTGTGTAGAGGAGAATGTCTGGAGCGTGCATTAATTGCAGGAGGTTCCATTTCAGAGGCGGAGGTCCTTAATTTTTTATCCAGGCAGTTTAACTATCCGTACATTGATCTTTCTGCCTGCACCCCATCCAAGAAATTTTTATCTCAGTTCCCGGCAAAGATACTTCTTAAAAGACAGATTCTTCCCATCCAGAACGAGGACGGGTCCCTTACCGTTGCAACAAGCGTTGTATCGGATACATCGGGTATAGATGAACTCCGTCTGGCGACAGGCAGGGACTTCAGCGTCGCGCTCGCCCCTTCAAGCCAGATCCTTGACTGCATCAAGAGGTCCCTGGGTGTGGGCGCCGACACAGTGCAGTCCATGGTCACCGAGGTGGAAGACGGGGGAGGGATACAGATCATCGACCAGAGCATGGAAGATGATATGGACCTGGCCGAGGCGGCTGAAGGCGCCTCCATAATAAGGTTTGTAAATCAGATCCTCATTGAGGCCATTCAGCTGAGGGCAACGGACGTGCACATCGAGCCTTTTGAAAATGAATTGCGCATCAGATATAGGGTTGACGGGGTTCTGAAAGAAGTGTCCATTCCCCCTGATGTGAAACGGTTTCAGGCGGCGATAGTGTCCCGTATAAAGATTTTGAGCCACCTGGATATTGCAGAAAAGCGGCTGCCCCAGGACGGAAGAATAAAGATCAGGATAGACAATATTGAAGTGGACGTCCGTGTGTCCATTATCCCCATGCTGTATGGCGAGGCCATCGTGCTGCGTCTCCTCAGCCGTTCTTCGGTGCTGATGGGCCTGGAGGAGCTGGGGATGAGCAATGAGGATCACAAAATCTTTTCAAAACTGCTTGAACTCCCCTATGGAATTATCCTTGTTACAGGGCCCACAGGAAGCGGGAAAACCACAACGCTTTATGCGGCCCTGTCCCAGATAAATGACGTTGAGCGCAAGATCATAACCATAGAAGACCCGATAGAATACCACCTTCGCGGCATTAATCAGATACAGGTGTCAACAAAGGCCGGACTTACCTTTGGCAGCGGTCTTCGTTCCATCCTGCGCCATGACCCGGATGTTATCCTTGTGGGAGAAATAAGGGATAAGGAGACCGCTGAAATAGCTGTACAGGCCTCCTTGACCGGCCACCTAGTCTTTTCCACACTCCACACCAACGATGCTCCGGGGGCCTTAACGCGCCTGGTGGATATGGGGATAGAGCCTTATCTTGTGGCGTCAACCCTTGAGGCCGTGGTAGCCCAAAGGCTTGTCCGCATGGTCTGTCCCCATTGCGCTGAGACATATTTGCCCGCAAATCCAGAACTTTTAAAGGCCGAGTTGGGCGTGGCGCCGGACAAACTGCGCCGGGGAAAGGGCTGTCCAAAATGTCAGGGTATGGGATACCTCGGACGAAAGGGGATATTCGAGCAGATGGTGGTCAACCAGGAACTCCGCCTTGCTATTACTGAAGGGGCATCGCACGCAGCCATAAGGGAGATGGCCCTCAGGAATGGCATGAAGACATTGCGAGAGGATGGGCTGAGGTATGTAATGGAGGGAAGGACAACCGTTGAGGAACTGCTGAGGTTGACGAAGGATGAAAGGTTTAATGGAAACGGATAGAGGTTCTTTGTGCCGATTTACAGATACAAGGCAATAGATCAAAACGGCAAGGATGTCGCAGGCTCCGTAAACATGGGTGCCAGGGATGCCGTTATTGACAAGCTGATTACCGAAGGTCTCACCCCGTCCCTTGTTGAAGAGTCTAAAGAAAATCAGGGTGTCGTTAAACTTGGATTTTCCAGGGCAGGCAGGGTCTCCAAGGCAGATATTGAGGCCTTTACCCTTGAGCTGGCAAATCTTCTTTCTGCCGGGGTTCCCTTGAGCAGATCACTGGGCATCCTGAGCAGGGAGGCATCCACTGCTGCTGCAAGGGCACAATGGTCCGCCATAAAGGATTCAATTGCAGACGGCATGTCCCTGGCAGATTCATTTGCGCAATTCCCTAAGTCCTTCCCGCCCGTGTATGTGGCCATGGTACGCGCGGGAGAAACAGGCGGGTTTCTGGATCTTGTCCTGACGCAGATTGCCGGATTTCAGTCCAGAGAAAAAAAACTGATAGGAAAGATCAAGGCTGCAACGGTATATCCCATTATCCTTGCAGTGCTTGGCACAATGATAATGATCTTCCTCATGACCTTCTTCATTCCGAGGTTTTCATCCATCTTCAAGGAATTCGGGGGCCAGCTCCCCACACTCACCCTCATAATTGTCGGCATAAGCAACTTCATAAGCAGGTACTGGCTTATACTTCTTGCGGTAGCGGTGATAATTGTAGTTGGTTTCCGCAGGGCCATGGCAAAGGAAGAGGGCCGCAGGGTCCTGGAAGGCATCTATCTGAAGACTCCAATGATAGGCACAATTCTCGCCAGGTTCGCCCTTGTGCGATTCTGCAGGATGCTCGGCACCCTTGTGGGAGCAAGCGTACCCCTTGTGGCATCCCTGAAGGTGGCAAACGAGGCCATAGGCAATCAGACACTCTCGGATGCCCTGGATGAAACCGTAAAGATGGTGCAGAACGGCTCATCCCTGGCATCAGGCATGGCCGGATGTCCGCAGCTCTTTCCTCCTTCCGTGGTGGAGATGGTTTCTGTCGCAGAGGCCACAGGCAAACTCGATTCGGAACTGGTGCGACTCTCGGGGGCCTATGAAGAGGAGCTGGACCGCAGGCTCAGCATGCTTGTGGCCCAGGCGGAACCTGCACTGCTGTTCATAATGGCCGGCCTGGTGGGCACAGTGATTATGGGCATGCTTCTGCCCATATTTAATCTGCAGGAGTTGATAAGGTAGGAAAAAGCTTTCAGCAGTCAGCAATAAGCAGTCAGCTAAATAATCATGATTGTATTAACATTTGAAAAGGAATGGCACAGATGAAGAATGGTTTTATTAAGACAAAGGAAAAGGGATTTACGCTTATTGAACTCCTGCTCGTAATGGTCATACTGACAGTCCTTGCGGCAGTGGTGGTTCCGAAATTTACAAAGAGATCGGAGCAGGCCCGCATTACTGCGGCCAATACTGATATCTCAAACCTTGAGGTCGCACTGGATGCCTTTGAGGTTGATATGGGCAGGTACCCCACGAGTACAGAGGGGATGAAGGCCCTTGTGGAGCAGCCGGCTTCAACCACTACCGCCAGATGGAAAGGCCCGTATATTAAACGCGGGATACCAAGTGACCCATGGAGCAACCAGTATATTTATACTATACCGGGGAAGCACAATACCTCTGGATATGATCTATGCTCATACGGTCCCGACGGCAAGGAAGGCGGCGGGGACGATATCGACAACTGGTCTGCACGCTGACGGAGGCGGAAGGCATTAAGCCATGCCAGTGAAGGAAGCAAAGAGACTATCACTCTGCGAAGGGTTCACCCTTCTGGAGCTCATCCTGGTTATGGTTATTATCAGCACTGTCCTTGCCATGGCGGCCCCATCCCTTCGCGGATTTTTTTCGTCACGAAAGATACATGACGCAGCCTCCAACCTCCTTTCACTGACAAGGTATGCAAGGACACAGGCTATTACTGAGGGAAAAAATTACAGGCTTAATTTTGACGGCGACAATGGCTATTACTGGCTTACCACAAACCAGGGAGGTGCGGACAGCGATCTCAACAATGAATTCGGGCGTAAATTTCTGCTGCCGGACGATACGACGTTTCAGCTTGAAAAAGAGGATGACAAAACCGGCAAGGAGAAATTCGTGGCCTTTTATCCCCAGGGTCTTGCGGAGGTCAGTACTATAACACTGACGGACAGGCGGGGTGATGTTGTCAAGATACTGTCTCCCTCACCTGCAGAGAGCTATCGAATTGTTGTCCCGGAAGAAACGGAAACAAGTGGCCAGCAGACTAACTCCTAGGATCAAGGACAGAACAATGGCTCAAGAGCATGGTTTTACTCTTATCGAGATACTTGCCACCTTTGTTCTGATCGCCCTCATCATTCCGGCGGCCATGGAAGGAATATCCCTTGCAACAAAGCTGGGGGTGAAATCAAAACAAGAGATAAAAGCAGGGGAGCTTGCGGAGACAGAGCTCGGAGAGTTTCTGTTGAACGGCGAATGGAGCAACGGCGATCAGTCGGGGCAATTTGAGGGCGACGATTCGGACTACAAGTGGAGCCTGAAGGTAACGGACTGGACCACTGAAACATCCATGAAGCAGTTGACCATGACTGTGGGCTGGACAGACTCGGCCGGGATTGATCATTCCGTGGTCTTATCAAACCTTGTGTATCCGGAAAGCACGGGCAGCGAGTAATATGACCCTTGAAAGATATGACAATCGCGGCTTTACACTCATCGAACTGCTGATAGCAATGACCATGATGAGCATAATCGCCGCCTCCTTGTATACATCCATGAGCATAGGGTTCAAGGCAAGGGAAAGTGCAGAGAGGGTTGTTGAAAAAGGAAGGGCAGGGGAAATCGCCATGGAACTCATTAAAGGAATGGTGAGTTCCGCGATGGTTCCNAACGGCGTGCTGGCAGGTGAATTCAAGGGGACGAGCACAACGGATGAAAAGGGCAACGAGGCAGACACACTCTCTTTCTACACAGCAGCGTACACACCTAAAGAGGGCGAGATAGCATGCGATATTGAAAAGATCGAGATAGGCACGGATGTCAGGGAAAATACAGACGAGAGGATTATTTACAGAAAGACAACCACGAACCTCCTTTCATCCAAGACCCTGGACCCCGCGGAAGAGGTGTTGTGCGGGGGCGTAAGATCATTGACCCTGCAATATTATAACGGAACCGACTGGGTTGATTCATGGGATTCCACAGAGAACAGCAACAAACTGCCCAAGGCGGTAAAGGCTACCATAGTGCTGGAGAACACGGAAAGTGGGAGCATTAACGACACCAACAGCAGCGAAAGCGATGATGAGAACCTTTATACATTTAGTGAGATCATAACACTGCCGTGCACCAGCTGAAAAGCGATGAGACTGCCGGAACTACGGCCCGTCCGGCGACCGGGCCCTACAAACGGACGCCGGATCATAGCAGATTCGGTGTAGGGTCCGACCGCCGGACGGATCGAGAGAGCTTGTTTGCGAGGATGTTTCGAATTCAGATATGAATCATGATTATTTAAAATATAGCTTGTTGCTTAAGCTGCGGCATAATCTCCGCGCACTAAGAGGCAACAGTGGTTCTGTCCTAATTGTAACAATCTGGGTTGTCCTGGTCCTTACAGGACTGACCCTTGCCTTTGCAAGGGCCATGAGGGTTGAGGCCATTGCCTCTGCCAATCAGATCTCATCACTGGAGGCGGAGGAGATAGCAAAGGGCGCTGTTTCTTTTGTCAAGGCGCGGTTGACGCAGACTGATACAACATTAAAGCTTGATGGAGAGACGCCTTACAAGGCAATTGCTGTGGGCGCCGGTTATTTCTGGCTCCTCAGGCCCAACCTGGGCGATTCGCAGAACTGCAGTTTCGGTATACAGGATGAAGCAGCCAGGATAAATTTGAATAAGGCCGATTACGACACACTAATGAAACTCCCTGATATGACATCAGAGCTTGCAGCATCAATTACGTCCTGGCGCAATCCGCCGGCACTTAATCCTTATGGCGGTGCAGAGAGTGAATATTACCTGCTCCTTGATAACCCTTATTACTGCAAGAATGCATCTCTGGAGACCGTGGAAGAAACATTGTTGATCAAAGGGGCGTCGCAACAGATATTGTATGGGCAGGACGCCAATCTCAATGGTGTTTTTGATTCAACTGAAAAGTCGGCCAACAATGTGTACGGCACGTTTGACAGGGGTTTTTTTGATTATGTGACGGTAAACAGCGTTGAACCGAATACAGACAGCACAGGCACTCAAAGGATAAATGTGGCTTCTACGTCTATGCAAGACAAACAGCAATTGCTGCGTCTTCTTCAGGGTGTTAATTCAAGTTTTGATGTGCAGTCTTTTAGACGACTAAATTTCAAAAATGTCCTGGATTTTTTCGGTCAGGCCCAGGGTTTCGGGTTGACTGCGGATCAATTCAAAAAAATTGAAGACAAGCTCACTTCATCCTCCGGTACGACCGTCACCGGGTTGGTTAATGTGAACACAGCATCGAAAGAGGTTTTTATGTGCCTTCCGGGGCTTGATGAGCCTGATGCAGATGCACTCATAAGCAAGAGGGAGGCAGACGGGATAGACACGAGTTCCATAACTTGGGTGTATGACGCCCTCGGTGCTACAAAGGCTGCTGCCATAGGAAGTTACATTACAATTCATTCATACCAGTATTCGGCGGATATTGTAGCCGCAAGCGGGGACGGCAGGGCCTTTGCCAGATACAAGATGATCGTTGATGCCAGGGATAACCAGTTCAAGATCGTCTATTGGAAATCGTTGAAGCATTTGGGCTGGCCCCTTGATCCCGAGATATTGACGAAGCTCAGGGCTGGGGAGTCGATTACGAATTAGTGTTCATCCGAAAATAGGGATTTTCGGATTCACGCGATCAGCCGTCAGCGTTCAGCTTTCAGCAAAACCTTTTCAAACCGGGTAAGTTGCTGATCGCTGATCGCTGTCTGCTGAAAGCTTCATCAAGAAATTTTCGAATTGCGTGGATACGAACTAAGAAACAGGGTTCAGGCGCAAGGTTTTAAAGAGGATAAGGAAAACCAAAATGTTTCAACTTGAAGGACTTATCAATTTAGAAAAATTCACTGACCTCCTTAAAAAAAGACTGGGCAGGATAGTCAAACCAAAAAAGTTTGTCGGGCTGGCTGTCGAGGACAGCGGAATCCTTGTAGCAGACGTCCACCGCGAAAAGGATGCCTTCAATGTCCTGGATGCAAAGCACTTTTTGTTTTCCGAAGGCTGCGACCTAAGAGACCCTGAAAAACTGGGCAAAGAACTCGGGGCCTTTTTACAGAAAAACAGGTTCTCAGGCAGAAAGGCAATAATAGGGGTCCCTGCAAAATGGGTCATGATGCGTGAAAAGACCTTTCCTGCGTCGTCGAAAGAGAGCATTTCAGGGATGCTGAATATCTATGCCGAACGGGAATTCTCCCTTAGCCCGGAAGAACTGGCCCTGGATTATACAACCTTTGCCATTGATGACAAAACCAGCCGGATTGTGCTGTCGGCTATGCTGCGGAGCAACATGGAGCAGGTAATGCTCGCAGTCCGATGGGCTGGTCTTGGAATCTATTCCGTCACGGTTTCATCGGTTGCCTTGTTCTCTATGATCCGTAAAAAAATGGCTCAGCCCGGGCCGGCATATTTTCTTTATGTCAGGCCAGATTTTGCAGAGTTTCTTGCAAGAGATGGAGAGCAGATCGTCGATGTAAAATCATTTCAGAAAGGCATTAAGAAAGAGACCGAAGGATTTATAACCGAACTGCGCAGGCTCATGGCCTACTGTTCAAGCGGTTC
>JGI20214J51650_10002135_pt1 | contig 12505 bp, 12 predicted proteins | sample WetSurMetagenome_FD_51650 | JGI IMG/M metagenome (IMG submission 51650)
CGTCCAGCTCGAGCCTGTGGCTCGCGACCTTGCCGAATTCAGTCTGGCCGGCCTTCAGTTCGGACCACCGGAGTACGACGTCCTGCTCGCGCGCTGACACCAGCGTCGACCGATCGTCTCGCTCAGCCTGTGACCACGCTCTGTGGCAGCGAGCCTGCCCTTCTTGTGACCCGACGTCGCGACTGCTCGCCTAGGCGAATCCCGTCCGTTCGGCGCACCGTTGGCGGTGTGCTCGCGGTCCTGTTCACATTCGTCCCGCTTGTCCTTCTCTATCGCCAGCACGGGCCTCGGTCCGCGGACTCCGCGTCGGAGCAGATCCTCTATCTGCCTTTCCTGAGCGAGGCGGGACCCGCGAAGGTTCAGAAGGCGATCTCGACTGGCGCTCCGATGAAGCAGGAGCGCGCGAGCAAGCAAGGGGGCCCGCGCCTTGCCGCTTCGATTCCAACGCCGGCCCGCGCGACCCGGAAGTCCTTTGCCCGCATCCTCCGGCCAGCGCGCCACGCTGAGCCGGCGCCTCGTCCAGCGTCACCCATCGCAAGCGCGCCGCTGCGCCTGAGCTCATCGGTCATCGAAGCCGCGGCCCGATCGAGCAAGAGCCCGGTGATGCGGCTCGCCGAGACCGGCGGCGCCTACCTCGGCGACGATCCCGTGTCGCGGACCGAAAAGCTGGGGCGCGCGGTCGCACGAACGTCGAAGCCGGATTGCTTACGACCCGGTGCTTCGCTGTTCTCCCTCTTCGTCATTGCTTACGAAGTGGCTCAAAACAAGTGCAATCGCAATGTGCCTTGATCGATCGGGAAGACAGCCATTTCACCGTCCGGGTTCGGGGACGAAGGCCAAGAAGCCGCATATCGCTCCGTGAGCTCGACACTCTTGCTTGAAGAACCATCGCGACTCCATGAATTCATCCTTCGCTCGCAATGCATTCGTCGCCGGCGCCGGCGGCGCCATCGGCGAAGTCCTGTGCAAGCTGCTGCTGGAGGACGGCTGGCGCGTCGTCGGCACCACGCGCTCGCCGGAGCGGGCTGCACGCCTTCGGTCCCTGGGCGTCGACCCTGTCGTCGTCGACGTGTTCGACCGGCCGGCGTTGATCGACGCCGTGGGCGCCGCGCGGCCGGAGGTCGTCGTCCATCAACTCACCTCGCTGCCCAAGCAGGCCACCCCGGCGAGCATGGCGGCCGCCCGCGCAGGCAACGCCAGGGTGCGCGAGATCGGCACCGCCAACCTCGTCGCGGCGGCCGTCTCGTCGGGAGCCAGGCGTCTCGTCGCCCAGAGCGTCGCCTTCGCCTACCTGCCGGGGCCGATGCCGTACCCGGAAGACGCACCGCTGGACGCCTGCGCGTGGGCCGCAGTCGTCAATCTGGAGCAACTGGTCTCGAACAGCGGCCTGGAGGGCGTCGTTCTGCGTTATGGCCGGCTTTACGGTCCGAACACCTGGACGGCCGTCCCACCGGCCCAAGGGCCGGTTCACGTCGAGGCCGCAGCCGACGCGGCGCGCCGCGCGCTGACCCTCGGGCACCCCGGTGTCTACAACATTGCCGAGGACGACGGCTCCGTGACTATCGCGAAGGCGCGTCGCGATCTGCACTGGCAGCCGGAGTTTCGGCTCCAGGGCCGTGCGGGCTGATACTCGACGCCGATGAAATGGCCAAGTGGCTGCTGTTGCACGGCTTCGCCGGCCGCTTCCACCCCCTGGACGCGACGGTCGGCGGCTCGTTCAGGATGTCGTTCACCGAATTCGTCGCTGGATGCAGCCACACCTTCGGCGGCGAGGACCTCGAGCCGGTGCTGGGTGCAAGCATGCGGCACACCGATCGGTTCGATGATCCAGCGNCGCCGGCCAGGCGAGCCGAGGCCGAGATCCCGGACTGATAGCCACAGGAGGACACTGCGATGAAACCCTTGATGAACCTCGACGAGGTCGAGTTCAACGATGTCGAAGAAAACGGTTACTACACCTCCAGCCGGGGCCAGATCAGCGACCTCATCGGCGCGCGCAAGCTCGGCTACAACCTGACAGTGTTGCCGCCCGGCAAGGCCCAGTGCCCCTTCCACTGCCATCACGGCGAGGAAGAGATGTTCCTGATCCTCGAAGGCGAAGGCGAGCTGCGCTTCGGCAGCGAGCGCCACCCGATCCGCGGACACGACGTTATCGCCTGCCCGCCCGGCGGGCCCGACGTGGCACACCAGATCATCAACACCGGCCGCACGACGATGCGCTACCTGGCGCTGTCGACGCTGGTCGAGGTCGAAGCCTGTGAGTATCCGGACTCGCAGAAAGTCCTCGTCGCGGCCGGGCCGCGCGGCCAGCGCGGACTGCGCAGGCTGTTCCGCGCCGAGACCACGGTCGACTACTATGACCGCGAGAACAGCGACGAGCCGCCGCGCTGACGGCGCGCAGTGCGCAGCGCGCGGCGGAGTCCTTGCTACGGGCGCCGCCGCGGTGCATCGGCCCCACCCGCGGCCGCCACCTGTGCCCAGGCGGCGGCAAAGTCCGGCGGCGGCGCGCAGTCGAAGGCCAGCGGCGTGCGGGTGATCGGGTGCGCGAGCGCGAGGCGCACCGCGTGCAGTGCCTGGCGCGCCATGCCCAGCGCGGGCTTGCCGCCATAGAGTGCGTCGGCCACCAGGGGGTGGCCGCGCCAGGCTAGGTGGACGCGGATCTGGTGCGTGCGCCCAGTGTGCAGCGCGCAGCGCAGCGCGCTTATGGCGTCGCGCTCGGCCACGCGTTCGACGTCGGTGCGCGCGTCGCGCCCGCCGGCCACCACCGCCATGCGCACGCGCACCGCGGGGTCGCGGCCGATCGGCGCGTCGATGCGCTGGCTCTCGACGCGGCCGTGCGCCAGCGCGAGATAGCGACGCTGCACGTCGCGCGCGGCGATGTCGCGCACGAGCGCGGTCACCGCAGGCAGGCTCTTGCCGACCATCATCACGCCCGAGGTGTCCTTGTCGAGCCGGTGGACAATGCCCGCGCGCGGCAGCGTCGCCGCGGCGCCATGATGGGCGAGCAGGCCGTTGAGCAGCGTGCCCGACCAGTTGCCNGGCGCCGGATGCACCACCAGCCCGGCCGGCTTGTCGAGCACGAGCAGGTGCTCGTCCTCGAACAGAATGTTCAGCGCCATCGGCTGCGGCTGGAAGGCGCGGCTCTCGTCGGTGGGCACGAGATCCAGCTCGAGGCGCTGGCCGGCGCGCACGCGCCGCGCGGGCGCGAGGCCGGCCTGGCCGTCGAGCCGTACGTGACCGCGCGCGACGAGTTGCTGCAGGTGGCTGCGCGAGAACTCGGGCGCGAGCGCGACCAACACCTTGTCCAGGCGTTCGCCGTGCTGGGCCGACGCCACGCGGGCCTGGCGCGTCTCGACGGCGCCGGCGTCGGCCGCAGGCTCGTCGTCTTCGGCGATCGGCTGCGCGAGGGGGGGCTCCCTATAATCTGCGCTCTCCCGCTCCCCCGGCAAACTTGCGATGACCGTCTCCCTGTCGTGGCGCTCCGCGCCGATGGCCTTGCTGCTGGCCGCGCTGGCCCTCGCGTTCGCCGGCTGCAGCTCGACGCCGAAGGACGAATTCGCCGGCCAGTCTGCCGAAAAATTGTATCGGGAGGCGAAGGAGAACATGGACGCGGGCAGTAACGACCTCGCGATCAAGGCGCTTGAGCGCGTGCAGGGCCTGGCCGCGGGCACAGTGCTGTCGCAGCAGGCCCAGCTCGACCTCGCCTACCTGTACTGGAAGACGGGCGAGAAGGCGCAGGCGCAGACCGCCGTCGACCGCTTCATCAAGCTCAACCCGTCGAGCCCGGCGCTCGACTACGCGCTGTACCTGCGCGGGATGATCAACTTCAACGACAACCTTGGCCTGTTCGGCAAGTTCACCGGGCAGGACCTGTCCGAGCGCGACCAGCGCGCCTCACGCGATTCCTACGAGGCCTTCAAGCAGCTCGTCGAGCAATTCCCGGCCTCGCGCTACGTGCCTGATGCGCGCCAGCGCATGAACTACATCGTCGACTCGCTCGCGAAGTATGAGGTGCACGTGGCGCGCTACTACTACAACCGCGGCGCTTACCTGGCGGCGGCAAACCGGGCGCAGAAGGCGGTGACCGAGTTCCAGGAGTCGCCGTCGGTCGAGGAAGCTCTGTACATCATGATGCTCAGCTACGACCGGCTCAATCTCGACCAGCTGCGCGACGACGCCAAGCGCGTGCTCGAGCTGAACTACCCGCACAGCCGCTACCTGGCGCAGGGCTTCGCGCCCGCCAAGCGCGCCTGGTGGCAGCTGTGGTAGCCAGGCTCACCGCGGCGGCGGGCCTCAATCAAAATTGGCTCTGACGCCTTGATTGACCGCCTTGGGGGGGGGCGAGCCGGGCGCTACCCGGACCTTGGGGCCTCCTCAGTGCCGGGCCGCGAGCTCGGCCAGCCAGGCCAGCGCCTGCGCTTCGTCGTCGAGCACGCCCATCGGCGGCAATGCGGCGCGCAGCCGGCGGCCGTAAGGCATCGCACGCATGCGCGGGTCGCAGACGACGAGCAGGCCGCGGTCGGTCTCGGTGCGGATCAGCCGTCCGGCGCCCTGCTTCAGCGAGACCGCAGCCTCGGCTAGGAAATAGTCGTCGAACGGGCTGCGCCCCTGCGCGCGCAGCTGGCGCACGCGGGCCTCGACGAGCGGGTCGTTCGGCGGCGGGAACGGCAGCTTGTCGATGAGCACGCACTGCAGCGCGTCGCCCGGCTTGTCGATGCCCTCCCAGAAGCTCTGCGAGCCGACCAGTACGGCGCCGCGCCCGTCGCCGAAGCGCTGCAGCAGCGCGCGGCGCGGCTGCGTGCCCTGCACCAGCACCTCGAGCGCATGGCCTTGTGCNGCGCCTTCGTCGCGCAGCGCGTCGGCCACCAGCGGCAGCACGCGCAGCGTCGTCGTGAGCACGAAGCAGCGCCCGCCGAGCGCGCCGGCCAGGCGCGCCGCCAGGCGCCCCACCGCGGCCGGGTGCGCGGTCTCGTTAGGCTTTGGGAAGCGCGCCGGCACCCAAAGCCGCGAATGCGCCGGGTAGTCGAACGGGCTGCCCACGCGCAGCTTGTTCGCGTCCTCGAGCCCGGTAGACGCGGTGAACCAGCTCAGCGCATCGTCGTCGCCGAGCGTGGCCGAGGTGAAGACCCAGGCCTTGGGCGAGGCCGCGCGCTGCTCGGTAAGCATCTGCCGGATGTCCAGCGGCGACTCGACCAGCCGCGCCTGCTGCGGCGACAGGTCGATCCAGCGGACCTGGCCGTCGGCGGCGTCGGTCTCGAAGCGCTGCGCGAGTGCAGCGAGCGAGCGCGCGCGCTGCTCGAGCTTGGGAAAATCCGGCGCCGCTGCCGCGACGACGGCCAGCGCTTCGGCCGCGGCGAGCAGCGCCTGGGCGAGCGTGCGCAGCGCGGGCACGAGGGCGGCGTCGGCCGCGCGCTCGTCCCAGCGCAGCTTGAGTATCCCGCGCACCTCGCGCAGCGGCCCGGCGCAGACCAGGCGCAACTCGCGCGCGGCGCGCTCCACGGCCGCCTGAAGATCGGCCCAGCGCTGCAGCCCGCGCGCCTGCGCCAACCCGGTGGCGAGCAGGTCGCGCGCGAAGTCGATCACCTGCGCGGTGCCGAGCATTGTGCCCAGGAACTGCACGCCAGCCTCGACGAGCTGGTGCGCCTCATCGAACACCGCCGCGTCGACGGTGGGCAGCAACTCGGCGACACCGCTGTCGCGCAAGGCCATGTCGGCGAAGAACAGGTGGTGGTTGACGACCACAAGGTCCGCCGCCATCGCCTCGCGCCGCGCCGCCATTACGTGGCAGGCGCGGTGCTCGGGGCATTCGGTGCCAAGGCAGTTTTCGCGCGTCGAGGTCACGAGCGGGATCACCGGCGAGCGGTCGTCTAGGCCATCGATCTCGGCCAGGTCGCCGCTCTTCGTCGCCTGGGCCCAGGTTTCGACGCGGGCGAGCGCGCGCACCGCGAAGCGGTCGGGCAACTGCGCGCCGTCGCGCGCGAGCAAGAGACGGTGCCGGCACAGGTAGCTCGCGCGCCCCTTCAGCAAGGCCATGCGCACTGGCACGCCCAGCGCCTGCGCCAGGCGCGGCAGGTCGCGCAGGAAGAGCTGGTCCTGCAAGCTTTTGGTCGCGGTGCTGACGAGCGCGCGCCGCCCAGACAGCAGCAGCGGCACGAGGTAGGCGAAGGTCTTGCCGACACCGGTGCCGGCCTCGGCGACTAGCGCGCTGCGTTCTTCGAGCGCCTGCGCGATCGCGAGCGCGAGCCGGTCCTGCGCGTCGCGCGGCAGGAAGCCGCGGTCGCTGTGCGCGAGCGGCCCGTCGCTGGCGAACGCCTTCTCGACCCGCGAGGCCAGCGTGATCATCAGCGGCCGGCCCTCACGCCGGTTCAGGGGGGTCGAGCTCGGTCTCCAGGCGCGAGATCTGATCGCGCAGGCGCAGCCGGCGCTTCTTCAGTCGGCGCAGCGTCAGGTCGTCGGCCAGGTGGTCGAGCGCATTGCGATCGATCAGCCCGTCCAGATCGGCGTGTTCCATACGCAACTCGATCAAGCGCCGCTGCGGTGAATGCAGGTTCTCGTCCATTGCTGCACGGGTGGGGGGTTGGGCCTGAGTTTATATTCAGCCGCATGGCCACCATCGCATCCAGCGCCGCGACCTTTCGCCTCAGCGCCGCCACGGGGCTGCACCGCGGCGACCGTGCCTACCAACAGGACCAGGTAGAAGTGCTGCTGCATGCGCGTGCGCCGGGCTGCGCGCTCGCGGTCGTGGCCGACGGCATGGGCGGCAAGAGCGGCGGGCGCAAGGCGGCCGACCAGGTGCTGCTCACCGCGCGCCAGATCTTCGAACGCTTCGCGCCCGGCAGCGAGAGCGGCGAGGAGCTGCTGCGCCAGCTGGTGATGGAATCGCACTTGATGATCAAGCTCACGGCGCTCACCGCCGAGGAAGAGCCGCACAGCACAGTCGCCGCGTTCCTGGTGTTGCCCGACCTGGGCTGCGACGTGGTCCACGCCGGCGACTCGCGCGTCTACCATTTCCGCGGCCCCGAGCTGCTGCGCCGCACGATCGACCATTCATTCGTCCAGCGCCTGATCGACGAGGGCAAGATCACCGAGACCGCGGCCAACACGCATCCGCAGTCGAACCTGCTCACCGGCTGCCTGGGCACGCACGCCGACCCGCCGCATGCCTCCTGGCACATCGACAAGCTCGAATTCGGAGACACGCTGCTCGCCTGCAGCGACGGGTTGTGGCATTACTTCAGCGCCAAGGAGCTTGGTGCGATCGTGCACACGCTGCCTCCGCGCGATGCAAGCGAGATGCTGATCACCAAGGCGCGCCAGCGCGCGCGCGGCGGCGGCGACAACCTGTCGCTCGCGATCGCGCGCATCGAGGCGATCGCGAAATAGCGTCAGCGCGCCGGCGCGCTCGCGGTGATGCCGGGCGACGGCAGCGGCGCCGAGCGGCGCCCGCTTGCGGCGTGCCGGGCCTCGCGCTCGGCAATGCGCGCCCGGTCCGCCTCGGCCGCAGCACGGCGCCGTTCGGCCGTCGCTGCACGCTGCGCCGCGGCGCGCGCTTCGGCGGCGTTCCGCGCTTGACGTTCAGCGTCGCGTTCTGCCGCACGATCGGCCCGAGGTTCTGCGTCGCTCCTGGCGCCGCGCGCAGGCGTCGACGCAGCGTGACTATCCTGCGACGGCGCGACCGCGCCGACCGGCGCCGGCGTGGTGGCCGGTTCGGGCCGAAGCGGCGGCGCCGACGCCGCTGGCTGCGCGCTCGCCTGGCGCGCCTCGATCTCGCGCCGGCGCTGCGCAGCGCGCGCGCGACGCTCGACATCGTCAAGTTCGAGTTCGCGCTCGCGCAGTTCGGCAAGCGCGGCACGCCGACGGTGGCGCACTCCGTCGATGCAGGCGTTGACCGCGAAGCGATCGCTGCAGCGCGCCGCTTCAGCGTCGAAACTCGCCTCCAGCGCATGCTGTCGGGCCTCGAGGCGCTCGCGCTCGGTCGGCGGCGCGGCGAACGACAGACCGGCGAAGGACAGGCCGGCGAGCAGCGCGGCGCAGAGCAGCCAGCGGCGTCGCATCGTCAGGTGAGCGAGGTGTCGACCTCGCGCCGCGCCAGCGCAAGGAACTCGGCCGATTGCATCTCGCGCAGGCGCGAGACGGTGCGAGGGAACTCGTGCGCGAGCGGGCCTTCGGTATAGAGCTGCTCGGGCGGCACCGCGGCGGAGACGATCAGCTTGACGCGCCGATCGTAGAGCACGTCGACGAGCCAGGTGAAGCGGCGCGCCTCGCTCGCCAGGCGCGGCGCCATCTGCGGGACGCCCGACAGGAGCACAGTGTGGAAGCGCGACGCGATTTCGAGGTAGTCGTTCTGAGAGCGCGGCCCGCCGCACAAGGCCTTGAAGTCGAACCAGACGACGCCGCCGGCGCGGCGCAGCGCGTGCAGCTGACGGTGCTCGATCTGCATCACCGGCTCTTCGTCGCGCGCCTCGGCGAGCCGCTCGAAGGCGCGCGCCATCGCCGCGTCGCCCGCCGCGCCGAGCGGGCACTGGTACATCTCGACCTGCTGCAAGCCGAGCTGCCGGTAGTCGGTACCGGCGTCGACGTTGACGATCTCGAGCCTGGCCTTGAGCAGCTCGATCGCCGGCAGGATGCGGTCGCGGTGCAGGCCGTTCGGATACAGCGCGTCGGGGTGGAAGTTCGAGGTCGTGACGATGCTGACGCGGTTCGCGAACATCGCCGCCAACAGCCGGTGCAGGATCATCGCGTCGGTAACGTCCGCGACGAAGAACTCGTCGAAGCAGATCAGCCGGAAGCGGCGCGCGATGCGCCGGCCGAGCTCGTCGAGCGGGTCGGCGATGCCCTTGAGCTCCTGCAGCTCCCGGTGCACNTCGCGCATGAACTCGTGGAAGTGCAGCCGGGTCTTGCGCGTCAGCGGCACGGCCTGGAAGAAGCAGTCCATCAGGAAGCTCTTGCCCCGGCCGACGCCGCCATACATGTAGACGCCGCGCGGGATCGGCGGGTGGCGGATCAGCTTAGTGAGCGCGTTCGCACGCCGCGCCTTGTAGTCGGACCACTCGTTCTCGCAACGCTCGAGCGATTCGACTGCGCGCAACTGCGCCGCGTCGGCCTGGTAGCCGCGCTCGGCAAGCGTGGCTTCGTACAGCTGGCGCACACCCAAGAGTCAGCTTCCCGGAGAATTCTTCGAGCTCTTTGCAGGGATCCGGCTCCGCCGGGCCGTCGCGAGAGCCCCCTCGGGGGGATGAGCCGCGACCAGCGGGCTCAGGGCGCCTGCTCGTGGCTGCAAACGTCTGGAGAGAGCGTGGGGGCTCAAAGGTTCAGAGTCCGCTTGTCGACGGCGAGCGCGGCTTCCTTGGTCGCTTCGCTCAGGCTGGGGTGTGCGTGGCAGATTCGCGCGATGTCCTCGCTGCTGGCGCGGAACGACATCGCGACCACCGCCTCGCTGATCAGTTCGCTCGCCATTGGGCCGACGATATGCACGCCGAGGATCTCGTCGGTCGCGGCGTCGGCGAGGAACTTGACCAGCCCGCCGGTGTCGCCGAGCGCGCGCGCGCGGCCGTTCGCCATGAACGGGAAGCTGCCCGCCTTGTAGGCTCGGCCCGCAGCCTTGAGCTGCTGCTCGGTCTGACCGACCCAGGCGATCTCGGGGTGGGTGTAGATCACCCAGGGCACGAGGTTGAAATCGACATGGCCATGCTGGCCAGCGATGCGCTCGGCCACCGCGACGCCCTCCTCCTCGGCCTTGTGCGCGAGCATCGGGCCGCGCACCACGTCGCCCACTGCCCAGACGCCGCTCAGGTTCGTGCGGCATTCCGCGTCGACGGCGATCGCGCCGCGCTCGTCGAGCTTCAGGCCCACGGCCTCGGCGTTGAGCCCAGCGGTGTTGGGCACGCGGCCGATCGAGACGATGAGCTTGTCGACCTCGAGCGTCTGCGCCGCGCCCTTGGCGTCGGTGTAGGCGACGTTCACTTTTGCGTTCTGCCCCTTCTTGCCGACCTTGACCTCGCCGACCTTGACGCCGAACTCGATCTTCAGCCCCTGCTTCGTGAACGCCTTGTGCGCCTCCTTGGCAATCTGTTCGTCGACCGCGCCGAGGAAGGCAGGCAGCGCTTCAAGCACGGTGACCTCGGCGCCGAGGCGGCGCCAGACCGAGCCCATTTCCAGGCCGATGACGCCCGAGCCGATGAGGCCGAGCGTTTTCGGCACCGCGCCGATGCGCAGCGCGCCGTCGTTGCTGAGCACGCTCGCCTCGTCGAAGGGCGTGCCGGGCAGCGCGCGCGCGGTCGAGCCGGTGGCGACGATGACCTGTTTGCCGACCAGCGACTCGGCGCCGACCGCTATCTCCCAGCCACCGACCACGGCCTTCACAAACGCGCCGCGGCCGTGGAAGAACGCGACCTTGTTCTTCTTGAACAGGTAGAGGATGCCGTCGTTGTTCTGCTTGACCACCTGGTCCTTGCGAGCGAGCATCTTCGCGACGTCGATGCTCAGATCCTTCAGCCCGATGCCGTGTTCGGCGAAGTGGTGGCCGGCGTTCTCGAAGTTCTCGCTCGACTGCAGCAGCGCCTTGCTTGGGATGCAGCCGACATTGGTGCAGGTGCCGCCCGGCGCCGGACCGCCGGTCGCGTTCTTCCAGTCGTCGATGCAGGCGGTGTTGAAGCCGAGCTGGGCGGCGCGGATCGCGGCAATGTAGCCACCGGGGCCACCGCCGATGACGATGACGTCGAAGTTCTTGGACATGGTTATGGACTCAGTTTGGGTTCGCGCTCACGCGCGTGCGCCGCGCAGGGGGTGGATCACGCCTCTTCGGGGACGAAGATCCACAGCAGCAGATAGAGCAGCGCACCGGTGCCGGCGAAGAAGGCCATCGCGACGAGAATCAGGCGCCAAATCCACGACTCGACGCCGGTGATCACCGCAATGCCGCCGCAGACGCCGCCGATCCAGCGGTCGCTGCGGCTGCGGCGAAGCCGGTTGACGGCCTCGACCGCGGGGATCTCGCTCGTTGGCGCCGGGGGGTCGAGCAACCGGGCCTTCGCGCGCGCGAACTCCTCGTCGCTGAGCGCGCCGCGCGAACGCAGCTCGTCGAGTCGCATCAGATCGTCGGCCAGGCTCATTGCGGCACCTCGCTCAGATGTCGAACAAAAGCCGCGCCGGGTCTTCCAGCGCTTCCTTCATCGCGACCAGGCCGAGCACGGCCTCGCGGCCGTCGATGATGCGGTGGTCGTAGCTCATCGCGAGGTAGTTCATCGGTCGCACGACGATCTGGCCGTTCTCGACGACGGCGCGGTCCTTGGTCGCATGGACGCCCAGGATCGCGCTCTGCGGCGGGTTGATGATCGGCGTGCTCAGCATCGAGCCGAAGACGCCGCCGTTGCTGATCGAGAAGGTGCCGCCCGAGAGCTCTTCCATCGACAGTTTGCCGTCGGCCGCCTTCTTGCCGAACTCGGCGATCTTCTTCTCGATGTCGGCGAAGCTCATCTGGTCTGCGTTGCGCAGCACCGGCACAACCAGCCCGCGCGGCGAACCGACGGCGATGCCGATGTCGAAGTAGCCGTGGTAGACGATGTCGTTGCCGTCAACGCTGGCATTGATGACCGGGTACTTCTTGAGCGCAGCGACCGCGGCCTTCACGAAGAAGCTCATGAAGCCGATCTTGACGCCGTGCTCCTTCTCGAACTTCTCCTGGAAGCGCTTGCGCATCTCCATCACCGGGGCCATGTTGACCTCGTTGAAGGTAGTCAGGATCGCGTTCGTCGCCTGCGACTGAAGCAGCCGCTCGGCGATGCGCGCGCGCAGGCGCGACATCGGCACACGCTGCTCCGGGCGATCGCCAAGATTGAACGAAGGCGCCGCCACCGGCGGCAGCGGCCGGGCGACGGCAGCGGCGGGCGCGACCGCGGGTGCGGCCTTAGGCGCCGCGGCGACTGCAGCGACGGCACCGAGCACGTCGCCCTTGAGCACGCGGCCGTCCTTGCCGGTGCCCGGAACCGAGCCCGGGACCAGGCCCTGATCGGCCATCAGCTTGGCCGCGGCCGGCATTGCGACACCCGCAGCGACGCCTACCGGCGCAGCCCCTGTTCCCGCCATCTCGATCACCGGCGCCATGTTCACCTCGTTGAACGTGGTCAGGATGGCGGCGCTGGCCTGCGACTGCAATAGCCGTTCGGCCACGCGGGCGCGCAATCGGCTCATCGGGACGCGCTGCTCGGGCCGGTCGCCCAGGTCGGGCATTGGCACGGGCGCGTGGACCTGCGCCAGCGCGGGCCGCGGCGCCATCGCGGGCGCCGCCACCGGCGCAGGAGCGGCCTTCACCCCCTGCGCCAAGGCGCCGAGCACGTCGCCCTTGGTGACGCGGCCGTCCTTCCCGGTGCCGGGCACCGAGCCGGCGGCGAGCTGGTTGTCGGCCATCAACTTGACGGCGGCGGGCATGGCGACGCCGGCCTTGCTCGCGCCGGCGGACGGGGTTGATTGCGCGGATGCCGGTGCCGCAGCGGCCGGCCTGGCGGCT
>JGI20214J51650_10002137_pt1 | contig 12502 bp, 11 predicted proteins | sample WetSurMetagenome_FD_51650 | JGI IMG/M metagenome (IMG submission 51650)
CAGAGCAGACGGGGGGCTGCCTTGAGACTGCCCTCCGGTCGCATCTACCTCGACTGCAACGCCACGACGCCGCTCTCCGAACGGGCGGCGGCGGCCCTGTCGCGCGCCGGGAGGGAGGCCTTCGGAAACCCCTCCAGCGCCTATGCAGAGGGCCGCGCCGCCCGGGAGGCCCTGGAGCGGGCCCGGTCTCAGGTGGCGGCGTTCGTGGGGTGCGAACCCGACGAGGTGGTCTTCACGGGGTCCGCCACCGAAGCGGACCACCTGGCCCTGACCTCCGCGGTCCGCGGAGCCCGCGGCCGGAGGCGAGTCCTCCTATCGGCCATCGAGCATCCCGCGATCTACGACCAGCGGGAGGTTCTCGAGGCCATGGGCGTGAAGGTGGAGGAGATCCCCGTGACGGCGAGCGGGGTGGTGGATCTCGACGCCCTCCGCGCCCTGATGGCACCGGAGGTCGCGGTGGTATCGGTCCTCGCCGCGCACAACGAGACGGGCGTCCTCCAGCCGCTGGAGGAGGTGGGCGCCCTGTGCGAAGCCGCGGGGGCGCTCTTCCTCACCGATGCCGTCCAGGCCCTCGGAAAGGTCGCCTCGCCCTGGAGGGGAGCGCGGCCCCACTATCTCGCCGCCGCCGCGCACAAGCTCTACGGACCCAAAGGCGTCGGTGCGCTCGTGGCGAGAAGGGGCGCGCCCCTCACGCCCATGCTCGTGGGCGGGGGCCAGGAGGGCGGGCGCCGGTCCTCCACCGAGGCCGTCGCGCTCGCCGCGGCCTTCGGGGAGGCCTGCGAGGAAGCCTCCGAGAGGCTTCCCCAGATGGGCGGGGTCGCGGTTCTGAGAGATGCGATGGAATCGCGGCTGGTGGCCGACTTCGGGGCGGTCGTCCACGGCGCCGCGGCGCCGCGGCTGCCCAACACGTCGTTCTTCAGCCTCCCGGGCGAACCGGGCGCCGCCGTGGCAGGGGCCCTGGACCTGGCGGGTGTGGCCGTGTCCACGGGGTCCGCGTGCCACAGCGGCGACTCCGTGGGGGCGCGCGTCCTGAAGGCCATGGGAGTGCCGGCGGACCTCCTGGGCTCGGTCCTGCGCGTCAGCCTGGGACGGGACACCGCCGAGCGCGATATAATGGATTTCTTAGAACGCCTTCCGAGGGCTCTCTTCTCGGCCCGGGGAACTTCCTGAGAGGCTTGACGTGATGGACGAAAAAATAGAAGCTACTGACCGTGTCTGGGTCTTGGTCTGCAAGGGGGAAGCCTGCAGCCGGACGGGAAACCCCGACAGGATACGCGTCGCACTCAAACAGGCAGCCAGAGAGCTCCCGGCAAAGGCCGTGAAGGTCTCCTTCGTGTCCTGTCTCGGGATGTGCGGCGAGGGGCCCAACGTGCTCGTCTGCAGGGGCGGGACCACCTACAAGAGGTGCACGGGCTTGGAGAGCGCCCAGATCATGGACGAAGTGAGGAAACAGGTTGGACGAACTGATCCATAAGGCCAACGCGCTCAAGGTCCTCGACGCGGTCAGCGACGGCGTCATCATCACCAACCTCGAACGCAGGATCGTCTTCATCAACGAGACGGCCCGGCGGCTCCTCCGCTACTCGGAGGGCGAGGTGGCCGACGCGCGCTGCAAGAACATCACCCAGACCTCCGAGTGCGAGTACTCCTGCCCCATGACACGGGCCATGCAGAACGGCCAGGACCTCGTCGGTCTGCCCATGTGGTACCGGACCAAGGACGGCCAGCTCCTGAACTGCCGCACGAACGTGATGCTCCTGCGTGACGATGCGGGGAAGGTGGTGGGCGGGGTGGAGGTCTTCAGCGACATCACCCAGATCGCCCGCCTCCAGGAGTCCGCCGAGGAGCGCTTCTCCTTCTCGAACATCATCGGCCACAACCGGAACATGCAGGAGGTCTTCGACCTCATCAAGATGGTGGCCGAGACCGACTCGACCGTCCTCATCACGGGCGAGAGCGGCACGGGCAAGGAGATGGTGGCCAACGCCATCCATTTCAACTCCACGCGCCGGACGCGTGCCTTCGTGAAGGTGAACTGCGCGGCGCTCAACGAGGGCGTGCTGGAGAGCGAGCTCTTCGGCCACGTCCGCGGTGCCTTCACGGGCGCCATCGCGGACAAGATGGGGCGTTTCGAGCTGGCCCACGGGGGGACCATCTTCCTGGACGAGATCGCCGAGATCCCGCCGGCCACGCAGGTCAAGCTCCTGCGCGTGCTCCAGGAGGGCGAGCTCGAGCGGGTGGGCTCGTCCAAGGGCGTCAAGGTGGACGTGCGCGTGGTGGCGGCCACCAACCGCGACCTCGCCGCCGCCCTCGAGGACGGGAGCTTCCGCCAGGATCTCTTCTACCGCCTGAACGTCTTCCGGATCGTCCTGCCGCCCCTCCGGGACCGCAAGGACGACGTCCCCCTCCTGGTGGACTACTTCCTGAAGAAGATCGCCGCGAAGATGCCCTCCAAGAACCTCGACCGCATCGAGACGGAGGCGCTGGCTCGCCTCATGGACTACCGCTTCCCCGGAAACATCCGCGAGCTGGAGAACCTCGTGGAGCACGCGGCCATCCGCTGCCAGGACGGGATCATCCGGACGCGCGATCTGCCCCTGCCTTCCGCGATGCCGCCCGAGGAGGCCGCCGAACCGCTCTACCAGATCCATTCCCCCCTGGAGACGCTCGAGCGCGACCTCATCCTCAAGACCCTCGACGCCAACGACTGGAAGATCAGCAAGACCGCCCAGAGGCTGGGGATCAGCAGGGTGACGCTGTGGCGGAAGATGAAGGAATACGGCGTCCAAAAGAAAGCAGCTTCAGCTCCTTAGCGCAGCCCGTCAGTCTCGGGCCATCTCCTCTGTCAGTCGCGGCGGCCTCATCCCAACGTACGGAACCTGTACGATTCCGGGGAGTTCGCCGCGCCTTCCTCGGACCAGGCCCGATCCGGGCGGGATGGTGGTTCACGGCAGAGCCTAGGACGGCTCTGCCGGAACGGCCGAGCCAACGGTGTGATTTCTCCTCCATACATCTTCTTTGACTTTTGAGCGATCCGGGCAGGATGGTGGTTCACGAAGCGAGGAAGCGACGGGGGATAGGCGCCGGATCTGGGGCGAGGTTACCGCGTGACGAGGGAGTAGGTGAGCGTGACGGAGGCGCCGGAGGCGGGCGCCGCGAGGAGCTCGTAGGTGCCGGCGGGGAGCTCCAGGTTCTCGAGCGGGACGGGGTCGGAGACGGGGCCAGAAGAGCGGAGGTAGAAGACGAGGACCGTCTGGCCCCCGCTGCGGATGCTGAACCCCTTGATACGTTCCGGCTCCCCCGAACAGGCTGCGCCGGCCTGGAGGGACTGGATGGCGAAGCTTCGCGCCACCGTGCCCCGTGGTATCTGGAAGGAGGTCGGGCTCGGCCGGCATCTGGGGAGGCAGGAGGCGGAGATGGACGACTTCCCTCCCTGCTGGCCGGGGGAGCTCAGCGCCAGGGCCAGGAGGAGGGTCGCGCTCGCCGATCTGAACCCGCGCCAAGCGGCTCTCATGGAGGGCATGTTAGCACGGCGGCGGTTCGGGCCTGTGGTATCCTCTTCGCTGTCCGGTGACGGGCTCTGGCACGAACGGAGGAACCATGTCGGGGAAGGCCTGCCCCGAGTGCGGGGGCGAGGGGTACGTGGTGGAGACGCGGGGTGGGTCGGCCGTGGCCGTGCCCTGCAGATGCCGCGTGCCCGACCGCGCCACGCGTATGGTGGAGAGGGCGTGCATCCCCGCGCGCTACTTCAACCGTTACACCTTCGGGAACTACCGGCCGGCGAACGCGAGCCAGGAAGAGGCGCTCACCCTCGCGAAGAGGTACGCCGAGGAGTACCCGGCCGTTCCCTCCAACGCGAACGGCATCCTCTTCCAGGGGCCCTGCGGCGTGGGGAAGACCCACCTCGCAGTCTCCATCCTCCAGCAGGTGGTGGTCCAGAAATCGCTGCCGGCGCTCTTCGTCGACCTGAACGACCTCTACCGCGAGATCCGCTCGACCTACGGCCGATACGGCACCGAGGAAACCGAGTACGACATCCTCGCTCCTCTGCAGAAGGCGCCCCTGCTGCTCATCGACGAACTGGGCTGCGTGGCCAGCCCATGGGCTCAGGACACGCTGCACTACCTCGTGAGCCAGCGCTACAACGATCAGCGTCCCACGCTGCTCACCACGAACTACCTCGATGCGCCCCCTGCAGGCGAAACCTCGCTCGAGGACCGGATCGGGACGCGGACGCGTTCTCGGCTCGCCGAGATGTGCCGCACCGTGAACGTCGACGGACCCGACCACCGGCGCAGGTGAACCTCGGGCCCACGGTCGGGTCTCGGGGCGTGGCTCTGGGTAAAAGAAAAAGGGCGGACCAGCGGTCCGCCCTTTCTGCTTGCAAGGAAAAGGAAATTAGAACTTGAAGGTGACGCCGACGCGGGCATCCCAGAGGTCGCTGATGGGATAGTCCTGCATGTGGTGATAGGTGGCCTGGACGGCGATGCCCACGCTGTTGTTGAAGTAGTAGCGGTAGCCGAAAGCGCCGCCGTAGATGAAGGTCTGGGAACCGAAATCGCCCAGCGGATAGCTGCCGTAGGCGGTGTGGAGGTTGGGCGTCGAGTTGCCGAAGGTGTAGCCGAGGTTGATCTGGCCGTAGATCTGGCCGTTCTGACCCACCATGCCGACGAACTCGGGGCCGACCTCGACCCAGTTGATGCTCTTGTCGAACTTGTAGTTGCCGAAGTAATAGGGGCCGACGTGGATGTTCGCCTGGAACGACCCGGCGTTGTAAACGTAGGCGGCGTGGATGCCGACGTTCTCGGTGAAGAAGTACCCGTAGTCGAGGCTGCCCACGAAGTTGTTTTCGCCGGAGCCGTTCACGCGGAACTGATACACGTGGTTATTGAAGATGAAGTTCTGGGAGTACTGGTAGTTGCCGGTGCTGAACTGGTAGCCGGGCAGGATGGCGAAGTACTGCGTGCCGGCCTGCGCGAAGACGCCCAAGGAACCAAGAACCAAGAGAGCCGCAATCAAAATCTTCTTCATCCTAACACCTCCGTACGTGTCATTAACCTACAACCTTACTCCGACGTATGCAACTAGTGGTACTACTCCTCCAGAACAAGCCAATATCTGGGGGTCATGACCAGAATCCTATTACAGTGCGCTCCAAGAGTCAAGCCCACTCGACTATTCTTAACCAAAAGGGAAGCGATTGCAAGCCTCTCGCCCCGCCACATCCCATGCCAGTTTGACCCAAGTTTCAACTCGACCCCCCCTCACTCCGAGCCAAGATGGCCGAACAGCCCCTATGCGGGCGCCCTGAAGAGCATTACAAAGCAAGGCGAATGCCAGAATTGGGAGATTTTCCCAAGAGGCTGGCTCGCAATTCGGGGCCAGCGGGCGGGCCAGTTCGTAACACCTTGAGAGAACGCGGGTTAGGCCTGAACCTCAAGCTTGTCATCTTCCGACGTGCCCATCCTCTGGCGTCCGTCACGGCGGTGCCACCTCAAGAGGTTCGACGATTCCATAACGAAAGTTTCAATCTCGGTCCCCCGCAGAACGCAGGGGTGCATCCGTGAAACATCCGCCGCACCGTCGCCTGGGGACCTCGTGCGCCCCTTACCCGGCGCCGCCGGCCTTCTCCTTGAGTGCCGCCTTGTCGGGAATCTTGACGAGCATCCCTGGCTCGGGTGGCTTGTCAGGCCGGAAGATGCCGTTGTAGGCGGCCAATCGAGCCCCGCCGTTCGGCGCGGCGAGGTTCTGCACGGCCAGCGTGGTCCAGGAGTCGCCGGGGCGGGCCGTCACCAGGCGCAGGCGGGCGGGTTGCGCCGAGGCGAGCTCCCGGTCAGGGGCGAAACGGAGCGTCCTCATCATCCCCTCGAACTCCGGCCGGGACTGAGCGAAATCGGCGGGGTCCGTGAAGCCGTAGATCACCAGCGCCGTCCGGTCCCTCACGACGAAAGCCATCAGCAGCCGCGCCGCCCCGCCCTGCGTCTGGACGTCCACCACGTTGGCGGGGGCCGAGATGCCCGCCGCCGAAACCCTGGCGTACTCCACAACCTTGTGCTGGACCTTGAGGTTGGCCAGATAGCGCTGCGCGTAGTCTTCGGGTGCCCTGGGCTGCTGGAGGACCTTTCCCTCGATCCCGATCACCCTCTGGGTCACCCGGCCGCCGCTCCCCTTCATCCTGCGTACGAAGATGGCCAGGGCGTCCGGGTCGTCAGGCGTGAGGTCGGCCTGGTAGGTATCTGGGAAGTCGAAGCCGATGCGGTAGACCTTGTTGACGTAGGTCCCGCCGCTCACGATGGCCTCGCCCTTGGCGTTGCCCAGGGCAAGGCCGTTCAGCTGGCGGAGGAGTTCGTCCCGCATGAGGGGCTGCTCGGCCTTCTTGGGGTGCTCCTTGGTGTACTGGCCCACGCGTCCCTCGGCGTAGGTCAGGCGCTGGGCCGTCGGCGGGTGGCTGGCGAGGAACTTCTCCATCGCGCCGGGTTCGCCCTGCTCGATGGACTGGAGCATCTGGAACATCTTCGTCGCGCCGCGAGGGTTGTAGCCGGCCGCCTCGGCGTAGGTGATGCCGTACTCGTCGGCCTGGGCTTCCAGATCCCGCGAGTAGCCAAGGAAAGCGAGGTTGAGCGCGGTACCCGCGTACTGGCCGACGCTCTTGGCGAGGTCGGGCTTGAAGATGGAGAGCGCCTGTATCCCCAGCTGCGCCACGGTCTGCCGCGAGATCTCCTGCGCCCCGTGCCGAAGGGCCACGTGGGCGAGCTCGTGGCCCATCACCGTCGCGAGCTCGTCCTCCGAGTTCATCCTTGCAAGGATTCCCCGGGTGACGTAGACGAAGCCGCCGGGCAGCGCGAAGGCGTTGATGACGGGTGTGTCCAGGACCGTGAAGCGGTAGGTGATGTCGCGGCGGCCGCACTGGGCCACGAGGCGCTGGCCCACGCGCTCCACGTAGGCGTTGAGCGCCGGGAGCTCCCTGTAGATCCCGAACTCCTTCTCAACGGCCGCGGCCGACTCCCGGCCGATCTGGATCTCCTGATCCTTGCTGATGAGCACGAAGCCGCCCTTCTGGGCGTGGGCCGGCTGGGCGAGCAGTGCGCACGCCGTAACGGCCAGGATGAGACGCAACGGATTGCGGTTGGCGCTCATGGCAGGGCCTCCATCTCAGAGAGGGGTCGCTGGTGTCCAGTCTAGCGCCAGGAACGGCGCCGTCAATGCCCTGCTCTGCGGCAAGGCCTCGAAAGCCCCGTCAGGGGTCCTCTTAAGAAACTGGGACCGGCGAGGCAGCCGGTCCCAGCGCGAGAGGCCGATTTTGGACAGAGGTCAGGAGGGGGTGCTGGTCTTGGTCTTCTCCCAGGACTTCACGTGGAGCTTCATGTCCGTGTTGCACTTGGGGCATTTGCCGGGCTTGTCGGACATGGCTTTGCACCCGTCGCACTGGTAGTAGATGTCCGATTTGTTCACGGCCTTGAGCGTCTCGCCGCAAGGGCACTTCCCGGGCTTGTCGAAGGCCGCGTCGCACTTGGGGCAGACGTACACCTTCTCCTGGCTCGCTGAAGCGCCGGCCGGCGGCTGGTCCTTGGCGAGAATCACGGTGGCAAAGAGAACCATCACGGACAGAAGCATCGCTGACGCGAGAGCTTTTCTCATGGGCTTTCCTCCTGTTCCGAAAACATCGGGGAAGACCCCATATTCCCTCCGGTGGCTCTTGCCTAAATCGTTTTATATCATTATGTTAGCTCGTAGGGGGTGAACTTTGGACCCATTCGAGAACGTGCTTCCCAGAGAGGGCGACATGAGGGTGGAGGCCACGCTCTTCACCCACCCCGGACTGGCGCTCGAGCCCGACTCTATCCGACAGCTCAAGGACGCGTGCCGGGTCCCTTCGGTGCGCCATGTTCTGGCCACCCCCGACATCCACGTGGGGTTCGGCGTCCCCATCGGCTGTGTGGTGGCCACCGACGAGGTCGTCATCCCGGCCGCCGTGGGTTACGACATCAACTGCGGCATGCGCCTGATGACCACCGGCCTCGACGCCGCCGGTGCCGACGTTCAGGGCCTGGCCCGCGCTATCCAGCGGGATATCCCCTTAGGGGAAGGCAAGCGGAACATCTCCATGGAGCGGACGGAGTTCCTGCAGGTTCTTGAGCACGGCGTCCCTGCGCTGGCAGCGGTGAAGCACAGGGGGCACCCCGCGTGGGACTATCTGGACGAAGGCGGCCTGCAGGCCGAGTGCGCACGAATCGAGGAGGGCGGCTCCATGGAGGGCCGGCCGGATGCCCTCTCGGAGCGGGCCATCGAGCGCGGCCAGAGCCAGCTCGGGACCCTCGGGGGCGGCAACCACTTCATCGAGCTGCAAGAGGTGGTAGAGGTGCGAGACCCCGACGCCTGCGGGGCGTGGGGCCTGACCGGGGGCCAGCTCGTGGTCATGGTCCACTCGGGCAGCCGCGGGTTCGGCCACCAGGTAGGGGAAGAGTACATGGCGCTCGCCCGCTCGCGGCGCTACGGCGAGCCCCACCCCAACCGCGAGATCTGTTTCATGCCGGCCGATTCCAAGGAGGGGAGGGCCTATCTGGGTGCCATGCACGCGGGTGCGAACCTCGCGTTTTGCAACCGGCACCTGATGGCGGCGCTCGTCCGTAAGAACTTCATGGAGCTCTATCCCGGAGCGGACCTCCGCTTGGTCTACGACGTGCCCCACAACATGGCCAAGCTCGAGCGGCACGGGGGCCGGGAACTCTGGGTCCACCGCAAGGGGGCGACGCGAGCCTTCGGCCCGGCGAGGATGGCGGGATCTCCCTTCGAGGCGACCGGACAGCCGGTTCTCATCCCCGGCTCCATGGGGACCTTCTCCTACCTCCTCGCGGGCGTCCCCGGCGGCGAGCGGGCCCTGTGCTCCACCAACCACGGCGCCGGGCGCTGCATGAGCCGGACCGCGGCCGCGGGCCGGTCGAAGCACCGCGGCGGGCGGGGTTCCCCCGGGCTCATCTCCGACGAGGCGTTCGCCAGGGCCATGGAGGGCATCACGCTCCTCTGCGAGGACCGGCGGACCATCAAAGAGGAGGCGCCTCAAGCCTACAAGGACATCGACCTCGTCATCGAGGCCGTGGTGGGAGCAGGGCTCGCTAGGGTCGTGGCCAAGATGAGGCCGCTGGCCGTCTTGAAGGGGTAATGCTGAATTCTAAATGCTGAATGCTAAGTGCTGAATGCTAGTTTCACAATTCACCATTCACAATTAACCATTCACCATTCACCTTTAACCATTCACCATTCACCATTCACCATTCGACATTCCTACATCACCCCGGGTACTGGTTGTGGATGTACTGGGTGAGGTGGAGGATCGTGTAGTCCTGATCGCGCGAGATGAAGCGGGTGCAGTCGCCGATGGAGACCATGCCGCGGAGCTCCGGGCCCTCCATGACGGGGAGGTGCCGGCAGCGCCGTTGGGTCATGATGGCCATGGCCTCATGGACCGTCGTATCGGGGGTCACGTAGACCAGGTCGGAGGACATGACCTCCTGGACGGGCGTCGCCTTGGCGTCACGCCCGGCGAGGAGCACTCTCATCAGGAGGTCGCGCTCGCTGAAAATTCCGACCAGCTGGTTCTCGGCGATGATGAGGACGGAACCGACGTGGTGCTTGGCCATGGCGGAGGCCGCGTCCCAGACGGTGGTCTCCGGCGTCACCGAAAAGACCGTGCTGCCCTTCTCATCCAGAAGCCGCTTCACCTTGTCCATCGAGGTCTCCTCACAACGCCCCCGGGTTCCATCGCACGAGTACCGATGCAAGAGTAAGACAACGACATGCTAAAGAGGGGAGGGGGCCGCGTCAAGGGTGGGGGGCTTTTCGCCGGAGGGACCGCTCATGGTACGCGCCCCCCAAAGAACAAGACCTGCGGCCCCGGAGCCGCAGGTCCTGCCCACAGTCAAGAGCCTCCGCGACGGGCGCTAGAAGGGGTCGTAAGCCTTCACGAGCTCGAGGCGGTACCAGAGGGTCCTATCGGGTCCCACGAACCCCGACTTACCCTCTTTGCCGTAGGCGAGCTCGGGCGGGATGATCAGCAGGCGCACGCCGCCCTCGCGCATGCCCTTCACCCCGACGCTCCACCCGTCGATCACCTGGTTGCCTCCGACGATGAAGGAGACGGGCTTGCCACGGTCGTCCGAGCTGTCGATCTTGCTCCCGTCCACCCAGCCGATGAAATTGACGGTGACGGTGCCGCCCTGCTTGGCTTCCTTCCCCGTGCCCACCTTGGTGTCCACGTACTCCAGACCGCGCTCGCCCTGGACCACATGATCTTTCTCGGTCAGGACGGGGGCCTTGCTCGCCTCCTGCGCTTCGCGGATGGCGCTTTCGATGCGGGCCTTCTCTTCGGCGGCCTTTTGGGCCTGCAGCTCCTGCTTCGAGGGCCCGCAGGCCGTCAGGGTCACGAGCGTAGCCATGGCCATGAAGACGAGGGTTTTCATCGTGCGCATTCGCCTGTTCTCCTCGTTTCTAGGAACTCGGAGCCGGTAGCCGGGAGCAGGAGACCATAGCGGGAAGTAGTTTCTCTCTTCCCGCTTCCTGCTCCCCGCTTCCCGCTCCCTATTTCACCAGCCAAAGCTCCGTCTGCGGCGGCGCGAGGTAGCGCGCTCCGTCGGAGGTCACCACCACGTCCTCCTCGATCCCCACGGCCCCGAAACCGGGGACGTTGAGCGAAGGCTCGAGCGTGAAGACCTGGTTCTCCGCAACGGGCATAAACGGGGTGTCACGGTAGCGGGCCCAAGCGGGCCCCAGGAGCGCGCCGCCGTCGTGAACGTGCCGCCCGACCTGGTGGCCCAGGGCGTGCGGGTACTCGGGGAACCCCGCCGCCGTGACCATGCCACGGGAGATGGCGTCCAAGTCCACGCCCTTCACGCCCGGCTTGAGAGCCTTGCGGCAGGCCTCGTTCGCGTCGGAGATGACGGCGAAGCCGCTGCGCGCGGCCTCGGGCGCGCCGGTCTCGCCGGGCTTGAGCACGTACCAGGTGCGCTGCATGTCGGAGGCGTAATCGCGGACGAAGACGCCCATGTCGACGTGCACCAGGTCGCCGGGCCGGATGTCGTTGTCGGTGGCTTCGCCGTGGCCCATGCCCGCGCCGCGGTCGCCCGCGAAGACGAGGGTCTGGAAGCTCGGCTCGAGGTTCCGGGCGGCCATCCGCGTGCCGATGAAGTCGTAGACCTGCTTCTCCGTGAGGCCGGGCTTCAGGTAGGCGTGGACCTCTTGGAAGAGCTCGACCGTGTGGTCCACGGCCTCTTGGATGGCCGCGAGCTCGAGGGGGCTCTTCTGCGTGATGAGGGAGCCGATGATGGGTTCGGCCGACACGATCTCGACTTGAGGGAGAACCTCCTTCAGCATGCCTTCGAGGTGGAGGAACCGTCCGTGAGGGATGCCGTCGGCGCTCGGGTCGTTGAGCGAGAAGTTCACCGCCACCTTCCGGGGCTTCAGGGCCTTCAGGTAGCCGAGGAAGGGCTCCTTGAAATCCTGCACGAAGGTGAGGATCTCGCCGAAGAGCCCCGAGGCTTCGAAGACCTGCTGGTCGAGCCGCCCGCAGATGAGCGTCGGCTTGCCCGAGGGCGTCACGAGGACGGCGCTCTCCCAGGTCAGGTGGCCGGGCGAGATGTACGCGAAGGCGCGCTCGGCGCCCGAGCTGGTCTCCTGGACAAAGGTGATCCAGAGGTCGACGCCCATCTCGCGGACCTTCTCGGCCGCCTGGGCGTGCTTTTGGGCGATGATCTCATTCGAGGCGAGTCCCTTGCCTCCCATGGCTTCTCTCCTTTGGAGTGTGGATCCGCCCCCGCGGATCGCAGGAAGTCATTTTAGCACGCTGGCATCATTCCCAATCGGGGCGAGACATGGAGGGGAGCGGCAGAGCCGGCCGCTCCCCGGGTGTGAAGGGCATGTCTGCGTCATCGCCGCCCGTCGTGGGGCAGAGTCACCAGCTCCAGGTCCTGGTGCTCTCTCCGCCGTCGGGGTTGAGGAACCTGAAGGTCCTCGTGGCCCCTTTGGGGACGGCCGCCTTCAGAGAAGACCCGCCCTTGAGCTTGATGAGCGTGGCGCTCTTGAACTGCAGGTTGGTCCACTCCGTCCCGTCGATGAAGACGCGGATCCCGCTCACGAAGGCCGAACCCGCCACGTTGATCCGGAAGGGGCTCCCCAATTTGGTCAGAGTGGTGGCCACCGGAGGCTGCAAGATGGTGATGCTCCCGCTTTTCGTGCAGGAGGCTCCGGCTCCTGAGACGGTGAGGGTCCAGGTGTAGGTGCCCGCCGCGGCGTAGGTGTGCGTCGGGCTCTGGGCCGAGCCGTGGGCCGAGCCGTCGCCGAAGTTCCAATCGTAGGCGGGGGCAGCCGAGCCGCAGTAGATGCCCATCGTGGCCGAGCCGGAGAAGGCGACGGGATCGCCCGTCTGCCCTTGCCCAGGAGCCTCCGCCGTACAGGTCATGGCGCAAGGGGCCACCGAGACGTTGCCGGCGCGGGTGCAGGTCTGGGCCGA
>JGI20214J51650_10002139_pt1 | contig 12497 bp, 6 predicted proteins | sample WetSurMetagenome_FD_51650 | JGI IMG/M metagenome (IMG submission 51650)
AATCCCGAACCGGCTTTGACGAGCAGACTGTCCGCGTGGCCGTGATAACAGCCGTCAAACTTAATGAGTTTCTTACGTCCGGTGTAGCCTCGAGCCAGGCGGATGGCACTCATGGTCGCTTCCGTCCCTGAATTGACCATGCGCACCATGTCAATGGAAGGGACCATTTCCGCCACCTTTCGCGCCATTGTTACTTCAAGCTGCGTCGGAATCCCGTATGATGTCCCTCTCCGGGCCGCGCTCTGCACCGCCGCAACGACCTTCGGATGGGCATGCCCGACAATCAGCGGTCCCCAGGAGCCAACATAGTCCACATAACGGTTTCCGTCCGCATCAATCACGAAACATCCCTCGGCAGCACTGACGAAAATAGGACTCATTCCCACGGAACGCCCGGAGCGCACCGGACTGTTCACGCCACCCGGTATCACTTGACAGGCTTCTTCATAAAGCCTTTTCGAAAGATCCCATTTCATTATTCGCGTCTTCCTCTCTCTCGCCGAACTGCAGGTCTGAGCATCCCTTGCACCGACAACTTCCTTCATGCCCCGGCCACCATTTGCGTTCAGGATTCCAGGGGAGCGATCTCATATTGTTCCATGTGTAGACTGGGTTCTCCCTTGATCATGAGCTTTGCCTGCAAGCGCTCTTCAGCCCTTTCAAGAGGGCCGCGTTCTTCGTCGTAGAACCGGGCTGCGACATCGGGATGAACCATTACCATGATGTTGCGCCCATACATGTCGCGTCGCTCCCGCTCCAGTTCCCTCAAGATCTCGTAACACACCGTCTGCTTTGATTTGAGGTAACCCTCTCCCTCACAATAGAAACACGATTCGCAGAGCAGTCGCCCAATGCTTTCCTTGGTCCGCTTGCGCGTCATTTCGATGAGCCCCAGTTCCGACATCCGTAGTATGTTCGTCTTGCTCTTATCCTTGCGCGTGGCTTCTTTGAGGGCATTGAACACCTTTTCGCGGTTGCTCTCCTTTTCCATATCGATAAAATCGATGATGATGATTCCACCGATATTTCTCAGGCGCAGCTGATAGGCGATTTCCTTGACCGCTTCGAGATTGGTCTTGAGAATAGTCTCCTCCAGATTGCGCTTGCCCACATAGCGGCCGGTGTTGACATCGACGGCGGTCAGGGCTTCGGTGATCTCAATGACAATGTAGCCGCCCGACTTCAACCAGATCTTCTTGCTGAGTGCCCGCTGAATTTCCATTTCAATGCCGTAGGCATCAAATATGGGTTCGTCTCCGTCGTAAAGCTCAACCGCTGTCTGAAGGGAAGGAAGGAAGGTTTCGGTAAAACTCAGCACCTTGCGATACTCACTTTCCGAGTCGATGACAAGGCGGTCCACTTCTTTGGTGAAGAGGTCGCGAACGGCACGGAGGGTAATATCAAGTTCCTGGTAAACCAGGCTTGGTGCGGAGGCATGTTCGGAGCGTCGCTGAATGCTCTGCCAGAGTTTCAGCAGAAAATCCACCTCAGCCTCCAGTTTTTCAGGCTCTATGCCTTCTGCTGCGGTTCGAACAATGGCACCACAATGCGCGGGTTTAACTGCGCACATGAGGTCTCGCAGGCGTTTCCGTTCTTTCTCGTTTTCGATCCGCCTCGAAACGCCAATGTGGTCCATGGTAGGCATGAGCACCAGAAGACGCCCGGGCAAAGCGATGTGGGTTGTGATGCGAGCCCCCTTGTGCCCAATGGGTTCTTTGGCCACTTGAACGAGAATTTCCTGGCCCTCCTGAAGGCGGTCCTGAATCGGAACGTCACTGTAGTTTGGCTGCAGATCGGGAAGCTCTTTGAGTTGTTCCGGGAGGGACTCATCCGTCTCTTCAGGGTTTTGCCCCCCGTTTTCAACAACACACGAATTCATGAAGAGTTGTTCCAAATCGGTCACCGGGTGTTGGACATCACTCACATAAAGAAAAGCCGCCTTCTCCAGATTGATATCCACGAAGGCTGCCTGCATTCCGGGTAGCACCCGAACAACCCTGGCCTTATAAATGTTCCCTCCGATGCCGCGATCGGAAGTCCGTTCAACGTAAAACTCCGCCACCTGTCCGTTCTCAACAAGGGCTACCCGAGTTTCGTAAAAATCAGCGTTTATGATAAGCTCTGAGGACATGTCCTGCTTCCTCCAGTTCAGTGAAGGGAACAACCGCTATTTTGCATATGCGGCATTCGAAGAGTGCTGCCAGAGGTTCCTCCAAAAGATGATGCAAAATGGCCATTGGCCTGAATTTCATCTGTGGTCCCTCATAGAGGTCCAGTTCCATGGAGGACTCGTTCAGTTGTCGAACATCGAGGATGATCTCACCTAAAGCCGCACTCACCTGCCCTTTTTTAGTTTTTTTGTGAAGGGTTTCAGCGAGCCGCCTGGACCAACCCTGCAAAACTCGGCGCACGCGCCAGGGGATCAATTCCGAGACGATATAGGTTACCCGCTTGGTTTCGGGCCGAGAGAAGGGCTTTTCGACGGGTGTCATCTCTTCGATTTGCAAGCCGAGAGGCAATTGTTTATTCAATTGGGACTGAACTTGATCCGCTTCCAGCCCTTGCGAAAGGGTGAGGTATGCTTCCTCCACGAGGCTTTCCAACCCCAGGGGCAACGCTTCGGCAAAGGAGAGCTTGACATGGGGGTGGAACCCCTTGGTCATGACCGCCGGCAATCCCGCCCGGCGCATCGCCCGGCTGAATGCCTGGGAAACCTCCAGGTGACCGTAGAACCGCCCGGCGCCGACTTTACTGTAGCGAAACCAGTACAAGTGTGTTGCTTCCTGATGTTCGACCACTTCCTGAGGCATACGAAGCTCTGCATCGAGTTTCTTGTGCAGGATCGGTCGAACTATCTGGTGATCACAGACCCCACACTGGGTGCAACGCTCATAACGACAATCTTCGGTGGCATCTCCTTCCAGGGCGCGCTGATACTCGTTCAACAGAAAATCCTTGGGTATTCCTGCAGAGAGATGGTCCCATGGAAGGGTTTCATCCAATGATCGTTCGCGGTTAGCGTAAAACCAGGCGTCGCGGCCGATATCAGTGAATGCCTGTTGCCAGAGGTCGTCGCGGAAAGCTTCAGTCCACCCGTCGAACCGCGCCCCCAACTCCCAGGCACGTATCAGAACCTTACCGAGGCGGCGATCACCTCTGGCAAATACTGCTTCGAGCGTGCTATGTGCGGGGTGATGCCATTTGACACGCAGTCCGGGACGCCTCAGGCGGGCTTTGAGTTCGTTCAAGTGGCTTTCGATAAGGTCTCGGCTGATCTGGGGGGCCCACTGAAAGGGGGTTTGGGGTTTGGGAACGAAAGTGGAAAGGGACACATTAACTGAAGATCGAGAAGGCTTTGCCCTTTGCCAGACTTCCAAACAGAGCCTTACCAGTGCGTCCAGATCGGCTTGGTTTTCACTGGGAAGCCCGATCATGAAGTAAAGCTTGAGCAGGCGCCACCCCAGACCGAAGGCATTCTCGGACGCTGCGAGCAAATCCGCGCCGAGGATTCGCTTGTTGATAATGCGGCGCAACCGGTCACTCCCCGCCTCGGGAGCGAGAGTAAAACCGGTTTTGCGAACTTGCCGAATCAGCGCCATGAGTTCGGGGGTAAGCGTCCCAACCCGCATCGAGGGGAAGGACACGGCAATTTTCCGAGGCAGGAAATGCTCCATCAAGGCGGTGAGGAGCGGCTGCATCTGGCAATAGTCGCCGCTGCTGAGGGAAAGCAGTGATATTTCCTCAAATCCGCTGTTGGCCAAGGCCTCTGCGGCTCGCTCCAATATCACCTGTGGATGGCGCTCACGCACCGGACGATAGATATAGCCCGCCTGGCAGAACCGGCAGCCCCCCGTACACCCGCGCGCGATCTCCAGACCCAAACGATTGTGAACAATGTCCAACATGGGGACGAGAGGTCTGACGGGGATCGGGGAACCACTGTCCAGATCGGGAATGAGGCGTTTGGTTACCCCGCTGTAATCCGGGTAATGAGGCTCGATGGCCTCGATAATACCGTCAGGCTGGTAAGAAACATTGAAAAAAGAAGGCACATAAACCCCGCCCATCGTTCTTACCGTCTCGAGGAAATCCCTCCTCTGCCCCTTCCACCGCTGCCACTCCCTATAAGCTTCGATTACTTCAGGGAGCACCTCCTCGGCTTCGCCCAAGATGATGAAATCGAAGAATTCGGCGACGGGTTCCGGATTGAAGGCACAAGGACCACCGGCAATGACCCAGGGATCCCCGAGCCCGCGCTCTTCCGTCCGGAGCGGAATTCCTCCCAGATCAAGCATGGTGAGGATGTTGGTGTAGCTCAGTTCATACTGGAGGCTGAACCCCACAAAATCAAAATCCCGCAGAGGGCGCTTCGTCTCCAACCCCNGGAGCGGCTCTTCCATGTCCCTGAGATTTCTCTCAAGATCAACCCACGGGGCGTAAACCCGGTCCGCCATCACCCCGTCGATNCGATTCAAGATGTCATACAAAAGCTTTAAACCAAGGTGGCTCATCCCCACTTCGTAAACATCAGGAAATGCCAGAACAAAACGCACGCGGGCTTCATCAAAACCCTTCCTGAAAGCGTTGATTTCCGAAGCCAGGTAGCGGCCGGGTTTTTCAACCCCGTAAAGGCATTTCTCCATCAGTTCTTCTCGAAAAACGTAAGAGTAACAAAGACAATAGCGGTACACCCCAAACTTTAATATATACTTTTGTCATTCGTGTAGAGTCAATATAAAAGCTGAGGCGGCGATTACCGAGCTGTTCTTTTTGACCGGAAATCATGGCACCCTTCCCAAACAGAGTCAGAACAGCGGGGAGCGAAATTTGCTCTTCCGCATATACCCCAGGTTGAGGTATAGATAGCGTTGCGGCTTGGATACCGCTCGCCTTTTCCATCCATCCTGAAATGGAAAGTTCAGCCCTTGCATCTGTTGAGAAACCGCTTCTGGTCAGACTTTTGGGGGAGAGAAAAACATATGGCGAATGTCTGCAATGCCAAAGCTGTTTCAACGCTCCACCCTTTTCGGCGATCGGCAAGGATTCGCCACGCTCTGCTTCTCGTCATCACCCTGCTCACCGGATGCACGATGGTCGGACCGGATTTTCTCCGCCCCTCCACAAAGCTGTCGGACCAGTGGCTCGAGGCCGACGACCATCGCGTTGAAACCTCACCAGCAGTTTACCGGGCATGGTGGAAAGCCTTCAACGATCCGGTGCTGGAAAATCTTATTCAAACGGCCTACCAGCAGAACCTGCCGCTGAGAATCGCCGGCGTCCGCGTGTTTGAGGCGAGGGCGCAGCTGGGCATCGCCATCGGCGAACTTTTCCCACAAGCGCAACAGGCCCTCGGATCAGCCAATTTTAACAGGATCAGCGAAACTTCACCCCAACTCGGGGCAGGCGCTGGGATCGATCTTTCTTACATGCAGGCCCAGTTGGGTGTCGGGGCAAGCTGGGAGCTTGATTTTTGGGGTAGATACCGGCGTGCCATCGAGTCTGCCGACGCCGGCCTGCTCAGCTCTATCGCAGCATACGACAGCGTGCTGGTGACTCTTACTGCGGACGTGTCAAGCACCTATGTCCTCATTCGCACAACCGAAGCCCTGCTGCGAATTGCCAAGGAAAACGTGGAAATCCAGAAGGAAAGTCTGAAGATTGCCCGGGCCCGTTTTGAGGGCGGCGTCACCAGCGATCGTGATGTACAGCAAGCTTTGGCCGAATTGAAAAACACCGAGGCTACCGTTTTTCAGCTGAACACCCAATTGAGGCAGGCGAAAAACGCCCTGTGCACGCTCCTTGGCCTTCCGCCAAGCCACCTGGACGATGTCCTTTCCGGCACTTGCGGGATTCCCAAGGTGCCGTCTCTGGTTGCGGTGGGCATTCCCGCAGACCTTTTGCGGCGGCGCCCCGACATTCGCCGGGCTGAATACCAGGCCGTTGCCCAGTGCGCTCAAATCGGCGTCGCCAAGGCGGATCTTTACCCGGCGTTCTCCTTGTCGGGCAACTTCGGGTTGCTCTCCAGTGATCTTGGCCAGTTTCAGCTGGGCGACCTGACCTCGTGGAAGAGCAGGACCGGTTCAGTTGGGCCCGCATTCCAGTGGAACCTGCTCAACTACGGCCAGATTACCAACCAGGTTCGGTTTCAGGACGCCAAGTTCCAGGAAGCGCTCGTCAGCTACCAGAACATCGTGCTCCAGGCCCAGCAAGAGGTGGAAAACGGCCTGATCTCCTTCCTTAATGCCCAGGGGGAGGTCGGCTCCCTCACCGAAGCGGCCCAGGCGGCTATGAAAAGCGTCGATCTGGCGATGATTCAATACACCGAGGGCATAACGGATTTCACAACCGTACTCACCGCACAGCAGAATTTACTCAGATACCAGAATAGTCTTGCCAATAGTGAAGGCGCCGTACCACAGGGCCTGATATCCTTATATCGGGCACTTGGAGGCGGATGGGAGATCCGGGAAGGGCATAATTTCATTCCCGTCGAAATCACCGAGACTATGGAACAACGCACGGACTGGGGCAAACTCTTGACGCCGGCGGCCGTCGAACCACCGACATTGGACAAACGGGACCTCTTGTTGCGGACGCCCGACTGGTAGGAGGAAAAGCGTATGCCTTCCAAGTATGCCGGAGTACCAAGTTGGCGTGGGATGGAGGAGAAAATGACAAAAGATCACCAGACATCGACCCGCATCGAGTGGAGGAGACCTCTCCATGTCTACCGGCTCGTTCTGACGATGGCGCTATTGGTCGCTGCCGCGGCCTGCGATGATAACAAGAATCAGTACGTGGCTCCCCCACCGCCGAAGGTAACGGTGGCAAAGCCGGAGGTGCGTACGGTTACCGAAAATCTCGAATTCACCGGCAATACGGCAGCGTACAACACCGTGAAGCTGGTAGCTCGGATCCAGGGATATCTCGAAAAGATCCATTTCACCGACGGCGCCCGGGTGAAAAAGGGCGATCTCCTGTTCACCATTCAGCAGGAACAGTACAAGGCGCAATTGCAGCAAGCTCAGGCGGAGGTTGCTGCGACCAAGGCAAAACTGGATAACGCCATCATTGAATATGAACGTTATCTCAGACTGCGAGAGCAGAAGGCCGGACCGCAGACGCTGGTCGATCAGTGGAAATTTACCAAGGAGGCTTCGGCTGCGGCTCTGGACAATGCCCAAGCACAGGTGATCCTGGCGAAACTGAATCTCAGCTACACCACCGTCACCGCGCCGTTCGACGGACAGATGGGACGCCACCTGATCGATGTCGGAAACCTCGTCGGCGGGGGCGGGGGCGGCCAGGATACGGTTTTGGCCGAGATCAACCAAATCGACCCCCTTTACGTCTATTTCACGATCAATGAACGCGACCTGCTGCGGGTGATTGGCGAACGGGGAGCAACAAGGAGCTCGGGCGCCGATCAAAAGGCTCAAAGGCAGGAGTTTTTTATGGGCCTTGCCGACCAGAAAGGATATCCCCTCAAGGGGGTGGTTGATTTCGCGGCGATCACCGCCAATCCGCAGACCGGCACTTTGCAGTTGCGTGGAATCCTTCCGAACCCGAAGGGAGAGATCCTCCCGGGCCTTTTTGCCCGCGTGCAGGCGCCCTTCCAGGAGACCAAGGATGCGCTCCTGGTTCCAGCGCAAGCGGTCGCCTTCGACCAGCAGGGCAACTACGTGTTGGTGGTCAAGGAGAAGAACGTGGTCGAACGCAGACCGGTCGAAATCGGCGAACAGGTCGGCGAGATGAGGGTGATCAAATCCGGTCTGACCGGCCATGAGCGGGTCATCATCGACGGCCTGCTCAGAGCCATTCCCGGACGCGAGGTGACACCGGAGGAAGCCGGAAAACCTGCTGCTGCGACGTCGGCAGGCAGCGTGATTTCGAAATCGCCCGCATCAATCGGTTCCGGAGGCATGGCATGATCTCGACCTTCTTCATCAACCGGCCGATTTTTGCCAACGTCATCGCAATTATAACGATACTGCTTGGCGCCGTCGCCCTGTACAGTTTACCGGTGGCACAGTACCCGGAGATCGTGCCACCGACAATCCAGGTGACGACCAATTATCCGGGCGGCAGCGCCGACGTCGTTGCCAATACCGTCGGCATCCCGATCGAGCAGGCGGTCAACGGCGTCGAAGGGTCGATCTATATGCAATCGACCAGCGGCAGCGACGGCAGCTACACGTTGACGGTGTCGTTCAATGTCGGCACCGACCTGAACACCTCGCTGTCGCTGGTGCAGAACGCAGTCAACGGCGCCACCGCACAGCTTCCACCGGAAGTACAGAGCCAGGGAATCATTGTCAAAAAGGTGTCGACGAACATCCTCTTGTTCGTGAGCCTCTTTTCCGATGACGACCGCTACGACGGGAAGTTCCTTAGCAACTACGCCATCATCAATCTCCAGCAGCCGCTCGCGCGCCTGCCCGGCATCGGCCAGGTCAACGTCCTAGGAGCCGGCGCCTACGCCATGCGCGTCTGGCTCGACCCTAACAAGATGCAGGCCTACGGGCTGACCACGCTCGAGGTGATGAACGCGGTGAAGAACCAAAATACCCAGGTGGCCGCCGGCCAGCTCGGTGGTCCACCGGTGCCGTCCGACCAGATGTTTCAGTTCACTCTGACGACGCTCGGTCGCCTGTCCACGGTCCAGGAGTTCGAGGACATTATCATCAAGTCGCACTTCGGCCAGGAAAGCGGCAGCGCCCAAATTGTCCGCGTGAAGGATGTCGCCCGGGTCGAACTGAGTCAACAGATCTACTCCCAGTTTTCCAACATAAGCGGTCTCAAGGCCGGCCACCTTGCCATCTATTCACTGCCGGGCGCAAACGCGCTGGACGTTGCGGATGAGGTCCGCAAGCTGATGGCGGAAATGAGCAAAACGTTCCCGGAAGGACTCACGTACCGAGCGCTCTACGATACCACCCTCTTTATCAGCCAGTCCATCAACGCGGTCTACCAGACGCTTTTCGAAGCCGGCATCTTAGTCCTGATCGTGATTGCGCTGTTCCTTCAGAACTTCAGGGCAATGCTGGTGCCGGCCACTACGGTACCGGTAACGATCATCGGCGCCTTTGCCGCCATGTTGGCGCTCGGCTTCACCGTTAACCTGATGACATTGTTTGCGCTGATCCTTGCCATCGGCATTGTCGTCGACGACGCCATCGTCATCGTCGAGAACGCTTCTCACTACATTGAGAAAGGGCTCTCGCCGCACGATGCCGCAATCAAGGCGATGAGCGAACTGACCGGCCCGGTGGTCGGCATAACTCTGGTGCTGATTTCGGTGTTCCTGCCGGCAGCGTTCATGCCGGGCATCACGGGCCAATTATTCCGGCAGTTTGCCCTAGTCATCGCCGCCACCGCCGTCATCAGCGCCATGAACGCACTGACGCTGAAACCGGCGCAGTGCGCTCTCTATCTCAAGCCGAGACCCAAGGACAAGAAGATCAACTGGTTCTACCGCGGGTTCAACCGCTTCTATCAGGCCGTTGAAGACCTCTACATGGGCATGGTCAGCAAAATGGCCCACCATGTGGGCATCATGGTGCTGGTCTTCGTCGCCATCATCGCGGTCTCGGGTTATTTCTTTGCGCGGCACCCGACCGGGTTCCTGCCGACCGAGGATCAGGGCTACTGCATCGTCGTCGCGGCCCTGCCCGATGGGGCTTCGCAGCCACGGGTGGAACAGGTGGCAAAGAAGATCGGGGCGGTGGTGAAGGAGACACCGGGAGTCGAAGGCTGGGTGACGATCGGCGGTTTTTCCATCCTCGACACGGCAAACGTCTCGAAAATGGCTTCTATCTTCGTGATTTACCAGGACTGGAGCAAGCGCCCCAATTTCCCGCAGGACAAAATTGTTGGGCATCTGAACCAGCAGCTTTCGGTCATCCAGGAGGCACGCGTCTCGGTTCTCATCCCGCCCTCGATTCCGGGTCTGGGTCAGGCGGGCGGCTTCCAGATGATGGTCGAGGACCGGGGCGCTCTCGGCCTGGGCGAACTGCAGAAGGCAACGTTTGAACTGACCCGTGCCGCCAACGCACAATCAAGCCTGCGCGACGTCTTTACGACATTCAGCGCCAACAGCCCCCAGTATTTCCTTAACATCGACCGCACCCAGGCGCTCTCCCTTGGCGTGCCGCTGAACGACGTCTTTAACACGCTGCAGACCTACCTCGGATCATCGTACGTCAACCTCTTCAACAAGTTCAACCAGAGCTTTCAGGTGCGGATGCAGGCGGACGCCGACTTCCGTCGCGCAACTCAAGATATCGCCGACCTTTACGTGGCCAACAAAGCCGGGGAAATGGTTCCACTCGGGGCCATGGTCAAAGTCCAACCGACCCTTGGTACGGAACTGGTCACCCGGTACAACCTGTATCCTGCGGCGCCGGTATTCGGGGCCTCCGCCCCCGGCTTCAGTTCCGGCCAGGCGCTCAGGTTGATGGAGCAGGTGGCGAACCACAATCTGCCACAGGGCATGAGCTACGACTGGACAACGATCTCTTATCAGGAAAAGCTGGTCGGAAATCAGGCGTACTTCATTTTCGCGCTCTCGATCGTCCTCGTTTTCCTGGTCCTTGCTGCCCAATATGAGAGCTGGTTCGATCCCGCGGCCGTTATCCTGGTTGTGCCGATCGCTCTCGTCGGCGTGCTGCTGGCTCTCATTGTCCGCTCCTTTCCAGTCGATCTCTACACCCAAATCGGCCTGGTTTTGATGATCGCGCTCGCTGCCAAGAATGCCATTCTGGTCGTTGAATTCGCTCGCGAACTGCGCGGTGAGGGCATGTCGATCGTGGATGCCGCGATCGAGGCAACCCGGCGACGCTTTCGGCCCATCGTCATGACCTCGTTCGCCTTCATTCTCGGCGTCGTCCCTCTCTTGACTGCAACCGGCGCCGGCGCGGCAAGCCAACAGTCGCTCGGCACCGTCGTCTTCGGCGGCATGCTCGCCTCGACGCTGCTCGCTATCCCTTTCGTACCGGTTTTCTACATCATCATGGCCCGCCTCGGCGAGCGGGGAAAACAGCGCAAGGCCGCCAAAACCCCTCCACCCCCCGCGCGACTCGAAGGAGAAGCTGCAGCGCCGACCAAGTGAGCGCCTGTTTCAAGCGCATCGTGCCAATCGATCTTTTCTCGTTCGTGGCATCAATGTCGAGTAAACCGAGGGCAAGCCTCGGGAGAAATCTTCTTCTCTCCGGCCCCGGAGGAACAGAAACGGAGGATGCGTGCACGGGACGAGCGGCTCCAAAAGCAAAGGAGATACACCAGGGGAGCAATCCGATATGCTGACTGGAGACCGAGTCCGACGTTTTTCCGCCGTGCAGCTGCTCCTGGCGATAGTGCTCTGGATTGTCTCCACACCGTTCATCGATGCGCTCCAGCAAGGCGCCCTCATCCAAGCAGTACTTCTGACGCTGGTGCTGTTTTCTGCAGTCCTGGTGGTCGGTGCCAACCGCAGGAAGCTGATCCTGGCTACGGTTCTGGCAACGCCGGCCCTCGTGGGGAAATGGGTCAATCACTTTTGGCCCTACGCGATGCCGACGGAAGTCGCTCTGGCAGCAGCCCTGCTGTTTGTCGCATTTGTCGTGGCGAACCTCTTTCGTTTCATTCTCACTGCACCGCGAGTCAATCTAGAGGTGCTCTGTGCCGCCGTCTCGAATTACCTCATGTTGGGAATTCTCTGGACGTTGGCCTACCTGCTTTTGGCGGAACTCCTGCCGGATGCATTTGCGTTTAACGCCGGACCGGCTTCTGAACGTGTGATGGACGGCTTCAACGCCCTTTATTTCAGCTTCGTCACCCTCAGTACCGTGGGCTTCGGCGATATCACACCGGTTTCGAGATTTGCCCGCATGCTGGCGATCGTTGAGGCGGCGACCGGCATCTTTTATATGACGGTAGTGATCGCCCGTCTGGTCGCACTCTATTCATCGGGAGACAGCCACAACCGCCTGGACAGTCTGGATAAGTCCTGATCAGGCATATGTTCCTGATCGGGAGAGTGGAAGTCTGATGCACGAGTATCCGATCATCATTTTTACCGCATTGTTGATATTTGTATTTGGACTGTTTTCCCGGCTGTCTGAGCGATCACCGATTACCGCTCCGATGGTGTTTGTGGCTGTGGGAATGCTCATCAGCCCCTATGGCATTGATCATTTGAAAGCTGGGATCTATGCGCCTTTGGTGCGAGTTGTTGTTGAAGTTACCCTCGTAATGGTGCTTTTTGTCGACGCCTCGACCATCAATCTTCGGTCCTTGATCCGGGAAAGAGGCTTGCCGTTTCGGCTGCTCCTCATTGGCCTGCCGCTGACCATGGTTCTGGGTTTGCTCCTGGCGCGGCTTCTCTTCGGTGATACGAATATCTGGGCGCTGTGTCTTATGGCATTCATTCTCTCTCCAACTGATGCCGCACTGGGGCAGGCAGTAGTGACGAGTGACATGGTACCGGAGAAAATCAAGCAGGCGATCAATGTCGAAAG
>JGI20214J51650_10002141_pt1 | contig 12496 bp, 9 predicted proteins | sample WetSurMetagenome_FD_51650 | JGI IMG/M metagenome (IMG submission 51650)
TAAATCTTGTGAAGAAATAACTTGCTGTTATCTCGTTCACAGCACGTCGGCTCTTGACGTGGGATTTAATCGAGATTTTACAGCAAAGCGGGCACACTACCTACCAAAGCAAAATGTTTATTAATAAACAACGAAGAAGATCACATAAATCGCATAAATCACATCAGTCACATCAATTGAAGAGGGATTGTTCAATGTCTAAGATTCTGTATAGCTGCATGGCTGCTATTTGTGCATCATTATGGTGTCTCTTCCATCAATGGGAGACGAGACAAAGTATCCTTTGACCATTACCGACTCGGCAGGCCGTACAATCACGATCACAATGCCTGTGCAGAGGATCATCGTGCTCAGCACGGATCATGCAGAGGCTGTGACCATGCTCGGGGATGCGGATAAAATTGTTGCTGTCAGTGATAATCTTAAGTTGAAAACCGAGATATTTCCAGGCCTCAAGGACAAGCAAGGTGTGGGCAAATGGAATGAGGTAAATTTCGAGGCAATCGGCGATGTCGCTCGCCAGGGAGATACAATAGTCCCTGATATAATAGTAATCGCATACACATATCCAGATCAACCATACGGGGCCTTGAATGTAGCTAAGGGTCTGGAGCCCTTTAAAAATATCACCGTTGTCGGCCTGGACTTCTATAAACCAGAGAACCTCACTCAAGATGTACTCACTTTGGGTAAGATTTTGAATCGAAATGATGAGGCTCTGAAATATCTGAATTGGCTGAACATGAGCCGCAAGAGCGTCTCTGATGCCATCGATGCAAAGAGCATTCCCAAGGTTTACTTCGAGAGCAACAATAAAGGCGGACTTGGATCACTCGCTACCTATGGCATGGGCTCGGGAATCAATGAGATGATCAATCGTTCCGGTGGGCACAATATCGCCGGAGACCTTAAGGAAATGTATCCGAAGGTAACCTGGGAGTGGGTTGTAACACAGGACCCATCTGTGATTATTCGAATTCAGTCCTCTGACAAAATTGGATGGGACAGGCAGTGGGCCCAGGACAACTCAACTCTAAAAGAGATTAGAAACGAGATCATGAACCGGACTGGCGGAGAGAAGATGCCAGCAATTGCAGGCAATAATGTGTCTGTGATCTACTGGGACATGATGTTCGGCATGGACAGCGTAGTGGGTCAGACCTATCTTGCCAAGCTCATTCATCCCGACGCGGACCTTCATCCCGAAGAGGTCTACCGCGAGTATCTGCAGTTCCTGGGAATAGATTTCCCGGAGGACAGAGTCTTCGTTTATCCAGCTATAAAAGATGAATGAGCTGCAAGAACGGAGCTTCATACAACAATCGTGATAGAATTCAGTTGAAAGAATTCATATGGCGCGAATCAAGGATTATTGAACATCTTCGCGCCACATTTATATTAATTGTAAAACTGAATAATATTATCGACAGGTCCCGGTTTTCATTCATCACGCATAGGCCATCTCCAGGCCACATGATCGTTTGGATGAGAGCCGAATGCACTCGTCTTTCGCCGGGATAATTCGTCCGATGCTATTTCTTCTCTTTTAGCGTGATTGGTCAAAAGCTATTAATAGCACAATAGTTCTATCTATATCGCAATTTATCTGATAATTTCACAAAATAGTAATATGAAATTGTATCGCAGGAGGGAAATTGATGGTTAAAAAAGAACTCATATGGCTTGCTGTAATTTTATGTGCGTCTGCATTTATTTTACCAGCACTCGCCGGGAGCTTCACGCTCAAAATTTATGGAAATGCGAATATGGATAACGTTATTGACGAAAAGGATGCGGAATACATTAGAGGAATCGTTTCAGGAACGCAGCATCCTACGATGTTTTCAGACACCAACCTCGACGGCACGATAAACGAAAATGATGCCGCCCTGGCAGAAAAGATCGTCAATGGAAAGGAAGAAAACCTGACAATCATCGATTCTGCCAATAGTACTATAACCGTGAAATACCCCATAAAAACTCTGGTATCCCTGAATCAGCATTCCGCCGAATGCATTAAGATCCTGGGTGAGGAAGAAAAAATAATCGGGGTCGAGCAGTATGTTGCGGATAAAACAGAGTTTTTCCCAGATCTATCCAAGCTGCCCGTGGTCAAGTCCGGATCGGATTGCGACTTTGAAAAGATTCTCTCTCTGCACCCGGAGGTAGCCATTGCCTATGGATGGAATGGAGCCGTATCAAGCTCTCTAGAATACAGTAAGAGCCTTGAGCCACATGTGACTGTCATTGGCCTCAACCTGTATCAGCCATACAACATCTCTCAGGAGATGGCGCAGCTGGGATACCTCATGGGAAATCCGCAGAGGGCCTATGAGTTCATCGATTTTTATGAGTCGTACCTGGATACGATAAAAGAGAAAGTGAGCCAGATTCCGGAAGAGAAACGCACTCGGGTTTATCTGGAGCAGAACACGGATTTCACTGCCGCTAGCAATGGATCCGGCCTCAATGATATGTGCACACTGGCAGGCGGGGACAATATTGCCCTGGGCCTTGTGGGATCATCCCCTAAGGTAGATCCGGAATGGGTAATCCAGGAGAATCCAGAGATAATAGTAAAGACCGCAAATCACGGAAATAAGTATATGGGATACGAGAAGGAAAACTCCACAGATGCCAGGGCTCTGAGGGAAACCATCCTGAATCGCACTGGTTGGCAGAACATCAAGGCTGTTCAGGATGATAGAGTATTCATGCTCTCGGACAGCAATGCCGCAAAACCAACATTCTTCATCGGAGTTGCGTATCTTGCTAAGTTTTTCTATCCCGATCTCTTCACCGACCTGGATCCGCAGGCCATCCATCAGGAATACCTGACAAAATTCCAGAGGCTGGACTACGACCTGAGCAAGCATGGAGTATTCGTCTATCCACCGCTGGAGGAGTAATTGATGAAAAAATTGAGATATTTTTTGCCGCTTTTTCTGGCGGCATTCGCAACGCTGGCAATTGTGTCTGGATTAGCATCGGAGGACACATTGGAGATCTTCGGAAACGCCAACATGGATGATACAATAAATGCAGACGATGAAACTTACGTTCAGGGGATTATTAGCGGCACAAATGAGCCTACAGAGTTTGCTGATGCCAACTACGATGGGACGGTTGATGAAAAAGACATAGAGCAGATCAAGCAGATCATTGCCGGGGAGGAAAAGAATCTCACGATAATGCAGATCATTACTCCGCATTCAGCTCCATCTGGGACCAGAGAGCCTGTTACCGTCTCCTTGCCGATAAAGAGCATAGCTGCATTGACCGGCACTTACGGTCCCGAAATGCTCTGCGCCCTTGGAGAAGAAGATAAAATCGTAGCTATTGTCAGCGATGTAAAGAAGAGGGGGGAATTGAGGGCATTCATTAACGACACTCCGGAAGTAGGAAAGACTACCGAGTGGGATATGGAAAAGATTCTGACACTGAAGCCGGATATCGTCCTTGCCTATGCGATTTACGATTATTCAAAGGAGAGGAAAATTCTGCAGGAAGCAGGCATTCCCCTGGTTCAACTGAATTTTCATGTCCCTGAAACCTATAAAAACGAAACCAGAAAGCTCGGATGGATGCTGAACAAGAAAGAGAGGGTCGAGCAGCTCATTGATTTCGAGCAAGAGCATATAGATTTCATAAAAGATAGGGTAAAGGATCTGAAGGACGAAGAGAAGCCGCGCGTATTCGGCGAGAGCTACAAAGACCTGCAAACAGGTTCAGGCAACAGTGTCAGCCGCGCCATCGAGCCTTGTGGCGGCATCAACATCTTCAAAGAGATAAATGATACAAAGGAGATAGATCCTGAGGAGGTTTTAAAGAAAAACCCGCAAGTAATTATCAAGATGACATTTCTTACCTATATTCCCAAGAGCGGATACGATGCGACCAGTGATTCTCAGATGGCTGCAAAGGTGAAGGATATAATGAACCGCACAGGTTGGGAGAACATCGATGCAGTCAAGAATTCAAGGGTTTATATTCTATCGAGTGACGCCGCATCATTGCATCCCTCCGTATTCAATTCATATGTTGCTAAATGGCTGCATCCCGAGCTCTTTGAGGATATGGACCCTGTGGCAATCCATAACGAGTGGCTGCAGAAGTTTCTTGGAGAGGATTTCAAGGGCGTATATGGATATCCATTGCTGGAGGCGAAATAAATGAGAGCCTTATATCTTATTTTTCTGTATCTGGCATCGTTTGCGCTTCTAGGAGCTGTTCCTGGAGTTTATGCAACAGATTCTGTTCTGGAGATCTTCGGAAACGCCAACATGGATGAAAGCATCAATGATGCGGACATCTCCTATGTCCAGGAGATAATCAGCGGAAACAGCAAACCCACAGAGCTGGCCGATGCCAACCATGACGGCAGGATAGATTCTTCCGACCTGGATCGAATAGGAGAGATCATAAAAGGAGAAGAGAATGAGCTGACTATTGTCGATGCCCAGGGCAGAAATGTCACCCTGAATGTGCCCATTAAGAGGGCCATTGCCATAAATAGCGGCTCAATGGAGATAATGCGGGCCATTGGAACGGACCTCAAGACAGTTCTTGTAGGGGTTACATCTTATGCCCTCAAAGATCCATTATACTGGCCGGAGCTTCAAGACAAAGCCAGCATAACATATGGAAGCCCCGACTATGAGCAGATTGCCAAACTCAAACCGGATTTAGTAATATTATATAAAAAACCTTACAAGGATGAATCCTTTGAAAAGTTCGAGACGATAAAGGTTCCTGTGATCAGCATTGACTGTCATGATCACGAGACTTTGTACAGCGATATTCAAATCCTGGGCGAATTGTTCAAGAAAAAAGAAAATGCAAAAAATTTGGTCGATTGGTGCCAGGATTACAGAAACAAAATCCAGGAGAAGACCGCAGCTCTTTCTGAAGATAAGAAGCTAAAAGTGATGTTTTATGGCTTTCCAGATACATATTATCCGGTCCTAAAAGCAAGAACCGGCGATAGCGGAATTCAGTCTACATTGGATGGCGCCGGAGCTACAAATATTGCCTACGATCTTAACAGCAGCTCAGGCACAGCAGATGTAGACCCAGAATGGGTAATAGCAGCAAATCCTGATGTGATCATTGGAAGCCTGAGTGCCGGCGAGGCAAAGGCAGGATACAGTGCAAATGAATCTGCAATCGAGTACATGAAGAATATGAGAGATACGCTTCTAAATGACTCGGCCATCAAAACGACGAACGCAGGCAAGGACGGAAAAGTCTTCATTATCTGTACAGACCTTAACCGCGGACCTATAGAAGTGGCAGGCATGGCCTACCTGGCCAAGTACTTCTACCCGGATCTATTTGAAGACCTTAAGCCCCAAAAGATACTGGAAGAGTACTTCGAGGATTGGCAGGGAATTTCCTATAGGGGTACTTATGTCTATCCACCTCTGGAGTAAAATTTTGATTAATTGTGATTCCCTGAATGAGCACGATGAAAAAAAGCACGATGCATTCATGCATAGAAACGAAGAGGTGAAATTCGAATGAATGGTTCATGGAAGTTTGCGGGAGTTATGCTGGCGTTCCTGACGATGTCTGCGCTCACAGGGAGTGCAGCTGATAATGACAATAGAGGAAATGGTCTGTTCTCTAATAACCAGACTCTGCATATCCTGGGAAACGCCAATGAGGATGACATCATCGACGAGCTGGACATCGCTTACGTAGAAGGGGTCATCAATGCAACGAATTCTAAGAACGATCTATGCGATGCCAACCACGACGGCTCAATTGATGCCAGCGATGTTGACTACATCAAGCAGATCATCAATGGCAAAGAGAATAAGCTCATGCTGATAGATGGGTCCGACAGCGTCGTCAGCTTTGATCTGCCCATTGAGAAGCTAGCAGTGGCTCATTTGCCGGAATTCATCATTGCCCTGGGTGAGTTTTCAAAGGTTGTAGGAGTGCCCAGCTATATGCTCACCGATGATGTCCTGACCGAGATTTACCCGGAGATAAAGAGTCTTCCTGATTACGGCAAGACTGGAAGCTTCGACCGGGAGGCTCTGGCGGCCATCAAACCGGATGTCATGATAGTATGGGATCAATATCCGGCAGAGATCGAAGACATTAAAAAATTGGGTATCACCGTCTTCGAAATAAATACTACCAAAAACAACAAAAATATTGACTCCTTCCGGGAGGAGCTTTTGCAGTTCGGCTATTTGTTCAACAAGGTGGATAGAGCGAAAGAGATCATCTCATCCATGAATAAAATTGAGGACCTGGTGAGAGACAGGGTCTCAGCCATACCGGAAGAAAAGAGGGTCAAAGGCATATCGATGAACTCCGTAGATCCCGCAAAGGTGCGGACTATGGGTGAGAAATGGCAGATCGCAGGGATCACCGATCTCGCCGAAGGAAAGATTGCTAAGTCCGGATCAGAGGTGGATATTGAGACAATCGTCAATTGGGATCCGGATATCATTAATATCTGGTACTGGAGCGGCTCGCCCGACCAGATCTACGGAAGCGACAAGTGGCAGGGTCTCAGAGCGGTCAAAGAGAAGAAGGTCTACAAGGACTACTACATCACATCCTGGTCCCCGGAGATTGAGCTTCTTGTGATGGATTATGCCATGAAAGCCTATCCGGAATCGTTTGCCGATATAAATTTCAACCAGACTTACGAGGACTACACCGAGGAGCTTTACGGAATACGGCTTTCGCCAAAGCCAGGGAGAGTATAGCGAGCAAATTAATTAATTATTGTCTCTTTTTTCTCTGAATATTTTTTCTCAGCATAAATCCAGATAAAATCATCGATGAATAACTATAAATAAACGAATCACAAAGCAATTGTTAATATTGAAATTAAATATCGTATGATTAAAAGATATTAAAAGATGTGAAATTATGATTATTAGCTTAAGAATAAATCTAGTCGTTCTAATGCTCCTGGCAGCAATAGCCTTCGCTCATGGGGCCGTTCCGGGAGATCTGGACGAAGATAAGATCGTATCTCAGGATGAGTTATCGAATGCGGAGAGTCAATTCAAAGAGGGTAAGATCACCTCCGATCAATTGGAGGAGATCAAGCATATCAAGGAAAACTATCCCCGGACCATCGTGGATTGCACAAATCGCACGGTGACGATTTACAAGCCGGTAAAAAGAATCATCGCCTTTGGGGGCTATGATACGGAGATAATATCCATGATGGGGGATGAAGACAAAATCGTCGGCGTTCCCAATTATCTGAAGGATATAGATTTTCGCAAAGTATTTTTCTCAACCCTTATCAAGAAGCCTGCTCCGGGAAGTGCTTCCAGCCCGGATTATGAGGCGATCCTGAATCTGAGTCCGGATCTGATAACCTGCTGGCATTACTATCCAGCCAAGCTGGAAGAGCAGCTTCCTGGAAACATCACAGTTGTAGGAATAGATCTATACGATCCCAAAACGTTTGTTGAGGATGCAAGAAAGCTTGCCTATCTTCTGGAAAGAGAAGGAGATCTCGACAATTATCTAGACGGTTTTTACTCTAAATATATGGACCTCATCAGAGAGAGAACAAAGGAGTTGCCAGAAGATAAGATACCAAATGTCTATTGGGAGCGTCAAAAACCGTATGAATCCTTTGGCAGTCCCGACTATATAACACGGGTGATAGAAATAGCCGGCGGAAAGAACATCTTTGCAGATGACAATTTTGACATTGCTGTAGTAGACGCCGAAAAGGTTGTAAAGAAGAATCCGGATGTCATTATCAGATATGCCAGCTCCAAGGGACCGGAGACAGGATACGCGATTGATGATCCGGCCCAGGCGAAGGCTCTTAGGGATAGCGTTATGCAGCGGCCAGAGCTTGCGGAAACCAATGCGGTCAAGAACGGCAGAGTTTATGTTTTGTACATGGCTCTTCCGTTGGGAATTCAGGGTCCAATCGGTGAAGTATATGCAGCAAAGATCATACAACCCGATCTCTTCAAGGACCTGGATCCCCAGAAGGCGATTCAGGATCTTCTATCGGGCTATCTGGGCGCGGAATTTGATCCGAGCAAGCATGGCGTGTTTGTATATCCGCCGGTGTAGGTGTTCCTAATGAGAACTTCAATCTTTTTTATGTTATTATCTCTCCTGGCATCTCTGGCATGTTCGATGCTGGCAACGTGTGCTGACGTAGAGCAGACAGGTTCGAATCAAAGCAGCATAGTCAGCATGAGCATCATGAATCAAAGCGATTACCCTCGAACCATTATAGACAGCGCTGGCAGAGAGGTTACTGTCAAAATGCCAATTGAGCGAATCATCGTCCTATGTCCGGGTGCGGCAGAAGCTATCACTGCCCTCGGAGCGAAAGACAAAGTGGTTGGTGTTGTCGATAGCATACAGAAAAATAGCAAATTGTTTCCGAGCTTGAAAAAGAAAATGAGTGTGGGAAAAGAGGATGATCCAAATATCGATATGATTGGTGCAATCGCAAGAGATGGAGACATCATCAAGCCCGACATCCTTGTAGTCTGCTATGATTATCCGGACAAGAGCTATGGAGCAACGTCTCTAGAAAGAAAGCTGGCATCTCTGGATAACATAACTGTAGCGGGATTTCACTTCACTGCGGAGATCATGACCGAGGAGCTGCATAAATTGGGAAAGCTGCTGGGCAAAGAGAATGAGGCAGACGACTATCTGAACTGGTATTCGCAAAAAAAATCCAATCTATCAAAAGCTTTGGATAAAGAGGCATATCCCAAGGTCTACATGGAACTGTCTTCCAAGGGAGGATTGAACTCATTGGAAACCCCGGGAAAGACCAATCCGCTGAACGCCATTATCACTAAAGCAGGTGGGGACAATATCGCAAGGAGCCAATCTAAGTCCGTCGCAAAAGTGAAGTGGGATTGGGTGATATCGAAGAATCCCGATGTAATCATCTGCATGCAATCTCGGGATTTCACGGGATGGAACGCACCGCCTAGTATAGATACGGTCCAACTGGAGATCGCAAAGAATGAGATCTCTTCCCGGCCAGGTGCAGATGCCATCTCCGCGGTGAAGAACGATCGAATATATTTCGTACCGGTTGATACGCTAAATGGGATAAAGAATGTTGCCGGTTGGACGGAGCTGGCCAAGATACTCCACCCGAAACTGGATATCGATCCCGCTAAGGTCTATGCAGAATACTTCGAACGCATGGGGATTTCCTATCCGAAAAATAGGGCCTTTGCCTATCCGGAATCCTGGATTGACGATCCCAGGGCATGAGGGCACGGCTCTCGATGAGAATGGGACCATGTCCTCTTCCATCCTATTTTTTAACGAGAAGGCATGCTGAATCGAGTTAGTCTTAAATATCATTATGAATAAACCATCAATTAATATTAGATATAACATTAGTATGAGGAAAGGTATATGAACAAATGTGATTTGATGCTTTTGTCCCTGGCCGGAGTTTTGTTATGCATTTTGCCTTCGGCAGCGACATTTACGCTGGACATATTCGGTAATGCCAATATGGACGATACCATAAATGCAGATGATATCGCCGATCTGCAGGGAATAATAAATAAAACCAACAGGGAGACTGAGCTGGCCGATGCCAATTACGATGGCAAGATCGACCAGCAGGATGTATCGGCAGTCGAAGAGATCATCCGGGGAGTGGAGACGAAGCTAGTCCTCCTCGATTCTGCAGGCAAGGCTGTGGTGATCAAGACGCCCGTAAAAAGGATCATCCCGGTAAACCGCAATGCTGCTGAGGCTCTGAGGACGATTAAAACCTCAGACGAAATCGTGGCGGTCAGCGACTCCGCATTGAACGACAAATCCTATTTCCCTGAATTCCAGCAAGTTTTGAGCGTTGGATCTGGAAAGACGCCTGATTTTGAGAAGATCCTGAAAGAGAATCCTGATCTTGTGGTCTACTACGGAACACAGTGGACCGGCGACTATGAGACTATCAATGATACACTCAAGAAAGCCAATCCGGATATCTCTGTGATAGGTCTGGACTGCTTCAAGCCGGAGACCTATGTAGAAGACATCATGAAGCTTGGCTATATTGTGGGACGGGTAAAGGAGGCGGAAGAGTTTACCGACTGGTATAACGATAAGATTGATGAGATTGAGAATGTGGTCAAGGATATACCAGATGAAGCGAAGCCAAGAGTATATGAGGGAGGGCGCAGCGATTTCTATCAGACCGGCGGCGTGGGCTCTTCTTCAAATAATGTGACCGTCATGGCCGGCGGAAAGAATATCTTTGCCGATACGACCGGAGATGCAACTGTTGACCCAGAATCACTGGTAAAGAGAGATCCTCATTTCATCGTCTGGAAGATAAGCAATATCGGCGGCTATTCTCTGGCAAAGGACAACACCACTAAATTCAAAGAGAAACAAGATGAGGTAATGGGCCGCTCTGAACTGTCCAACGTCTCGGCAGTCAAGAACGGTAATGTCTACATTCAGTCCGCAGATGTTTTCTTTGGAGGAAGGTATTTCCTGAGCATAATTTACCTGGCAAAGTGGCTGCATCCCGATCTCTTCAAGGATCTGGACCCGGAGGCAATACATCAGGAGTACCTGACCCGGTTCCAGGGACTGGACTATAATCTGAGCAAGCAGGGCGCATTTGTCTATCCGGAGGGGATCTAAATGAGAATATCTATTCTATGCATACTGTTGTCCATTTTATCTTCGGCAATGCTCATCCCAAGTGCCCAGGCGGCTGCAAGTTTCACCCTCAACATCTTCGGCAATGCCAATATGGATGATACCATAGACGAGAAGGATATTGACTACATTGAAGGCGTAATTAAAGGGACCAATGAAGCCACCAATCTTTCCGATGCCAATTACGATGGAACTGTGGATGACAGGGATATAGATCAGGTAAAGCGGATCATGAAGAATGATGAAGAGAGCCTGACCCTCATCGACAGCGCCGGCAGGACTGTAACCCTGAAGATGCCCATCAAGAGAATAGTTGCCGTCACAGGCGACGCAGCTGAGGCCATCAGGGTCTTGCACGCCACCGATAAGGTCGCAGGCGTCTCGGTTGACACCCTGGATGACGCCACCTACCTGCCTGATTTCAGCAAGATGCCAAATGTTGGAAAGTGGAGCGAGCCGGACATTGAGAAGATCCTCACCCTACAGCCGGACCTGGCCATAAGCTACAAGTCTGCTGCTCCCAAGTACCTGGAACCAAAGCTCAACGGCACAGGCATTTCTATTGTTGCCCTTGACCTGTACAGAGCAGACGATCTGCCTGCGGAGATGAAGATGCTGGGATACATCCTTGGCAAGACGGATTATGCGGACAGATATCTCGACTTCTTCTACAACATCACCGATGCTGTGCAGGAAAAAACCTCAAAGCTGCCTGCGGACAAAAAAGCAAGGGTCTACCTGGAAGGATATGCAGACCTCAAGACCTACACCAAGGGCAAAGGCGGAGATCTGGCATGCACAATGGCTGGAGGAGTGAACCTTGCCTCGGATCTGGAGGGAGCATATCCGGAGGTAGAGTCTGAGTGGGTGATGATACAGAACCCGGATGTAATTGTGAGACTCACATCGCCATCGGAGATTGCATGCGGCTATGCGACAGACGATTCATCGGGATTTGCATCCAAGAGAAAAGAGATCCTGGCCAGAACCGGCTGGAGCAATATCACCGCAGTCAAAGACGACCGGGTGTACATGCTGCTCTATGAGTTTGGAGCAAGCCCAGGGGTTCCGGTGACAATCGCCTACATGGCCAAATGGTTCTATCCCGATCTCTTCCCGGATTTGGATCCAAAGGCACTGCATCAGCAATACCTGAATATGCAGGACTTTGATTACGACCTGAATTCCCGCGGCGTATTCGCTTACCCCGAATGAGATTGAGCGGATAAGCAATTATTTTTTATTCTTTATTTTATGCGTTGTCTATCATGATACGCCGGAGGGACGACAATCCGATATTAGATTAAAAAGTTAAAAAGGAGAATAAGCTTGAATAGCAAGCGTTCTATCTATCAACTCTGAGCCTTGGCGATCTCCGGATAGACGAATATCCTGTCCTTCTGTTCCTCCTGTCCCATGAAATGCAGATACTCCCCGTATGTCTCTTCAGGATTGAGGTCTATCTGCGGATGAAGCAGCTTTGCCAGCCTCTGCAGGCCTGCAACGTTGTCCAGTCCAAAGAGGGTCTGAGCTGATACGATGTAGACGCGGTCGTTCTTCACAGCAGAGATGTTCTGGGCTCCGGGACGAGAGCGAATATCGTTTCTCTTCTCCTCCAATGCTTTGACATCCTCGGCAGATGACAGGCTCCATCCCGGAAGTCCGTCGGATGACTTGAGGTAATCCGTCTTGATAATCACATCCGGATTTTGGGATACAACCCACTCCCAGTCCACCTTGGGGTATGCTTCATCTTTCTGCATAACATTGTCGCCGCCCGCTTTCTGCAGGAGCATTGCAGAGCCGGATTGCTTTCCGAATGTGGTGATCTCGCCCA
>JGI20214J51650_10002142_pt1 | contig 12496 bp, 10 predicted proteins | sample WetSurMetagenome_FD_51650 | JGI IMG/M metagenome (IMG submission 51650)
TTCCAAGGCCGTGATGTCGCTCACCGCGGTGAGGCAGTCGGCTTCACGGGCGCAGGCCGCTTCCAGGGAGTACTGGGCGGTGCAATTGTGGGCGCCGGCCTCACGCTGGGGCGAGATGCGATCCATCTCGGAGTAGATGTCCATGCCCGAAGCGGCAAGCGTGCGTCCCAGGACGGTCGAGTGAAGCGTCAGAACGGTTCCGGCTTCGGGGATGAGCTTTTTCACACACAGCAGCCCCGCCCCGCTGGTCCAGTCGTGGAACTGGGCCACGGCCTTCAGCCCTCTCGGCTTTACCTTGATGTTGTGAATGGTCCCGATGACCTCACCGCAGGCATAGCCGAACATGACCCGCTCGACGTAGTCCCATCCGCCCGCGATGGAGTCGATGCCGTAATCCTCCCAGAGCTGGAAAAGCAGCTGGTCCTTGTTGTACTTCTTTGTGAAGTTCACCAGGATGACCTTCGGTTCGCCCGGGACCTTCCAGCGGCCGAAGCGGCACGGCAGGTCCTTGATGGCCGTGTTCTCGCGGAGAGTTGTCCAGAAATCCTCCTCGGTCTCCTCGAATTCCGGGTTGTTCTTGAGGTCCGGCCCCAGGAGGAAGTAGTGGTCTCCGAAGGCCCGTACGGCGTTGGGGATCTTGCTGCGGAGCACCGTGTGGACCCCGCCGACCTTGTTGCAGGTCTCCCAGCTCACCTCGAAAAGATAGTCTTTGCGATCAGCGTTCATGACCGGACCCCCGTCTTCGCGGCAAGCCTGCCGGAGAAATCTTTCAGTATGTTCATATATCGGATGTAGGCGTCATACGGTGAGGCAACGGGATGGAAGGTATGATGACGAGCCCCGTCCGAAACGCCTGCGGTGTTCATGCGGCAGAAGTGTTCGGCATCCTGGAGATCGCGCCACACTCCCATCCTCTTCCTGTTCTTTGCTTCCCGAATCTGTGCCTCCAGGGCATAGAGCGTGCGGGCGGCATCTTTCTGCATGTGGTTTCCCAACCAGGCCGCACCCCCTGTTTTGCAGTCGGCCCGGGAGATGGGTCCGGGCACGTCGATCTCATCTGCCGGCTCGTGATCGGCTGCCGCATCGGATGGTGTCTGGAACCGCCAGTTGCGACCCCTCATCAGGTCCGCCGGAAAAGACTCGAGGAAGGCAAGAATACCCGTGTCGCTGCGGCAGCGCTCTCCGAATGTCTCGTAGTCTACGAAGAGATTGATCACTTCCTCGTCCTGATATGCCCCGGCCAGTCTCCGGCCGTACTCGTCGGCTCCGGGCGCCTGTCCGTTTCCTGCATCCCCCGCACAGCGCGGGAAAATATCGCCGGAGAGCCGATCGTGGCCGAAAAGAACCGTCAGCTTCCTGCAGCCCGCAGGCCGCCAGGGGGTTGTTGCATCGAATCCGGCCGGCTGTCCGGCACCTCCCGCCAGGATCACACGAAAGCCCATCGACTCGGCGATACGGGCCATATCATCTCCGTACAGGAGCCCCGTATTCCGCAAGGCCCGCGGCACCTGTCCGAAAAGGGTCCGCACCTTTCGCCTCTGAAGGGCGACCTGCTCCCGGAACTCATCTTCGGAAAACAGAGATGCGAGGGAGTGATGGTAGGGCTCGCTCAAAAACTCGACGCTCCCCGTGTCGGCAAGCCGCCGAAAGCTTGTCAGGACTGCCTTTTGCCTTTTCTCAAGTTGTTCAAGAAGCATGCCAGAGATGGAATAGGAAACCCGGAACCGGCCCCGGGTACGGCGGATGAGCCCGAGGACAATCTTGTTGGCCGGCAGGTAACAGTTTTTCGCAACGCGATTAAGCACTTCGCGCCCCCCTTCTTCGTCGAAGTACTCCTGCGATTGCCCGATGTCGAAAAAGCTGTACGGACGCAAAGGACGCGGCAGGTGAGCGTGGAAGCAAAGCACGATAGATGGCATATCGAATACGTTCTATTGGTTCGTTCGTTCTGTTGGTTCTATTGGTTCAGCAAGACCGGTCACTTTCTTATACACTTCCTCGATTCCGGCTGCCGCCCGGTCCCAGGTGATCGCCTTGAGTTCCTCTCGGCCCCTCTCGATCATCTCGCGCGTGAGCGCATCGTAGGTGAGGGCTGCGCAGATTTTATCGGCCAGTTCGTCCACGTCCCAGAAATCCACCGTCAGGGCGTGATGGAGGACCTCGGACACGCCGGATTGCCGCGTGATGATCACCGGCACGTCATAGAGCATCGCCTCCAGCGGCGCGATCCCGAAGGGCTCCGACACGCTCGGCATCACGTAGAGATCGCTTGAGGCGTACATGCGCTCGACCTCGCCGCCACGGAGGAACCCCGTGAAAAGAAACCGGCTGCCCATGCCGAGTTCTGCCACCCGCTCCACCATCTGCGGCATGAGATCGCCGCTCCCCGCCATGACGAACGTGACCCCGGGAAACGCGCGAAGGACTTTCGAGGCCGCCTCGACGAAATAGCCGGGGCCCTTCTGATGCGTGATCCGCCCCAGGAACAGGACGACCTTCTCTCCCGGCTGCTTCACCACTCCGTAGGCCCTTGCCGCCTCGCCCCGGGAAACGGCATTGTGGACGACCGTCACCTTTCCCGCATCGATGCCGTAGCGCTCCACGATCATGCCCTTCGTGTAGTGGCTCACGGTAATCACATGGTCTGCCTCTGCAAGGCCCAATCTCTCCACTGCGCAGATATCGGGGTTTCCGTTTCCGCCGCTGCGGTCGAACTCTAGCGCGTGAATGTGGAGTATGAACGGGCATCCGCACTCCTTCCGGGCGCGAAGGGCCGCGTGGACGGAGAGCCACTCGTGGGCATGAATGACATCGAAGGGGTGCAGACGCGCAATGACGCCTGCGGCCTCCCCGTATCGCCTCACCTCACCGAAGAGATCGGGACCGTAATGCCCCGGGCTCGCAAGAAGGCTCCCCTCGAGAAGGGTCCTGTATTGCTCCGGCGCCATGTAGGGCCTCAGCGGCGATTCGACGGGCCCGACGGTGATTCCCGCCTGAGCCGTTTCGCAACCGGCGGAAAAATCGAGAGCGGCCAGCAGCTCGACGTGCGCCGACCGGCTGGACCCGGGAAGGGAGGGGACCACGAATGTAACCCGGTGGCCCCTCTCAACGAGGGCCCTCGTCATGCCGAAGCATGCCGTTCCGAGACCACCGCTGATGTAAGGTGGAAACTCCCACCCGAACATCAGGATCCGCATCGCAATCGCCCCATCATTCCGTTTTCCACGCTTCTTCATATCCCTATCGGAAAAACGATGTCGCGTCAACGGCCCGATTCCGGACGGAATCGGGCAGGGACGAGGGACAAGGGTGTAGGGACGAAAAAAGGCATGCCGTCGCTGCGCGTGTCATGACCTGATTTTGTTCTTGTCCGGTCCCCAGCCCCCGGTCTCCGGCCCCTGATTCGTTGTCACGATATTTGCATATTAGCAGAATGATTTCTTGCGCCTACAGGGTCGCAGCGGGCAGGCAGCCCGTCAAGTGAATCCTTTCAGGAGCTTACAGGACGTTTCAACGATGGGCATTCTGAACATCAACGAACTCAAGGAAGGCATGGTCCTCGCGGCCGATGTGAAAAACAAGCACGGCAACATCATGATCAGGCAGGGCATGACCCTCTCGGAAAAGCACATCATGCTTCTCAAGGCCTGGGGCATCACGGAAGCCGACGTGGAAGGCGCCGACAGGGATCAGCTCCACCAGGAGGAGATGAAGACAATCTCGCCCGAGGTCATCGAGGCCATCGAGAAGAACCTGCGCGAATTTTTCCCGCCCCTGGAAGGGAACGAGATCATGTCGGAAATCTACCGGATTGCAAAGAAACTCAAGATCAAGCAGGCCATGGAATAGCAAACCATCTGCACACGGGGAAAAGAGTGATCATGAAGGCAAACGAACTGGAACGGATCGTCAGCTCCCTTGACAAGATACCCACGCTGCCGGTTATCTACTCCAAGCTGGGCAAGCTGCTCCAGTCCCCCGATGCGACCATCCAGGCCGTAAGCAACATCATCTCCGAGGATCAGGTCATCGCCGCCAAGGTGCTGAAATTCGTCAACTCGGCCTTCTACGGGTTCCCCCAGCGCATCGGCAGCCTCCAGCGCGCCATTGTCATCCTCGGNTTCAANACGATCAAGAACCTTGTCTTTGCCACCTCNGTCTTCGACATGTTCAGGGGCGTGGANACGATCAGCGCCTTCGACAAGAAGGGTTTCTGGAAACATTGCATCGGTTGTGCCGTGGCCTCGAGGGTGCTTGCCGAGGCGGCGGACCTGCGCAACCCCGATGAGGTTTTCACGGGGGGTCTGTTGCACGACATCGGCAAGCTTGTCGTCGCCGTCCAGTACCCCGAAAAGTTCAGCGCCGTCATCAACGAGGTGCAGAAAACCGGCATCCCCATGGTGGAGGGCGAGCGAAAGGTTTTCGGTTTCGACCACACCCAGGTGGGCAGCGCGCTGGCCGTCCATTGGCGCTTCCCCATCGAAACAGCCAACATGATCGGATCCCATCACCTGGGCCCCGGGGCGGCCCCCCAGCGCAAGGACATCGCGGCCGTACACATTGGGAACATCCTCTGCATGGCCCTGGGACTGGGCACGGGAGGCGAGAAGCGGCTGGCAAGCGTCAATACGAAGGCATGGGAACTCATGGGGCTCACCGTGAGCAGCATCGAGTTGGTCATGGACAAAACCTTCAAGCTGTATCGGGAAAACACGGAGATCCTCGAGGTATAGCGCCCGGGGCGACAGATCATGCAGGAATACAAGGACACATCGGGCGAGACCACCGACTACCGGACGACTCAGAAGAGGCTCCAGTATCTCGACGAGCAGAACCGCGCCCTGATCGCGATCCAGGACAAGCTCGAGCGCCTCTCCGACTTCCGCTCGGACATGATTCTCTCGCACGACATCTCGGAAATCCTTCAATCGGGTATTTCAAAGTTCCAGGAACTCGTCAAGACGGAGGCCTGCTCCGTGTTCCTCGTCGACGAGGACGGCTTCGAGTTTCGTCACGAGATTTCATTCCCGGATCACTACGCCGGACTCATGGAAAAAGAACTCGACGCCCAGATCATGTCGGGCACCTTCGGTTGGATCATCAACAGCGGGACCCCCGCATGCGTCCCCGCGGAGGTTTTCGGCAAGGGGGATAACCGGAAACTCAGCATCATGATTGCTCCGCTCTCCAACAAGGAACGAACGCTGGGTGCAGTCGCCATCGTTTTCGAACAGGACGAGGATTTCATCCGTCAGCAGACGCTGAGACTTCTCTACATTCTTTCGGGGTTCTTTTCGCTCTCGCTGGAAAATGCCTTCCTCTTCGAGGACATCAAGAAGAGTTACTTCGACACCATCCGCGCCGTGGCCAATTCCGTCGAAGCGCGGGACGCTTACACGCGCGGCCATTCGAACCGCGTGGCGGAAATCTCCAAGATCATGGCCATGGAGATGGGCTGGGGCAGGCGGGATCTCGAGTTGATCGACTGGGGCGGCGTGCTCCACGACCTCGGCAAGGTTGGGATCAGTGACTCCATCCTGAACAAGCCGGGGAAGCTCACGGATGAGGAATTTGCGATCATGAAAACCCACCCGTCCATCGGCGCCCAGATCATCAGCGGCATCTCCTTCCTGGAGCCACTGCTGCCGTACATCGCCCAGCACCACGAACGCTACGACGGCCGGGGATATCCCGGCGGACTCAAGGGGGAGGAAATCGCCATCCAGGGGAGGCTGCTTGCCATTGCCGACACCTATGATGCCATGACCTCGGACCGCCCTTACCGCAAGGGTCTCGCAGCCCGGATCGCCTACGACGAGATCGTGAAATGCTCCGGCAGCCAGTTCGACCCGGTCATCGTCCGCGCCTTCGAAAAGGCCTTCAAGGCGGGGAAAATTGTGTAAGCAGGGGCTAGGGACCGGGGACGAGAGACTAGTCAGAAGGAGTAAAAAGGACCGAGGAAATCATCCCTCGGTCCTTTTGTCATGTTTCTCTTTTTTGCCTACACCCTGGTCCCTACACCCTCGTCCCTATTTTTTCTGCTTCCCCATGTCCATCACGTCCACCCCGGCAGGGGTTTTGAAGACAAAGAAGCTGTCAGGCAGGTCTTTGTTGAGTTCGATTGCCGAAAGAGCGAGCGTCGTGACGTTCCCGTAGGGGTCGAACAGCAAGACCCGGATGATCTGGAAGCTCTCGCGATGCACGGCAATCTGGAGTTTCTTCACGCCCTCTTCGGGCTTCACGGGAACGAGGTCGAGAAGGTAGGCACCCGCCTTCTCCGCTTCCTTGTCACCGGCAAAAGAGATCCTGAAATCCTCCCTGAGCTTGCCGATCCCGGCGAGGAACCTCACACTCACCGTGGACTTGAACAGGCTGTCGGCATTCTGCACGTAGACGACTTTGTCGGCGGGAACGTAGAGCCAGGCCTTTTCCGGGTTGATGACAAGCTCTTTGGCCGCGGGCTTCGTGTAGACCCAGCGCATCCGTTTGGGCTTTTTGAAATAGAATGTCCCTTCCTCCCGCTCGGTCTTCTTCATGGCCTTCAGCACCACGGTCTGGGTGAAATGGGCCTTGACCTGACCGGCCTGCTCATAGGTGTCCTGTATCTTCCGGACGACCTCGTCGAGACCGAGAGGTTCAGCCCCCCAGGAAGGGGCCGCAAAAAAAATTATGAGCAAAAAAACGAGCAATGAAAGGGGGTTCTTCATGATCCATTCCGCCAGGTGGGAAGAAGTCGCTTTCAAGATGACCAAGCTGGCACGATTTTTTAATGGTGTACAAGTCATGGCCGGACAGGCCTACAAAATATGGAAATCACAACAAAATACGTAACATTTTGTAATCATTTAAATAATTGCTTGCTCATTTCGTAGGCAATCCGGTAAAAAACATCGTCATTACTGAACTTGGCTCTTTTGCCAACAACTTTGTCCACATATCTGTCAACACCGCTGTTGATGTTCGTTTGCGGCCCTCATGCCGCCCTTGATATACCTGTTTTCCAGGGGGGTGATGCCCTGCGAAGTGCACATGATAAGCTTTTGAAAATTACATCTCCTGATGGTCGAGGCGGGACAACATCCCTGAGCCTGACCCTCTTTCCGACCCGCTCCCTGCAAGGGAAACAGAGCCCCGGGGGATCAAGGAGCGGTCAGGCGCCCGCTCCCTGATCCTCTCTAGGCTATCTTCAGCCGCCAGCCGAAGGGATCTTCGGCCATTCCATACTGGATCTCGAGAATCTGGTTGTAGAGCCTCTCTGTCACGGGGCCGGTCTTTCCGCCATTGATCATGAATGCCTTCCCCTTGCAGAAAATCTCACCGACGGGCGAGACGATGGCCGCCGTACCGGAGGCAAAGCACTCCTTCAGGGTCCCCTTGGCCCCGGCTGCCAGGATCTCGTCGATCGAAAGCAACCGCTCGGACACCTTCATCCCGTTGCTCCTCGCAATCTGGATGACGGAGTCACGGGTGATGCCGGGCAGGATGCTTCCCGTAAGCGGCGGAGTGATAAGTTCGTCGCCGATCACGAAGAAGATGTTGCTCGTCCCCACCTCTTCCACGTACTTGCGCTCCACGGCGTCGAGCCAGAGAACCTGCGTGTAGCCCCTGGCGCCGGCCTTCTGGCTTGCCATGAGGCTTGCCGCGTAGTTGGCCGCGGCCTTGCACATGCCGATTCCGCCCTTCACGGCACGGACATACTCCTCCTCGACCCAGATCTTCGTGGGGCTGAAACCCTGGGGATAGTATGCGCCCACGGGCCCCACGATGACGAAGTACAGATATTCGTTGGCCGGCCGCACGCCAAGGGCCGGCTCCGTTGCGACCATGGTCGGACGGATGTACATCGCGGTCCCCAACCCCTTGGGGATCCAGTCCTTCTCCACGACGACGAGCTGTTTGAGCGCCTCGAGGGCAAGCTTCTCGTCCAGCGGGGGCATGCAGAGCCTCACGGCTGACTCGTTGAACCGCCTGACATTCTCCCAGGGGCGAAACAGGTATACGGACCCGTCTGCACCCCGATAGGCCTTCAGGCCTTCGAAGATCAACTGGCCGTAGTGAAGGCTCATGGCGGCCGGGTCCATCTGGAGCGGGCGATAAGGCTCGACCTGGGGCTCATGCCAGCCCTGGCCCGTCTTGTACTTCATCGTGAAAAAATGATCGGAGAAGATCTGCCCGAAGCCCAGTTTCGACTCGTCCGTCGGTTTCGGTTTCATCTTGCCCGCAGCAATCCTGCTCACTTTGATTTCCATTGCTCTAGCCGCTTCCTCCTCTTGTCTGAGACGTTCCTCCCCTGGAGTTACAAACGTGCAACCTGCACGACGCCTTCTGCAATACGCCTTTATGACCCGTTCGTCAAGACACAGAGGGCCTTTTAATTCCCCCGATACTGTAAGAGGTTTTCCTTTCCGATCTTGGAGATCTCGAGACCCTTCATGGGCTCCCCGAGCGACTTGGACACTTCGGCAAGGATCTCGGGGTTCTTGTAGTGCGTGACGGCCTTGACGATGGCCGCCGCCCGCTTTGCCGGGTCCTTGGACTTGAAGATTCCCGAGCCCACAAAGACGCCGTCGGCCCCGAGCTGCATCATCATGGCCGCATCGGCCGGCGTGGCAAGCCCGCCTGCCGAAAAGTTCACGACGGGAAGCTTCCGGTCCCTGGCCACGAGCCGGACCAGCTCATAGGGCGCCCCGAGGTTTTTTGCCTCCGTCATGAGCTCCTCCTCCGGAAGGACGGACAGCCGGGCGATCTCGTCGCTGATCGTCCTCATGTGGCGGACGGCCTCGATCACGTTTCCCGTGCCGGCCTCCCCCTTCGTGCGGATCATGGCGGCCCCTTCCCCGAGCCTCCTCAATGCCTCGCCAAGGTTCGTGGCGCCGCAGACAAAGGGGACTTTGAAGTTCCACTTGTTGATGTGATATTTCTCGTCGGCCGGCGTGAGGACCTCGCTCTCGTCGATGTAGTCGACGCCGAGGGCCTCCAGGATCTGGGCCTTATTTCTCGTCGGCCGGCGTGAGGACCTCGCTCTCGTCGATGTAGTCGACGCCGAGGGCCTCCAGGATCTGGGCCTCGACAAAATGACCGATCCGGCACTTGGCCATGACGGGGATCGTGACGGCCTTCATGATGGCCTCGATGATTGCCGGGTCCGTCATGCGGGCGACACCGCCCTCGGCCCGGATGTCGGCGGGGACTCGCTCCAGGGCCATGACGGACACGGCGCCTGCATCCTCGGCGATCTTTGCCTGGTCCGCCGTGGTCACGTCCATGATGACACCGCCCTTGAGCATCTCCGCCAGACCGGCTTTAACGGTTAAGGTTCCAAACTTTTCCATCTATCTCCAAGCCTCCTTGTGACTTTATAAACTGCAGTTGATTTGTTGATTCGGTAACTGGTTGATCAGGAAATGCACCTTATCAACTTATCAACCAGTCAACTGATTACTTCTTCATACTACGCTTCTATCGAGTGCCCTGTACTGTATCGCCTCCGACACGTGCTGCGGCTGGACGTTTGTTTCGCCCTCCAGGTCGGCGATGGTTCTCGCCACCTTGAGCACCCTCGTGTAGGCCCGCGCGGAAAGGCCGAGCCGGTCGACGGCCATCTCGAGGAGCTTCTGCGATTCCTCGCCCAGCGGGCAGAACGTGCGCAGTTGTTTTCCCGTCATCCGGGAGTTGAGCCGGGTCGGGGCCCCGTCGAAGCGCTGATGCTGGATTTTGCGGGCATCCTGCACGCGCCTGCGCACGGTTTCCGAAGATTCCGACCGGACGCTCCCCGCGAGCTCACGATAGGGCAGCGACGGCACCTCCACGTGGATGTCGATCCGGTCCAGCAGCGGCCCCGACACCTTCGAGCGGTACTGCCGGATCTGCTGGGCGCTGCATCGGCAACTCTTCCGCGCATCGGCCAGGTACCCGCAGGGGCAGGGGTTCATCGCCGCCACGAGCATGAACCTCGCCGGGTAGGTGGCGGTGATCACGGAGCGCGTAATCGTCACCTCTCCGTCTTCGAGGGGCTGTCGCAACACCTCGAGGACGTTGCGCTTGAATTCGGGCAGCTCGTCGAGAAAGAGCACCCCGTTGTGCGCGAGGCTGATCTCGCCCGGTTTCGGCGTGTGCCCGCCCCCCACGAGCCCGGCATCGGATATCGTGTGATGAGGCGCCCGAAAGGGTCTTGTCGCCACGATCGCCTCGCGACGGTCCAGCAGCCCCGCAACGGAGTAAACTTTCGTTGTCTCCAGCGCCTCCTCGAAGGAGAGCGCCGGCAGGATCGTCGGGATCCGCTGCGCCAGCATCGTCTTGCCCGATCCGGGAGGACCGGTCATGATGATGTTGTGCCCGCCGGCTGCGGAGACCTCCATGGCGCGCTTGGCCTGCTCCTGACCCTGGATCTCGCTGAAATCGACGGGGTAGCTCCTCGCCGAGTCATACGCCGTCGCAAGCTCGCACGTGACGGCCGGGATGTCCTTCGCACCGTTGAGGAAGTCCACCAGGTCACAGAGAAACGCAACGGGGATGACCTCGAGCCCCTGCACCAGGGCCGCCTCGCCGGCATTTTCCACGGGGACGATCAGGCCTTTCAATTTCTGCCCTCGGGCCATGAATGCCGACGGCAAAACACCCTGCACCCCCTTCACGCGGCCGTCCAGGGAAAGCTCTCCCGTGACCAGATAGTCCCGGAGTCGCTCACGCTCGACAAGCCCTTCAGCCGCCAGGATGCCCAGGGCAATGGGAAGATCGTAACCCGTCCCTTCCTTCCGGATGTCGGCAGGAGCGAGGTTGACGGTAACCCGGTTTTCCGGAAAACGGTAACCGGAATTTTTCATGGCCGCCTTGACGCGGTCGCGGCTCTCCTTGACGGCCGTGTCGGGCAGACCCACCGTTGAAAACTGCGGAAGGCCCATCGAGAGGTCCACTTCCACGTCGACGGGAAAGGAATCGATGCCGATGACAGCGCTGCTCAGGACCTTGACGATCAAGTCGACGTACCCGACCAATAAACCAATTTTCGTTGGAGTTATACCTAGTTGCGCATATTATAACATGAACCAGAATTTGCAAGCACTTTCCTCTGGGGCAGAAAATGAGTTGATGCGTTGACAAGCTGATTAAGGAATTAGTTGCTTAAGTGAATGGTAATTGATAATCAAACCTCCGTAGGAATTTCATCTCCTGGTTACTTTATGACCTTTTTAACTAATCAACCAATTAACTAATCAACTGGTTTTCCCTCGCATGATTGGTTTCTTCGACTCCGGTTTCGGCGGGCTCACGGTACTGCGGCGTGTCGTCGAGGCGCTCCCGCAGTACAGCTATCTCTACCTGGGCGACAACGCGCGCGCCCCCTACGGCAGCCGCTCCCAGAGGGTGGTCTACGATTTCACCCGCCAGGCCGTGGCATACCTGTTCCAGCGTGGATGCCCGCTCGTCATCATCGCCTGCAATACCTCCTCGGCCAAGGCCCTGCGGCGCATCCAGCAGGAGTATCTGCCCGTCACCTGCCCTGACCGCCGCGTCCTGGGCGTCGTGCGTCCGCTGGCCGAGGACGTGGCCGAAAGAGGAACCTTCCGCCGCGTGGGCCTTCTGGCTACCGAGGGAGTCGTCGCCTCGGAGGCCTACCTGAGAGAAATCCGGAAGCTCGATCACTCCATCCGGGTATTCCAGAAGGCCTGCCCGCTGCTCGTGCCCATCATCGAGGCCGGCGAGCAGGATTGGGAAGGCGCCGAAATGATCGTCCGCCGCTATCTCGAAGAACTCATGGCCGAGGCAGGTTCAATCGACGCGCTGCTGCTGGCGTGCACCCATTACCCGATCCTCTACGGCACGATCCGGCGCAATGTCCCGGCGCATGTCGAGGTCCTGGAACAAGGATCCATCGTGGCGGAGAAGCTGAAGGATTATCTCCGTCGCCACCCCGAAATGGAGCAGAGGCTTAACCGAAGCGCAACGAGGACTTTTCTCACAACAGACCTTACGGACCGTTTCGATCGCCTGGCCAGGACCTTTTTCGGAGAGCCGATCCGCTCGCAGCTCGTATCGCTTGAATAAACATACGGGTCACCGGACGGCACGCCCGCAAACACACGACGCATTTCAGAAATGTAACCGCCGGCTCACCCTTTCTTTCCTTATATTTTACAGGGTGTTACAAGTTCCCCTTCCGCCGTTTTACCATCACGGCAAGTGCCTTGACGGGCCTTTTCTTCTGTGTTACCGTACGCCATTATTTTTACGGCGGGTGAGCCCTGCCGACGCAGGTTGAGCATGCCGCAGTTCACACACCTCGATGACAAAGGCAAAGCTCGGATGGTCGACGTGACCGACAAGGGCACGACACGCCGGGAGGCCGTGGCCCGGGGCAAGGTTTTCATGAAGCCCCAAACGGCCCAGGCTATCGAGGAGCAGACCATCGCCAAGGGCGACGTGCTCGCAGTCGCGAAAATCGCCGGCGTCATGGCGGCAAAGAAAACAAGCGATCTCATCCCGCTTTGCCACCCTC
>JGI20214J51650_10002143_pt1 | contig 12493 bp, 8 predicted proteins | sample WetSurMetagenome_FD_51650 | JGI IMG/M metagenome (IMG submission 51650)
AATTCGGGACTAAGCCTTTTTGTTCTTTAAATAATAAGTTCACTTAATCTTTTAATAAATGTCCTCAAAAAATACCGAAAGAATAAGTTTCGCATCCAGAAGAAATCAGCTTGAATATCCTGATTTTCTGGAGATTCAGTTAAAATCCTTCGGTGAGTTCTTTCAACTTGGAACCACACCCGAAAACAGGAAAAGAGAGGGACTTTTTAAAGTCTTTACTGAAAATTTCCCGATCACTGATACAAGGAACAATTTCGTTCTTGAATTTCTGGATTATTATATTGACCCCCCACGTTATACCATTGAAGAGTGTATCGAACGCGGACTAACATTCAGCGTTCCTCTGAAAGCTAAACTAAAACTTTATTGTACTGATCCTGAACATGAGGATTTTGATACAGTTATACAGGATGTTTATCTTGGTACCGTTCCTTATATGACTGATCGCGCAACATTTGTTGTAAATGGTGCTGAACGAGTTGTTGTTTCACAGTTACACAGATCTCCAGGGGTCTTCTTCGGACAAAGCATTCATGCAAACGGAACTAAACTTTATTCCGCAAGGATNATTCCTTTCAAAGGNTCCTGGATAGAGTTTGCNACCGANATAAATAATGTGATGTACGCTTATATCGACAGAAAGAAAAAACTGCCGGTAACAACTCTTCTTCGNGCTATCGGTTTCGAAAGCGACAAAGAGATTCTCGAAATTTTTAACCTCGCTGAAGAACATAAGGTATCTAAAACAAATATCAAAAAACTTGTCGGACGTAAACTGGCTGCCAGGGTACTTAAGACCTGGGTTGAAGATTTTGTTGACGAAGATACAGGTGAGGTTGTCTCAATTGAAAGAAATGAAGTAATCCTCGACAGGGAAACTGTGATAGAATCAGAACATGTCGATATGATAGTTGATTCCGGTGCAAAAGCAATCCTTCTTCATAAAGACGATTCAACTCTCTCGGATTATGCAATAATATATAATACTCTTCAGAAAGACCCCTGCAACTCTGAAAAAGAGGCAGTTATCTATATCTACCGTCAGTTACGTAATGCTGAACCACCCGACGAGGCAACAGCACGCGATGTTATTGACAAACTGTTCTTCTCCGATAAAAGGTATGACCTTGGTGAAGTAGGACGTTACAGGATCAATAAAAAACTTGGTCTTAACACTGAAATGAATGTTAAGATCCTGACACGTGAAGATATTATCAAGATTATCGGTTATCTTATTGAACTAATCAACTCAAAAACTGATATTGACGATATAGATCACCTGAGTAACAGGAGGGTACGTACAGTAGGCGAACAGCTTTACTCACAGTTTGGCGTTGGTCTTGCCCGTATGGCTCGTACAATCCGTGAAAGAATGAATGTGAGGGACAATGAGGTGTTTACACCAGTAGACCTCATTAATTCAAAGACCCTTTCATCGGTTATCAACTCATTCTTCGGTACAAACCAGCTGTCGCAGTTTATGGATCAGACCAACCCGTTGGCTGAGATGACTCACAAACGTCGTTTATCAGCACTGGGGCCCGGTGGTTTGTCACGTGAAAGGGCAGGTTTCGAAGTAAGAGACGTCCACTATACACACTATGGCCGTCTTTGCCCGATTGAAACTCCTGAAGGACCGAACATCGGTCTTATATCATCACTCTGCGTGTATGCCAAGATCAACAACCTTGGGTTTATTGAAACACCATACCGCAAAGTAAACAGCGCTCTGGTAGATTTCAGCCCTGAAGGTATTGTATGGCTGAGCGCTGAAGAGGAAGAAGAAAAGATGATTGCCCAGGCAAATGCCTCCTTACTCAAGGACGGACATTTCGAAAATGCAAGGGCAAAATGCAGATATGAAGCTGATTATCCGTTTGAAGAAGTCGGTAAGGTTGACCTTATGGACGTAGCTCCGAACCAGATCGCTTCAATAGCTGCTTCTCTTATTCCATTCCTCGAGCACGATGACGCCAACAGGGCACTCATGGGATCAAACATGATGCGCCAGGCTGTTCCTCTTATCAACCCCGAAGCTCCAATTGTGGGAACCGGTCTTGAAGCACAGGTTATCAGAGACAGCCGTATTCTTTATGTTGCAGAAGGTGACGGTGTGGTTGAATTTGTTGATTCAAATGAAATTGTTATCAGGTATACACGCACTGACGAAGAAAAATTTGTCAGCTTTGATGACGACATCAAACGCTATACTCTTCCGAAATACAAGAAGACAAACCAGAATACCTGTATCAATCTGATCCCTGTTGTAAGAAAAGGTGAAAAGGTTGTAAAAGGCCAGGTACTTACTGAAGGTTACGGAACCAAACATGGTGAACTGGCTCTTGGAAGAAACCTCAAAGTGGCATTCATGCCATGGAAAGGCTATAACTTCGAGGATGCTATCGTGATCTCTGAGAAAGTTGTCCAGGAAGATTACTTTACATCAGTTCATATTGATGAATATCAGCTAGAGGTTCGCGATACGAAACGTGGTCTCGAAGAGCTTACATCCGATATACCAAACGTAAGCGAGGAAGCAACAAAAAACCTCGATGAGAATGGTTTGATAAGGATCGGAGCACATATAAGACCCGGTGATATCCTTATCGGTAAGATCACTCCTAAAGGAGAATCAGATCCTTCACCTGAAGAAAAACTGCTTCGTGCAATCTTCGGTGATAAAGCAGGTGATGTTAAAGATGCATCTCTGAAAGCCGGTCCTTCGCTCGAAGGTGTGGTTATCGACAAGAAACTTTTCACCAGGGCCATNAAGGACAGAAAAGCCAAAGCTGTTGAAAAACCACTTCTCGACAAGATTGAAACTGAATTCAACAGAAGCGTTGATGAACTCAAAGCTAGACTTGTTGATAAACTTTTCATTCTTGTTAACGGAAAAACTTCGCAGGGGGTTAAAGACTATCTGAATGTTGATGTTATTCCAAAAGGAAGCAAGTTCACTCTTAAGCAACTCCAGGAAGTTGATTTCCTGAATGTTAATCCAAGCAAGTGGACCACCGACAAGAAGAAAAACGACAGCATTAAACAACTTCTTCATAACTATATTATAAAGTATAAGGAGATTGACGGTGTTTATAAACGCAGGAAATACAATATCACTATCGGCGATGAGCTGCCAGCAGGTATAGTACGTCTTGCCAAGGTTTACATTGCCAAAAAACGAAAGGTAAAAGTGGGAGACAAGATGGCCGGACGTCATGGTAACAAAGGTATCGTTGCCAGGATAGTACGTGCTGAAGATATGCCTTTCCTTGAAGATGGCACACCTGTCGATATAGTTCTTAATCCGCTTGGCGTTCCTTCGAGGATGAACCTTGGACAGATCTACGAGACTGTTCTCGGATGGGCCGGACTCAAACTNGGTCTTACATTCTCAACACCAATTTTTGATGGGGCTACAATAAGTCAGATCACCGAATATACCGAGGAGGCAAAACTTCCGAAGTACGGTAAGACTTACCTTTACGATGGTGGAACAGGCGAAAGATTCGACCAGCCTGCAACCGTAGGNGTTATATANATGCTTAAACTGGGNCACATGGTTGACGATAAGATGCANGCCCGTTCAATCGGACCATATTCTCTTATCACACAGCAACCTTTAGGTGGTAAAGCTCAATTCGGAGGGCAGCGTTTTGGTGAAATGGAAGTATGGGCTCTTGAAGCATTTGGTGCAGCACACATCCTCCAGGAAATACTTACAATTAAATCAGATGATGTTGTTGGCCGTGCCAAAGCATACGAAGCTATTGTTAAAGGCGAACCAATGCCTTTACCAGGTATTCCCGAATCACTGAACGTTCTCCTGCATGAACTGAGAGGTCTCGGACTTAGCGTGATACTTGATTAAGTATTTCGTAAGGTTTTGAATTTTTAGTTTTAGAATAAAAAAATATTCAGCATATGTCATTCAGAAGAGATAACAAAACAAAGACCAGTTACTCAAAAATCTCAATAGGTCTTGCTTCACCTGAAGAAATACTTGATCGCTCAAGTGGTGAAGTATTGAAACCTGAGACAATAAATTACCGTACATATAAACCTGAACGCGATGGTTTATTCTGCGAAAGGATATTTGGTCCGGTAAAAGATTACGAGTGCCATTGCGGAAAGTACAAAAGAATCCGTTATAAAGGAATCGTTTGCGACCGTTGCGGTGTTGAGGTAACTGAAAAGAAGGTACGTCGCGAAAGGATGGGGCATATTTCCCTTGTTGTTCCGGTTGCACATATCTGGTATTTCCGTTCATTGCCAAATAAGATCGGGTATCTTCTGGGTCTTCCGACCAAGAAGCTCGATTCTATAATTTACTATGAGAGATATGTTGTCATCAACCCGGGTATTAAAGCTGTGGATGGTGTCAAATATCTTGATTTTCTGACAGAAGAGGAGTACCTCGAGATCACGGAATCACTTCCAAAAGAAAATCAGTATCTCGAAGAAAATCATCCTGATAAGTTTGTTGCCGATATGGGTGCTGAAGCTCTCTATAAGCTCCTGAGCCGTATCGACCTCGATGAAATGTCCTATTCACTTCGTCACAGAGCTAATACAGAGACTTCTCAACAGCGTAAAAATGAGGCTCTTAAGCGTCTACAGGTTGTTGAGGCTTTCAGAGATTCAAAGCAGGTCAATAAACCTGAGTGGATGATCATTAAAGTCGTTCCTGTTATTCCACCTGAATTGAGACCTCTTGTTCCTCTCGACGGCGGACGATTCGCAACAAGCGACCTGAACGATCTTTACAGAAGAGTAATTATCAGGAATAACCGTCTGAAGAGACTTATTGAGATCAAAGCACCGGAAGTAATTTTACGTAATGAAAAACGTATGCTTCAGGAAGCTGTCGATTCTCTTTTTGATAACTCAAGGAAGGCAAATGCTGTGAAAACAGATGCTAACCGTCCACTTAAATCACTCAGCGACTCACTTAAAGGAAAACAGGGAAGGTTCCGTCAGAACCTGCTTGGTAAGAGGGTTGACTACTCGGCACGTTCAGTTATCGTTGTTGGTCCGGAACTTGGACTTCACGAATGCGGACTACCTAAAGATATGGCTGCTGAACTTTATAAGCCATTTATCATCCGTAAACTTATTGAACGGGGTATTGTAAAAACAGTCAAGTCGGCTAAGAAAATAGTTGACAGAAAAGACCCTGTAGTCTGGGATATTCTTGAAAACGTACTTAAAGGACATCCTGTTCTTCTTAACCGTGCTCCAACCCTTCACCGTCTCGGAATTCAGGCTTTCCAGCCAAAACTTATAGAAGGAAAAGCTATCCAGCTTCACCCGCTGGTATGTACTGCTTTCAACGCTGACTTCGACGGTGACCAGATGGCTGTTCATCTTCCACTTGGTAACGGTGCAGTGCTTGAAGCTCAGATGCTTATGCTTGCTTCACATAACATTCTTAACCCGGCAAACGGTGCTCCGATAACTGTACCTTCGCAGGACATGGTTCTTGGCCTTTACTATATTACCAAAGGAAGAAAAGGCACTGAAACAGAGAAGGTCAGAGGAGAAGGACTTACCTTTTACTCACCACAGGAGGTTAACATTGCTTATAATGAAGGTCAGATTGACCTTCATGCAGTCATCAAAGTTAAAGTTGATGACAGGGTTGATGGTGAATTTGTAAATCACATCATTGAAACGACTGTTGGGAGAGTAATATTCAATCAGGTTGTTCCCCGTGAGGTTGGTTACATCAATGAGATACTGACTAAAAAATCATTAAGGGATATTATCGGACGTGTTCTCAAACTTGCCGGTACAGCAAAAACAGCTGATTTCCTTGACGCAATAAAGAATCTTGGATTCTACTCAGCCTTCAAAGGTGGTTTGTCATTTAACCTCGACGATGTAATTATACCTGAAGAAAAAACGAAATTTGTTAATGAAGGATACGAGCAGGTTGAGGAGGTTTTGAGTAACTACAGTATGGGATTCATTACCAACAACGAACGTTATAATCAGATCATTGATATCTGGACACACGTTAATGCAAGACTTACCCAGACTCTGATGAAACAGCTTTCTACTGATAAACAGGGATTTAACTCTGTTTACATGATGCTTGACTCAGGTGCAAGGGGATCAAAAGAACAGATACGTCAGCTCTCAGGTATGAGGGGTCTTATGGCTAAACCTCAGAAATCAGGTTCTGCCGGTTCTGAGATCATTGAAAACCCGATCCTTTCAAACTTTAAAGAAGGACTGTCAGTTCTTGAGTACTTTATATCAACTCACGGTGCCCGTAAGGGTCTTGCCGATACAGCTCTTAAAACAGCTGACGCTGGTTATCTTACACGTCGTCTTGTTGACGTTTCACAGGATGTGATCATCAATGAAGAAGACTGCGGAACCCTCAGGGGCCTTGTAGCAACTGCTATCAAGAAGAATGAGGAAGTTGTTGAATCACTTTACGAAAGAGTTCTCGGACGTACTACTGTTCATAATGTATATCACCCACTTACCGGGGAACTTATTGTTGAATCGGGTCAGGAGCTTACAGAAGATCTTGCAAGGAAAATTGAAGATTCTCCTATTGAGCAGGTTGAGATCCGCTCGGTTCTTACATGCGAATCGAAAAAAGGCGTATGTGCAAAATGTTATGGCCGTAACCTTGCAAACGGAAGAATGGTTCAGAAAGGTGAAGCTGTTGGTGTAATTGCCGCACAGAGCATCGGTGAACCTGGTACCCAGCTGACTCTACGTACATTCCACGTTGGAGGTACCGCTTCAAACATCACAACTGAGTCGAGACTGGTTGCACGTTATGGAGGTATCGCTGAAATAGAGGAGATAAGAACAGTACCAAAGAAAGATGTTGAAAAGGGAGATATTGATATCGTTATCGGACGTCTTGCCGAATTAAGAATAATTGACAAGAAAACAGGCATTGCTCTTACAACACATACAATTCCTTACGGGTCAAAGCTTTATATTAAACCGGGACAGGAAATTGAGAAAGGTAAACTGATATGTGAATGGGACCCTTTCAATGCTGTAATTATCGCTGAAATGTCAGGAAAGATCGGATATGACTTCCTTATTGAAGGTATTACATTCCGTGAAGAATCTGACGAGCAGACAGGATTTAAGGAGAAGGTTATTATTGAGAGCAGGGACAAAACAAAGAACCCGGCTATCAAGATTCTGAACCCTAAAGGAGAAGAGCTGAGAGTTTATAACCTGCCTGTTGGTTCTCACCTTGTGGTTGATACCAGTAAAATGGTTGAGGCCGGTGAAGTTCTTGCAAAGATCCCGCGTGCAGTTGGAAAATCAGGTGATATCACCGGTGGTCTTCCCCGTGTAACGGAACTTTTTGAAGCACGTAACCCGTCGAACCCTGCAATAGTATCTGAGATTGACGGTGAAGTTACATTCGGTAAAATAAAAAGAGGTAACAGGGAAATTTCTATCAAGTCGAAAACAGATGAGATGAAAAAATATCTCGTTCCGCTTTCAAAACAGATACTTGTACAGGAAAATGATTATGTGAAAGCCGGAATTCCACTTTCAGACGGTGCTATTACTCCATCAGATATCCTCGCAATAAAAGGGCCTACAAAGGTTCAGGAATATATTGTAAATGAGATACAGGAAGTTTATCGTCTGCAGGGTGTGAAGATTAATGATAAGCACTTTGAAATTATTGTCCGCCAGATGATGCGCAAGGTGGAGATAGTTGATCCGGGTGATACTAAATTCCTTGAAAGACAGGTTGTTGATAAGCTTGATTTCATGGATGAGAACGACTGGATCTACGGTAAAAAAGTGATAGTTGACGGTGGTGATTCACAGACATTACGTCCGGGAATGATAATATCGGCACGTAAACTGAGAGATGACAATTCAGTTCTGAAACGTCGTGACCTGAAGGTAGTTGAAGCCAGGGATGCTATCCCGGCAACTTCCAGCCAGGTTCTGCAGGGTATTACCAGAGCTGCACTTCAGACTAATAGTTTCTTCTCAGCTGCTTCATTCCAGGAAACAACAAAAGTGCTGAATGAAGCTGCTATTCTGGGCAAAATTGACAGACTTGAAGGACTGAAGGAAAATGTTATTGTTGGCCATCTTATTCCTGCAGGAACAGGGCAGCGACAATACAATGGCATAATCGTAGGTTCGCTTGAAGAGTATGAAAATCTTGTAGGAGTGGAACAGGAAGCTGAACAGGAAGCTGAACCTGCTGCCAAAAAATAGATTTATTAAATTATAAGGCAATGACAGATCCCAAGAACCCGAATCAGATCAATATTGAGCTGAATGAAGAAGTTGCCCAGGGAACATATTCAAACCTTGCAGTAATTACACATTCAGCATCAGAGTTCGTTATCGACTTTGTCAGGATAATGCCTGGAATACCAAAGGCACAGGTTAAGTCAAGGATAATTCTGACTCCTGAACATGCAAAAAGACTTGTGGCAGCGCTGCAGGATAATATTGCCAAGTATGAATCTGTTCACGGGACAATTAAAGAGGTTAAGGGATCAGGACCTGCAATGCCTCTTAGTTTTGGCGGCCCAACGGCACAAGCTTAATTTGCTTTTAACTCCAGATAGCCGTCGTAAACTTATGTTTAGGCGGCTTATTTTTTTGTAATCAATGAAATAAAAGTTTACTTTGTCAGTTATTAATTTATTCACCAGAAAGATAATTCTTAAATGAGAAGTCATATAATAAGGAAAGTTCTTATAGCAGCAATAATACTGGCACCGGTTTTTACCTATTCAGATTGCAAGAAACAGGCAAAATGCGGTTGTAGTGGAGATGTTCTGTTTTCTCTTGATAAAACACCGGCAACAGTTTATTATAATGCAACAGGAACAAATATTACGTTTAATACATTGAACGATCCTTATTCGACTTATAATTTCTGCAATCCTGGTGAGATGTTTTCCAAATTTACTGATTACAAATCGGGTGATGTGCTCCAGGTTTCCGGTAATGTTTTCTGGGAGTGCAATTATCTTTACCAGTCAAGCAACTACTCATACGGGTCATATTATAAAGTCTATATGATTCAGGTTTCTGACGTTATGGTAGATCTTTACGGGAAGAAATAATCCTTTTCATTATTTTGATTTAGTTTGTAACAGGCTTGTTCCTAAAGGTTTGTTCTCATTTGATATTTATTAACCCATCCCCAGGCCCCTTCCCTTTATACTAAAGGAAGGGGTGTAATCTGCTTTATATCAGCAATATTACCCTTCCCTTATTGGTTAAGGGAAAGCCTGCCCCGATTTATCGGGGGGGTTAGGGGAAGGGTTTAGAAAAAATTGGTGATTGTGAATAGGTAACAGGAAATAGATTATTCAATATCTAAGACCTCCTGATATTTGGTGGAACTCAATATTTAAAAATACTCATCAAATTCGTATATTTCAGAAAAAATCGCGAATGACCCGGTTAAATATTTCTTTTGCAGGTGCAGGCAGAGTGGCAGGAGCATTATGCAGAGAATTTTATTCTGCAGGTCACCATATAGGATTAATCGTATCTGAAACTGAAAAAAACGGGCAGAAGCTCGCCGGGGAATGCAAATCTTCATGGTCTGACAAACTTATTTTTCCCGGAAATGCTGATATACTAATTGTTGCCGTTCCCGACAACAGAATAGAAAAAGTCCTTGCAGGTATAAGATGTGATGAAAGAACACTTATCGTTCATACAGCCGGAAGTATCGGTATTGATGTTTTTCCGGAAAAAACAAAACGAAAAGCTGTTTTATATCCCCTGCAAACCTTTACAAACGGAAGAAAAGTTAACTTCAGAGATCTTCCTTTTTTTATTGAATCTCCAGATAAACAATCTGTTGCAATTTTGGAAATGCTTGTTGATTCAATCGGAGGAAGTGTATACCATGCTGACACTGAAAAGAGAAGAATGATTCATCTTGCTGCTGTTTTTACCTGTAATTTTTCGAATCATATGTTAACTGTGGGAAAGGAACTGATCTCTGAAACCGGTTTTCCTTTTGAAGTTATGAAGCCTCTTATATCCGAAACTTTATCAAAGGCAATAGATCTAGGACCCGAAAATTCGCAGACCGGACCTGCTGTACGAAATGATCAGAATACTATCGAAAAACATTTGGAATTACTATCTTTCTCACCTGAATTGAAACGGATATATTCCGAAATGACAAGATCAATTTCAGAATATCATAAAAAGCATTGATCAATGGCTAATTTTAAGGAAGGACTGGCTAACGTAAAGGCATTCATTTTTGATATCGACGGCGTATTATCCCAGCAGACGATTAGCCTGAATGCCTTTGGTGTGCCGAACAGAACTGTCAACCTGCGCGATGGATATGCTCTCCAGCTGGCTGTCAAAAAAGGTTATCTTATTGGAGTCATTTCCGGAAGCAAATCAAAAGAATACCTCAAAAGACTAAAATTACTGGGTGTGAGTGATGTTTACCTGAACAGTCATACAAAGATGGATCATTTCAATTCCTTCCTGAAAAAACACAACCTTGATAAAGCTGTTGTTTTATTTATGGGGGATGATATACCGGATTATGAGGTGATGAAAAATGCCGGTGTTGCTGTCTGCCCCGCTGATGCTGATAGTGAGATAAAACAGGTAGCAGCTTATATTTCGGATAAGAAAGGTGGGGAAGGCTGTGTAAGAGACGTTATTGAACAGGTTTTGAGGTTGCATAACAATTGGATGGACTCAGATGCATTTACGTGGTAAAATATGAAGGCATTTTTAAATCTTGTCAGATGGCAGAATCTGCTGATCGTAATCCTTACTATGGTTTTGATGAGATATGCGGTACTGGCTCCGGTAATAGGTAAAGTGGGTGTTATCCTTCAAAAGGGAACTGGAGACCAGGTCCCAATGGTGCTTCAGTTTGCATGGTTTGACTTCTTCCTGCTTGTTATGGCAACAGTATTCATTACTGCTGGAGGATATGTGATAAATGATTATTTCGATATAAAAACAGACCTTATCAACAAGGGTAAAGTCATTGTCGGGACCAAGATACCAAGGCGGCAGGCCATGATGTGGCACAATATCTTCAATATCGTAGGTGTTTCGGCCGGATTTTACATCTCCTGGAAAGCAGGTTATATGATGATGGGCGCCATGTTTCTGATAGTCTCGGGTCTGCTCTATTTTTATTCAGCCAGCTATAAAAGGCAATTCCTGGTCGGTAATATAATCGTTGCCCTGCTTACAGCAATGGTTCCTCTGCTTGTTGTCTTTTACGAATGGCCGGCATTATACAGGTACTATTCAGTTAATGCAGCTTCACTTCCCCATCTTAACTTTATATTCTACTGGGTCGGAGGATTCGCTGTTTTCGCATTTCTTACAACATTAACCCGTGAGATAATTAAGGANATTGAGGATTTTGAAGGTGATGTAGCCTATGGNAGAAATACNGTTCCGGTTGTTATTGGTGTNCTCCTGGCTAAGATAGTTTCAATAAGTCTTGTGATTATCACTGTTGTTTTACTCTATCTTACATGGCTCTTTTTTATNAATGATAAAATAACTCTTATCTACCTTTCTGTGGCAATTGTGTTGCCTCTTCTTGTTGTCATATATAAAGTAGTTACCAGCAGTAACAGAAAACAGCTGCACAGGGCAAGCAGTCTGATGAAAATAGTAATGCTGACCGGAATTCTTTACGCTGTTGTGGTAAAAGCAATACTAACCTGGAACCTCTTCTGATAATGATCATTGATAAACTGAACAATTACAGGATTATACTTGCATCCAGGTCACCACGCAGGCAGCAATTGCTCAGGGAACTGGGTCTTAAATTTGATGTTGTTGTCAGGGAATATAATGAATCTTATCCTGAAGGACTCGATGGAGCTGAGATTGCAAGATATGTCGCTTCAGGGAAAGCTTTTACATATAAGAATGAAATAGCAGATAATGAAATAGTTATTACTGCTGATACGATTGTCTGGTGCAATAATAAGGTACTCGGTAAACCGGTTGATCAGGAAGATGCTTTTCGTATTCTTAAGGAAATTTCAGGAAACACTCATGAAGTGATCACCGGCGTTTCAATTTTATCGTCATCAAAAGAAGTTACTTTCTCTGAATCAACAAAGGTTACTTTCGAGACAATCAGTGATGATGAGATAAACCATTATGTCCGGAAGTTCAGGCCATTCGATAAAGCGGGAGCCTATGGTATCCAGGAATGGATTGGAATCATAGCCTGCAGCCATATTGACGGATCATATTTCAATGTTGTGGGACTTCCGGTGCAGAGACTTTATAAGGAGCTGCGGAAATTCATAAAATGACTTAACCCATCCCCAGCCCTTCCCTTAAACACTAAGGGAAGGGTGGCCATAGAGTTATTATTTTTGGTCGCACCCCTTCCCTTGGACAAAAGGGAAGGGGATGGGGGATGGGTTCAAACCCGATAAGAGAAAGAAGGAATAATTTTAAATCGCAAATATTAAAAAAAGAAATATATGAAAATCAAACT